>Ga0224495_10001073_pt1 | contig 20158 bp, 17 predicted proteins | sample SF_Jul11_sed_USG_FD_168128 | JGI IMG/M metagenome (GOLD analysis project Ga0224495, IMG submission 168128) | Sediment microbial communities from San Francisco Bay, California, United States - SF_Jul11_sed_USGS_4_1 | ecosystem: Environmental > Aquatic > Marine > Sediment | place: USA: California... | reverse complement strand
GCACGCACACGGCGATGAAGAGCAATGATGGCAGGATGGCGTCAGAAAGGTCATGCAGCAGCGGCAGATCCGGATCGATGTTGAGCCACAGCGGCAATGCCCATTGCCGCAGCAGATAGGCAAAACTCGTGAGCTGGGTGGCGATGCTGCCGGTGAAGCTGTTGAGCTCGGCGCTGTGCTCCATGTGCGCGATGTAACTGTCGTTGAGCAGGAAGTACAACACGGCGATCAGCAGGATCGCCCAGCTCGGCCACTGCTGTTTGAACGCGGGCTCGCGGTTGCCGATGCAGAAGCGTTCCCACACCAGAAGCGCGAGCGGAAAGGTCACGGCGATCTCCTTGACGCCGAGCGCGAGCACGAACAGCAGCGGCGTCACCAGATACAGGAATATTTTGTTGTGCCGTGCGCGCCCAGCGGTGTAGGCGAGCAGCGCGCCGAGATAGAGCAGCGTCATCAGCGAGGCAGAGCGTCCGCAGATATAGGTGACAGCTTCGGTGTGCACGGGATGGGCGATGAACAGCAGCGCGGCAAACAGGGGAACGTTTCCGAGGCGTTCGTGTTGTACCTGATGGCGCACGAATTCTCCGCTCAGGCGGTACACCAGATACGCATTGCCAAGGTGGATGATCAGGTTGGTGAGATGAAATCCCGTTACGCCCAGGCCCAGAGTCCAGTCCAGGGTGTAGCTTAGTTTGAGCAGGGGCCGGACGCCGTGGCCGAGCCCGGCGAGCCATGCTTCCCAGGTATGGACGTGCGGGTTGTCGACGATGACGTTGTAATCGTCGAACTGGAAGTCGCCGGCGAAAGCGTTGAGGTAACAAATGAATGTGGCCAGCGCAAGCGAGGCCAGAACGGCGCGCGGCGTTTCATCGGCGCGCATGGTCGAAGGCGATGTCGAGGATATCCACCGCATCCCACCAGCGATCGTTGCCGTGCAGCATGACCAGCAGTACTTTGTTGACGCCGCGTTCGGCATAGGCGATCAGGCATTTGCCCGCGTTGGGGGTGTAGCCGGACTTCAGGCCGAGTGCGCCGGGGTAGCGGCCGATCAAGGCGTTCTTGCTGTCGAACGAAAAGCTGCGCTCGCCGTCCGCGGTGGTGATTTGCGCGTCCTGCCTGGCGGCGATCCGGGTGATCTCAGGATGCTTGATCGTTTCGTGCGCGAGCAGCGCGAGATCGTCTGCTGTGGAGTAGTGGTTGGGCGCGTCGTGGCCGCATGCGTTGCTGAAGTGCGTGTTGCGCATGCCGAGTTGTTGAGCGCGCTGGTTCATCTGTTGCACGAAGCGCGTTTCGCTGCCCGCAACGGCATCGGCGAGCGCGTGACATGCATCGTTAGCGGAAGCGACCAGCGCGGCGGCGAGCAGGTCGGCAACGCGGTAGGTTTCGCCGGTGCGGATGCCGATGCGCGAGCCGCTTTCTTGCGCGGCGGTGTTGCTGATGGTGGTGATGTCCTGCAGTTTGTCCTGTTCCACCACCAGCAGGGCGGTCATCAGTTTAGTGAGGCTGGCGGGCGGCAGACGGCGACCGGGCTGCTGTTCCCATACCGCGGTGCCGTTGATCTCAACCCGGTAGGCGGAGGCTACTTCCGGAAAAGGGTTGGTCGGGGTTTCGCCGGACTGCGCCAATGCCCATGCCGTATGGCAAAGCAGCAATAGCCCGGCGAGTCCCCGCATGGCGCTAGAAGCCAATCAGTCCTTTCAGTTTCTTGGCGCCTTCGATTGCAGTGCCTGCGGGGCTTTGATTCTTTTGGCCGGCGCTGCCGGACTCGCTACCTGCGGTGTAGGACCTTCCGCTCGAAGCGGGGGCGATACCTTTGATGCAGTTGTCGATGTTATCGGGCGGGGTATAACTGCGTCCTGCACATTCTCTCTTGCGTTCCGCGACACGCCAAGCCTTGGCCTCTGCCGGGCAGTAAGGCGACAGCTTGTCGTAGTTCTTGCCGTTGAGTGTCTTGCAGACGGATTTGGTGGTGGCAGCCATATTTATCCCGCAGGATTTTGCAACTGGAACGCTGCTACCCATCAGATGCTTGTCATGGCTGATCAGCGCGTCGTAGGTATCGGCATCGCGGGCGGCATCCTTGCTTATTGCGCCGCACAGTGCCTTGCGCTTGTCGGCGCACATCGAGCCCTTGGTCAGGTACATGTCTGCCATGCCTATCATCTCAACACTACTGCGGTTAGAGAGGTCGCAGCTTTGCGCGATCTGCTTGTCTACGGTCTTTTTTGCTTCCTTGACCGCGTCTTCCGTGTCGCAGGCTCCACCGATGCGTTTGCCTCTGCTTTCCATCGACATATCCATGGCTTCGCCATCCGACTCGCCCTTCATGTTCATCTTGGTGTGGAAGCTGTTGCTGTCATGGGTGCTCTCGCCGGACATCTTCATGGTTGTTCCCTGACTGACGCAGGTTCCCTTGAATTTGACGGTTTTGCCGGTACGCTTGACATCCGTTCTCGTGCACTTTGTGTTCTTGTCCTGCGCAGAGGGGTCGTCGCTTCCTTTGGGTATGCATATCTTCGCTGTGCGCGCGGGCATGGCCATCGGCATGCCGGGCATTTCCATTTTGCTGGTCACTTCCCAGATTTCGCCGGGTGCGCCGATAGCTGCAGCGGAGAATGTTCCAGCGGCAAGAACAATACAGGCAGCCCATATTTTTTTCATGTTGATCCCCTTGAGCAATTGTGAGATTAGCAGCCGGCTTTTTCGGTACAGATTTTTGTCTTTGTTTGAGGTGAAGTCAAGAACAATTACCTCCTACTTGCGGATGGTTATGATCTCGCGCTGGTTGCCGTTCCATGCCGGACGAAGTGTCGGCTTTGAAATGGAATTTGAATGAGGATGTAATGGCTGAATTTGAAAGAGAGGGTATCGGGGCGGGGCAGGGTATTACCCTTGCGTGAATGAAGGGCTGTGCATTTAAGCACAGCCCTTCGTTTCTTAGCCCGCTACCACGGGCATCATGCTGCTTTAATGCCCAGTACTAAGCCAATTTGAGCTCAGCAAAAACTTCATCCAGCATCTTCTTGGCGTCGCCGAACAGCATGCGGTTGTTTTCCTTGTAGAACAACGGATTGTCTACACCTGCGTAGCCGGAGGCCATGCTGCGCTTCATGACGATTGAGGTCTTTGCCTTCCACACTTCCAGTACCGGCATCCCGGCGATCGGGCTGTTCGGGTCGTCCTGTGCGGCAGGATTAACGATGTCATTCGCACCGATGACCATCGCAACGTCAGTGTCCGGGAAATCCTCATTGAGTTCGTCCATCTCCAGTACGATGTCGTAAGGCACCCTGGCTTCGGCGAGCAGCACGTTCATGTGACCGGGCATACGGCCGGCGACGGGATGGATGCCAAAGCGCACGTTGACACCCTTATCGCGCAGGAGCTGGGTGATCTCGTAGACGATGTGCTGTGCCTGAGCCACCGCCATGCCGTAGCCCGGCACGATGATGACGTTCTTGGCCTCTCGCAGCAGTTCGGCGGTTTCCGGGGCGGTTACCGCGACTACTTCGCCTGCGGGTTGCTGTGCATCACCACTGGGCGCGGCTGGCGCGCCGCTGCCGGTGCCGAACCCGCCCGCGATCACGCTGATGAAATGGCGGTTCATCGCCTTGCACATGATGTAGGAAAGGATCGCGCCGGAGGAACCGACCAGCGCGCCGGTCACGATCAGCAGGTCATTGTTCAGCATGAAGCCTGTCGCTGCTGCTGCCCAGCCGGAGTAACTGTTGAGCATCGACACCACCACCGGCATGTCGGCCCCGCCGATCGCCATTACCATGTGGATGCCGAACAACAGCGCGATCACGGTCATCACGATCAGCGGGATCATGCCGTCGGCAACCGAGTGCGTGTTGATGAATTTGTAACCGAAGAAAATAACGACCAGCAGGCCCAGCAGGTTGAGCCAGTGGCGTGCCGGTAACAGCAGGGGTTTGCCGTCGATCTTGCCCGACAGTTTGCCGAAGGCTATGATCGAGCCGGAGAAGGTTATCGCGCCGATCAGGATGCCGATGTAGATTTCCATTTCGTGGATGGCTTTTTCGGCACTGGTCAGGTTGGCTGCCGCCGATGGGTCGAAATAATTTGCAAAGCCGACCAGGCAGGCGGCCAAGCCCACCAGGCTGTGCATCAGCGCGACCAGCTCGGGCATTTGCGTCATCTTCACCACGCGGGCTGCGTAAATGCCGACGCTGCCGCCAACGACCATGGCGCCGACGATCCAGGGAATGCCGGCCATCGTGACGCGCGGTCCGAAGATCGTCGCCAGTACGGCGAGCGTCATGCCGATCATGCCGTAGAGGTTGCCGCGTCGCGAGGTTTCCGGATGGGACAGGCCGCCGAGGCTAAGAATGAAAAGTATCGTCGCGCCGATATATGAAACTGTTGCCAGACTTTCAGACATGATTGATTACCTTATATTGTGTTTGCGGCATTATTTGCGGAACATTGCCAGCATGCGCTGGGTGACTGCAAAGCCGCCGATCATATTGACTGCGGTGAGCGCCAGAGCGGCAACTGCGAGCGCGAGGATCAGGCCTCTGACTTCTGCGATGCCAGGCGGGGCAATCTGTACCAGTGCGCCGATGGCAATGATGCTCGAGATTGCGTTGGTGACACTCATCAGCGGCGTATGCAAAGCAGGAGTGACGTTCCACACCACCATGTAGCCGACAAAGCAGGCGAGTACGAATACCGTGAAATGCCCGAGAAATGCAGCGGGCGCGTAGGCGCCAATCAGCCAGAACAATAATGCGGCGACAGCGAACATGATCGCCAAGGTACTTCCGGCCATGGGCGCGCCAGCTCCGCCGTGCCCGTGGCTCTTGGCTGCGGGTGCAGCCGCTTTTGCGGCTGCCGGTTTTGCCGGAGCTGCGGGAAGCTTGGGTGCGGGCGGCGGCCAAGTGATGTTGCCTTCCTTGATGACCGTCAGGCCGCGGATGGCGTCGTCTTCCATGTTGACGTTGATGATTCCGTCCTTGGTCTTGCATAACTCCTCCGTCAGGCGGAACAGGTTAGTCGCATACAGCGTCGAAGACTGCTTCGCAAGACGGCTGGCTAAATCTGTATAACCGACGATGGTCACGCCGTGCTTCACCACCGCTTTGCCGGGTTCTGTCAACTCGCAGTTGCCGCCCCGTTCGGCCGCCATGTCGACGATGACGCTTCCGGGCTTCATACTCTGCACCATCTCGGCGGTGATCAGCCTGGGGGCGGGCTTGCCGGGGATCAGCGCGGTGGTGATGATGATGTCCACCTCACGCGCCTGCTTGGCATACATCTCGCGCTGGGCCTGCTGGAAACCTTCGCTCATTACCTTGGCGTAGCCGCCGCTACCGGAACCTTCTTCCTCGTAATCGACTTTGACAAACTCTCCGCCTAGCGACACGACCTGGTCGGCCACCTCTGCGCGCGTGTCGTTGGCGCGCACGATGGCGCCCAGGTTGGCGGCGGTGCCGATGGCCGCGAGGCCTGCCACCCCGGCGCCGGCGATGAAGACCTTGGCCGGCGGAACCTTGCCCGCGGCGGTGATCTGGCCGTTGAAGAAGCGGCCGAAGGCATTGGCGGCCTCGATGACGGCGCGGTAACCGGCGACGCCGGCCTGGGAGGTGAGGGCATCCATCTTCTGCGCGCGGGAAAGCTGGCGCGGCAGCGCGTCGATAGCCAGCACGGTGGCCTTCTTCGCCGCCAGTTGCTGCATCAGTTCCGGGTTTTGCGCCGGCCAGATGAAGCCGATCAGGGTGCCTCCTTCGCGCAACAGGCCTACTTCCTCCGTTGTTGGCACGCATACCTTGAAAACGATGTCGGACGATGACCACAGTTTGGCCGCGCCATCGATGATTTCCGCGCCTGCAGCGCGATAGGCATCGTCACTGAAGTTGGCTGAATCCCCGGCACCAGTTTCAACGGCGACCTTGAAGCCAAGCTTGATGAGCTTTTCGACGACTTCAGGCACAGTCGCAACACGTTTTTCTCCCTCGGTGTTTTCCCGGGGAATTCCTATCATGAGTGTCATAGGGTCTTCCGTTTCGATTAATGTTTATTGTCTGCCGCTTCGGCTAGCCTGCCGTTCCGGCCTGATTGTTTTTTTACTTCACTTGCAGGATTTTTTGCTGCATCGTCAGGATGTCCTTCATCCAAGATGCGCGAACTTGTGATAATACTTCAAAATTCTTCCGGCTATCAACATACTTTATTACTGCTTTCAATGTTGCCAAATTGATTGTTCGGGAGAGACAAAAAAGCACCTTGTGCTGCAAAGTGCTAATGGTGTGCGACAGGATTGCCGTGCGATGGGCGGCAATGTGGGGTAGTGAAGCGATTTTTTTAGCCTGCCTCCGCCTCGGGTGTATCTGCAGCCTTGGCTTTGCGTGGTACGGTCTTCGGGTCGCAGGTGATCGGGCGGTATATCTCGACTCGATCGCCGTCATTGAGCACGGCATCCAGCTTGCTGACTTTGCCAAACACTCCAACTTTTTGCTGTTCGAGATCGATCTCGGGAAATTGCTTGAGGATGCCCGAGCGTTCTATAGCCTCCTTGATGGTTGTGCCCTCGGGCATATCGACATCAAACCAGGCTTGGCGTTGCGATAAAGCGTATGCGATTCCGATCTTCATGGCAGGTCCTTAAGCCGCACTGTGGGCGCCGCCCATCTGGATCTCTTTGCCGGCGCGCACATCGAGCATGCGTTTACCCACCACCAGCAGGCCGAGGACGAGGAACCCGCCGGGCGGCAGAATCATCATCAATATGCCGGTATCTTCGGGCAGCAAACGCATTTCCATGAATTTAAAGGCGGGGCCGAACAGCAGCGATGCATCGGAAAACAGGGTGCCTACGCCAACGATCTCGCGCACAGCCCCAATCATGGTGAGTGCAATGGTGAAGCCGATACCCATGAACAGGCCGTCCATCAGCGAGGGCAGGGTCGAATTCTTCCCGGCAAATGCCTCGAGGCGCGCCAGGGGCAGGCAATTGGATACGATCAGCGGGATGAACATGCCCAGAACTTTGTAGAGCTCGTGCATCCACGCGTTCATGAAGAGGTCGACCAGTGTCACCATCGAGGCGATAACCAGGATGAAAACCGGGATTCGCACTTCCTGGGTGATCTGGTTGCGGAACATGCCGACCAGCATGCTCGATGCGGCCATTACTGCAGCCGTTGCCAAGCCCATACCCAGTGCGTTTGTGGCTGTTCCTGTCATGGCCATGGCAGGGCACAGGCCAAGCAGCATGGCGAATACGCCGTTGTTTTCCCACAGACCATCTTTAACGATGGTTTTATATTGCGCCGCCATTAATGACCCTCCTTCTTTTTCGCCCCATTCGTTTGCGATTTTGGAGCGCTCATATCCATCATGATTGCCTTGTTGGCGTTAAATAATTCGAGCCCCCTGCGGATGGCGTCAACAATGCCACGCGGCGTAATGGTAGCACCGGCCCAGTAGTCGAATTGCCCGCCGTCTTTTTTGACCTTCCATTTATCCACTGGCGGGTTGCCGAGAGACAGGCCGTCAAACTTGAGTATCCAGTCGCCCTTCTTGATTTCCATCTTGTCGCCCAGCCCCGGTGTTTCCTTGTGAGAAATGACACGCACACCCAATATTTTTCCCTCTGTATCGATTCCCATCATGAGCTTTATCTTCCCCGCATAGCCAACACCGAATATTTCGTAGGCCAAGCCTACCACCTTGCCTTCTTTGGTGGCGCGATAGACAGTGATCTCCATATCGCGCTCATTCTTCATGGTGATGGCATCCTCGACCAGATTGTTGTCGTGGATGCTGCTCGGGATCACTTGGGCGAGTGAATTCAGCTTGTCTTCCAGGGCACGTGCGGCGATGTCTTCAACCGTGATATGGTCGCTATAGGCAAGCACGATTCCAAAGCCCAGACAGAATGCACCCAGGATCAATCCGTGGCTCAGTGTGCGCTCTTTTTTGCTCATGACTTATCCTTATCCAGTGGCAAGGGTTCACCCTTGCTTGTACGGCCGAATGCGCGTGGCCGGGTGTATTGATCGATAATTGGAGCCAGGCTGTTCATCAGCAGTACCGCGAAAGCCACCCCTTCGGGGTAGCCGGCGAATGTCCGGATGAGCCAGATCAGGATGCCGCAGCCCAAGCCGAATATGATTTTTCCCTTCATTGTCACCGGAGAGGTGACGTAGTCTGTGGCGATGAAGAATGCGCCGAGGAAGGTGGCCCCTGAAAACACATGGAAGGTGCCTGAAGCAAAGCGGGCCGGGTCGATTGCATGGAATATCGCTGCCATCAGGAATAATCCGCCAATCACGGTCAGGGGGATGTGCCAGGTGATGATCCGCTTGGCCATCAGGAACAAGCCACCCGCGAGGATCAGGATCGCCGAGGTTTCGCCCAAGCTGCCAGCACGGTATCCCAGTGCCATATCCATCAGGTCGGGAACATGCGCTATCGATTCCGTTACCGGAATACCCCGTGAAAGCTCGGTTTTTATATGACCCAGAGCCGAAGCCGCGCTTACCGCGTCGGGCATATGGCCGCCGAAGGTAATGGAAAACGCCTCGAACAGGCCTGGTGCACCAGGAGAAAACAACGGGTGCGGCACGATCCAGGTTGTCATGGTCACCGGGAATGAGATGAGCAGCACGGTTCGTCCTACCATCGCCGGGTTGAACACATTCTGACCAAGACCTCCAAAGGAGTGCTTGGCCATGGCGATGGCAAATACCGCCCCTACCACGGCAAGCCACCAAGGCGCCCAGGGTGGCAGGCTCATTGCCAGCAACCAGCCGGTCAATATCGCCGAGCAATCGGCCAGTGTCGCTTTTATCGGCTTTCCGGCAAGAGACAGGCACCCCGCCTCAATCGCCACGCAGGCACCGATCGTTACGGTGAACAGCAGGATAGCAGGCCAGCCGAACAGGTAAAGGTTGAACGCGGTTGCCGGCACCAGCGCCAGCAGTACCGTAAACATGGTTTTCTGGACGCTGTTGGATGCGTGCGCAAAAGGCCCGCTCTTGTTTATGCCTGCGATGCTCATGCGTTGACCTTTTCTTCAGTTGTAGCAGTTGTCTTGGCTTCGTTTTCATTGCCTGCCGATGTGGTGGCCGATGGGGTCTTTCGGGCAGCCAGAGCAGCACGCTTGGCTTCGGCCGCCTTTTCCAGGCGGATGTTGCGCGCTTCAGCCAGTGTTTTAACGCGTTCGTTCTTGTTGCGTTCGCGCTCGAGGTCATTCAGCACTCCCTTGGCATAATTGAAGTAGTGCACCAGCGGGATGTGCGAAGGGCAAATGAACGAACAACTGCCGCATGAGAAGCAGTCCATTACGCCGAGCTTTGCGGCGAGTTCCAGCTTATCTTTCCGGATGTGAGCGGCCATATCGACGGGCGACAAACCGCACGGGCAAATGGTCACGCAACTGCTGCAGCGGATGCACGGTGTTGTCGGGTTGTCATTGATTTCTTCAGCAGTCAGCGCCAGGATGCCCGAAGTACCCTTGACTACCGGTGCTTCCAGGCTGGCCAGTGGTTGTCCCATCATCGGCCCGCCGTTGACTACACTTTCCGGACGGCTCGCAAATCCACCGCAAAACTCGATCAGGTCGGCGATCCTGGCACCGATAGGCGTCATGATGTTTTTGGGTTCGCGTATTGCGTTACCGCTCACCGTCACCACGCGAGAGACCAGCGGACGCCCGAATCGTACGGCATGGTGTACGGCGCGCGCTGTAGAAACGTTGTGCACCACAATGCCCAGGTCGGCGGTAAGTTTGCGCGCCGGTGTTTCCAGGCCGGTGATCGCCTGCACCAGGTGGCGCTCGGAGCCCATCGGGTATTGCACTGGTACACCGACCACTTCGATTTCGGCGAAGGCGGATGCGGCTTTTGTCATGTTTTCGATTGCCTGCGGCTTGTTCTGTTCGATGCCAATGACAATCCTGGCTGTACCCAGCGCATGGGCCATGATGCGTGCGCCGTCGATGATTTCCTCAGGGAATTCGCGCATCACGCGGTCATCGCAGGTCAGGTAGGGTTCGCATTCCGCGCCGTTGAGCAGCAGCGTATCGAGTTTCTTCTGTTCGCCGAGGTTCAGCTTGATTGCAGAGGGAAAGGCGGCACCGCCCATGCCTACGATGCCTGATTGTGCAACGCGGTCGTTGATCGTATGCATGTCGGCAGCAAAGGGGTCGGCGATCGGCGCCAGCAACTCTGCCCATTCATCCTTGCCGTCGGATTCGAGAACGATGGTCGATTGCGGCAGACCGGAAGGGTGGGGCGCTGTGACTTCGGTCACCGTCCTGATACGGCCGGATGTGGGCGCATGTTGGGATGCGGAGACTGCCCCTTGGTTGCGTGCGATCATTTGCCCCTTTTTGACCAGATCACCCTCGGATACCAGTACTTCGGCAGGAGCGCCAATGTGTTGCTGCAGCGGGATATAGAGCGTCGACGGCATAGGCAGGTCAACGATGGCTTTCTCGCTGGTCTGCTCCTTGCGATAGTCGGGGTGGATACCGCCACGAATCGGGAAAAGCTTCATCTGTAACTGCTCCTTTAGTGCGCGTGCCCGACTTTAGGCTCGGAGTGGGTTTGCTCAATTTGAGGTTTAGGCCAATGCCAGTTGCGCAGTGTCACCGGCACCGGAACCATCAGGATGGCATCGGTAGGGCAAACCTTGACGCATTTGCCGCAGCCGTGGCAAACATCGACGATGATCGTATGCATCAGCTTGTTGGCGCCCATGATGGCATCTGTCGAGCATTCCCTGATGCAGCGGGTGCAACCGATACAAAGGTCTTCGACGATGAAAGCGTGCTCCGGTCCTTTCTCTTCGTGTTCGGAAAGGTCGGCGGTGACCCCGAGTTTTTTGGCTAGCGCCTCGATCGTTGCTTTGCCGCCGGGTGTGCACAGAGTTACCGAAGCCTCACCCTTGGCCAGTGCCGCAGCGTACTGGCTGCAACCAACATAACCGCATTGCCCGCATTGCGAGCCAGGTAGCATTTCCTTCAATTCCTCTTCCAGAGGGTTTTCCTGTACGGCAAGAAAGCGCGCTGCCAAGCCGAGCAATCCGCCCAGCACCAGGCCCATTGTTGTCAGGCTTCCGATAGCGATCCACATAATCTATTTCCTCAACTTGTCATGCCGGAAAAACCCATGAACGCCAGCGCCAGGAGGCTTGCGACGATGAAGCCGTTCGGTGGCCCCGCGAACAGGCGGGGGACGTCTGCCAGCGCCAAGCGTTCGCGCAATCCCGCCATCATAACCATCACCAGGCTATAGCCGACCGAAGACGAGAAGCCAAACACCGTGGCTTCGATAAAGCTCATTTTGTGCTCGACCAGCAGGATGGCGATCCCCAGTACCGCACAATTGGTCGTTATCAGCGGCAGGTAGATACCCAGCATCTGGAACAGCGGCGGCGATACTTTCTTTACGGTCAGCTCGGTGAATTGCACGGCGGCAGCGATCACCATGATGAAAGTGACCGTGCGCAAATACCAGAGGTTGTACGGTTCCAGCAAATAAGCGCCTACAGCCCAATCGGCCATCGAAGAAACGGTGATCACAAAGGTGGTCGCCAAACCCATCCCGACGGCGGTGTCGATACGTGTGGTGACGCCCATGAACGAGCACAGACCCAGGAATCTCGCCAGGATGACGTTGTTTACCAGTGCCGCGCTTATGAATAGAAGTACGTATTCTGTCATGTTGCTATTCCTTGCCTTTTCAAGAATTGCACGTTTCGCCCATACCGGCGCGGCGAAGAAAACGGGGGGCGAGCTCACCCTTGAGCATCATGCGTTCGGAGCGCAGGCGTGCCAGCCACAAGCCGAGCACAAGGCCGGAAATCATTGCTGCCATCGTTACAAAGTCGCTTCCGGCAATCCATTGTGCCAACGCTCCGGCAAGCATCAGAACAGCCAAGGGAATCGCGTAGGCAGTAATCGAGGCACGGACCAGCGCGTTTTCACGTATTCCCACGACTACTCGCTCACCAACCCTGAGGCCGGCATCGTTGACGAGCTGGAAACGGCGCGCTTCCAGACGGGTGCTTATGGTGCCGATTCCTTTTGAGCTGCATGCCGCTGCTGAGGAGCAGCCTCCGCAACTGGAGGTCTGTTCTGGTACCAGCCAGGCCATTTTCCCTTCCACAGCCACCACTTGGGCGAAGCCCTCGATCAGGGTGGGTGCGCTGTAATCAGTCAGGCTGTCCATAGTTTCGCCCATAATCAAGCAATTACCGTGGAAACTACGCCGTCAGGTGTGACGTAGATCGCCTTTTGTCCACCGGCAGCCTTGAGAATGGCTTGGCGGCGTTCGGCCGGAGCCATCAGCATGGCGGTGGAAAGCCCATCAGCAATGGTGCCGGTGTCGGCAATCACGGAAACGCCCAGCAGGGCGGGCGCGGTGCGTCCAGTGCGGCTATCGATCAGGTGGGTGAACGCACCCGCAGAATCAAACAGGGTGCCGTACCCGCCGGATGTGGAGATGCATTTGTCCACGATGTCCAGTGTTACCACGGCACGGTCCGGGGCGGCCGGGTTGGCAATACCGACGCGCCAGGCGGAGCCGTCAGGTTTTGCAGAGAGTGCGCGCGGCTCACCCATATCCACCAGCATGCGGTCGAAGCCATGGGCGCGCAACACATCGGCCACTCGGTCGGTGATATAGCCTTGTGCACCGCTGTTCAGCGTCAACCCCATACCGGGGCGGGCGAAGGATATCTGTTTGCGCGCGGTATCTACCTCGACTTTGCGCCAGTTCACCAACGCGAGCGCATCCGCAAGCTCGCGTGGCGCGGGGCCGGCAGGGTCTGGGTTGCTTGAGGTGAAGTGGCGGAAATAGGCTTGCCACACCGGCTGTATCGTCGGGTCATAGACACCGTCGCTGATCTTCGCCAGTGACAATGCGTGTGTCAGCATGACGATAAAGTCCTCCGGCGCATCATTAAGAATTCCATCCCGATTAAGTTTTGAGATGGCACTGTCAGCGCGATATACACTGAATATCGCTTCAAGGCGCTTCAGTTCACTCAATCCTGCGCTGATAGCTGCACGGGCCTGTGTTTCGTCGGTATGGAAAAGCTGGATGGAGGCGGGCGCACCCAGGGCGGTGCCTTCCCAGCGTACTGGCTTGGCCTGTGAACCTCCTGCTTTCAGCAATAGCGGCAGGCCGGCAGCGGCGGCGACAAAGGTGATAAAGCGGCGGCGTGACATTACGGTAGACATAAGGGTTACCTCAATTTAATTACCGGTTTATTTGAACAAAATATCCCATACTGGTATATCCATCGACAGCAAAATATCCAACAGGTTGCATCGGGCATAGCAACGAAGGATTCATATTTTTCATGCTTCGGTGGGCTCTTTCTTGCTGCCTGCTTCGGCACTTGATCCACTCGCCATTTGTTCGTAAATGGCGTAGCGTTTCTGAAGTTCGCCCTCATAGGATGCTGCCAGTTCTTCTCCTTTTTCACCATTCAGGCTCTTGACCAGACCGCGGAAGCGGGGTTCGTTTTTGACGAATTCGCGGTAAGCCATGGAGGGCTTCTGCGAATCCAGCGCGAGCGGGTTCTTGCCTTCTTTTTCGCGGCGCGGATCATAGCGGTACAGCGGCCAGTGACCGGTGTTTACGGCCAATTCCTGCTGGTGGTGCTGCTTGTTCATGTCGTAGCCATGCTCAACGCATGGGCTGTAAGCGATGATGATCGACGGGCCATCGAAGGATTCTGCTTCGAGGAAAGTCTTTAGCGTATGGATGTCTTTCGCGCCGTAGGCGACATGTGCAACGTACACATGACCGTAGCTCATTGCGATCAGGCCCAGATCCTTCTTGCCGGTAGGCTTGCCGTCGGCGGCGAATTTTGCGATCGCGCCACGCGGAGTTGCTTTGGAGCACTGTCCGCCGGTGTTTGAATAAACTTCGGTGTCCATCACCAGAATGTTGACATTACGACCGGAAGCCAGCACGTGGTCCACGCCGCCGAAGCCGATGTCATACGCCCAGCCATCACCGCCGAATATCCAAACGCTTTTTTTCACCAGGTATTCCGCCAGACTTGCCAGTTGCCGTGCCTCGGCGCTGTTGATTCCTGCCAGTGCTTTTTGCAGCTGCTCGATGCGCTCACGCTGGGAGAAGATCCCGGCTTCAGTAGACTGGTCTGCATTGAGGATGGAATCCGCCAGCGCAGCGTCAACCTTGCCCTTCAGTTTCTCCAGCAGTTCAGCAGCATGTTCGGCATGCTTGTCGATACTGACGCGGAATCCCAAGCCGAACTCGGCGTTGTCTTCGAACAGCGAGTTTGCCCAGGCCGGGCCGCGACCCTCGGCATTTTTGCTGTAAGGTGTGGTGGGCAGGTTGCCGCCGTAGATCGAGGAGCAGCCGGTGGCGTTGGCAATCACCATGCGGTCGCCAAACAACTGGCTGGCAAGGCGAATATAGGGTGTTTCACCGCAGCCGACACAGGCTGTCGGGAACTCGAACAGCGGCTGCATCATCATCGCTCCCTTGATCGTTGAGGTGCGCAGTTTGGTGCGGTCGAACTCCGGCAGGTTGAGGAAGAACTCGAAGTTTTCTTTTTCCTGTTCTTGCAACGGCGCGATGTCGCGCATGTTGAGCGCCTTGTAGTTCGGGTCGGTTTTGGATACCGCGGGGCAGATGTCGACGCACAGTCCGCAACCGGTACAGTCTTCAGGCGCCACCTGATAAGTGACGTGCATGCCTTGCTCGAATTCCTTGCCCTTGATCTGGATGTGCTTGAAGGTGGACGGTGCATCCTTGGCCAGTTCGGCGGGAAACACCTTTGACCGGATCGCGGTGTGCGGGCAGACGAACGGGCACTTGCCGCAATAGATGCACAGCTCTGCATCCCATACCGGGATCTCCAGGGCCAGCTTCCGTTTGTCCCAGATGGCGGTGCCGGTAGGCCATGTGCCGTCGGCCGGGAACGCAGATACCGGCAGCAGATCGCCGCGACCTGCCATGATCTCCGCGGTCACGCGCTTGACGAATTCAGGTGCATGGGTTCCCACGGGATCGGGCATTTCGAAATCGCTGGTGGCAGCAGCGGGGATTTTTACCTTGTGCAGGTTGGCCAGCGTCTCGTCGATCGCTTTCCAGTTGGCTTCAACGACATCCCTGCCTTTCTTGCTGTAGGATTTTTCAGCAGCGGACTTGATCTTTTCTATCGCCAGTTCGCGTGGCAAAACGCCGGATATGGCAAAGAAGCAAGTTTGCATGATGGTGTTGATGCGGCTGCCCATGCCTGTAGCCTTGGCGATGGCATAAGCATCGATCGCGTAGAATTCGATCTTCTTGTCGATGATCTGTTGCTGCATCTTGCGTGTCAGCAGATTCCATACCTTGTCCGGTGCTGTCTGTGTGTTGAGCAGGAAAACCGCGCCTTCGGCAGCGGAATTCAGCATCTCGTAGCGCTCCAGGAATACCGGTTGATGGCAGCCGATGAAATTCGCCTCGTTGTTGCCGATCAGATAGGGGGAGTGGATCGGTTTGGGTGAGAAACGCAGGTGGGAGATGGTTACCGCACCGGCTTTCTTCGAGTCATAGACGAAATAGCCCTGGGCATAGAGTTCGGTTTCTTCGCCCATGATCTTGATGGTGTTCTTGTTAGCGCCCACCGTGCCGTCCGACCCGAGCCCGTAGAACATGCAGCGGTTCACGCCCTTGCTTGCGTCGTTGCGGAAATGCTCGTCCCATTCGAGGCTGGTGTGGGTAACATCGTCGATGATGCCGACAGTGAAATGTTTTTTCGGCTTGTCCTTTTTTAGTTCGTCGAACACGCTTTTGATCATGCCCGGGGTGAATTCCTTCGATGAGAGGCCGTAGCGCCCACCCACCACACGCGGCATGGCGCTAAACCTGGATGAACCAGCAGAGAAGGCCCCAGCGATAGCCGTGATCACATCCTTGTACAGCGGCTCGCCGTCAGCACCCGGCTCCTTGGTGCGGTCGAGAACTGCAATGCTTCTGACCGTTTCCGGAATGGCTTTTAGCAGATCCTCTGAGGCGAAGGGGCGATACAGACGCACTTTGATGATGCCGACTTTCTCGCCGCTGGCGGTCAGGTGCTCCACAGTTTCCTCTGCTGCGTCTGCACCGGAGCCCATCAGGATCACCACACGCTCAGCATCTGGCGCACCAACATAATCGTACAACCTGTATTGGCGTCCGGTGAGTTTGGCAAACTTATCCATCGTCTTTTGTACGATGCCAGGCATCGCATCGTAATACGGATTGACCGTCTCCCTTGCCTGGAAATAAACGTCAGGGTTCTGCGAGGTGCCGCGAAGCACCGGATGGTCAGGTGTCAGCGCGCGTGCGCGGTGTGCAAAGACCAGATCGTCATCGATCATTTCGCGAGCAACTTCAAAAGACACCTGTTCGACCTTGGCTACTTCGTGGGAGGTGCGGAAGCCGTCGAAGAAATGCAGGATCGGCACGCGCGATTCAAGTGTCGCGGCCTGGGCGATCAGTGCCATATCCATGGCTTCCTGAACCGAATTTGAGGAGAGGAAGGCAAAGCCGGTCGAACGTGCCGACATTACATCGCTATGGTCGCCGAAGATCGATAGTCCCTGGGCCGCCAAAGAGCGCGCCGCAACATGCATGACGAATGGCGTCAACTCGCCAGCTATCTTGTACATGTTGGGGATCATCAGCAACAACCCCTGGGATGCGGTAAAGGTGGTTGCCAGCGAGCCGGCCTGGAGCGCACCGTGTATCGTGCCGGCAGCTCCGCCTTCGCTTTGCATCGTGATGACATCAGGCACGGTTCCCCAAAGGTTTTTTGTGCCCTCAGCGGTCCATGCGTCGGAATATTCGCCCATTGGAGAGGAAGGAGTGATCGGATAAATCGCGATCACTTCGTTGGTCAGGTGGGCGATATAGGCGGCTGCTTCATTCCCGTCGACTGTAACCATTTGTGCTTTTTGCATCAAAAACTCCCTCAATCAGATTTTTAGTGTCCGGCTTCCCGGGTTTATTTGTAATTTTGCGCTTCATCATGTGAAAGCAAGCCGCATGAAATTCCCCAGTCCTGTAGGAGTTATCCGGACTCAAATCAGTACTTTCGGGAATCTCTGAAGGCGGGGCTAGGACGCTCGCTGTTACATGATTCAGTAGTTCTGGTAATAGCCTAATAAAATAAGTATTATTCGGCTAATTAATTGTTTCAATCTTCAGTATTGGTGTTTTAAATAATCAAGGTTACAAGGATTCGGAGATGGTAACAGAGAAGCCACATTATTATAAGAACAACAATCTCAAACAATTACGGGCGTTTTGCCAGGTGGTGCGTAGCGGCAGTATTACCAAGGCCGCAGAGCGACTGTTCTTAAGCCAGCCTTCGATTACGCTCCAAATACAGGCGCTGGAGCGGGAATTGAATGTCACGCTGTTCGAGAGGCGCGGCCCAAACCTGAAATTGACACCCAGCGGCGAGACACTTTACTCGCTGGCAGAACCGCTGGTTGATGGCATGGATGGATTGCAGGAAAACTTTGCCGCCCATCACGGATTGCTGGAGTCCGGGGAGCTGCACATCGGTGCGGGAGAATCTACCATCCTGTATATCTTGCCGGAAGCGGTGCGCCGTTTTGTCGCGGCACATCCGCGTATCAAACTCAGAATAAACAATGTTACCGGCCGGGACGGCTTGAAGATGTTGCGTGCCGACGAGATCGACTTTGCCGTGGGTTCCATGCTGGACATGCCGGATGATCTGACTTACCAGCAGGTGGTGACTTACGATCCGGCGCTGATCACGCCGCTGGATCATCCTCTGGCGAAACTTGAACATGTCACGCTGGAAGATATCAGCCATTACGGCATGATATTGCCGCCTAGCCATCTTTCAACCTGGCGCATCGTCAAATACGTGTTCCAGCAGCATAACCTGACTTTTACCGTGACGCTGGAAGCGGGCGGGTGGGAAGTCATCAAGAAATACGTGGAGCTGGGCATGGGCATCTCCATAGTCACCGATATTTGCCTGACCGGTCAGGAGAAGCTGGTGCGCATTCCACTGAACCGGTATTTTCCACAAAGGGGATATGGGTTGGTATTGCGCAAGGGAAAATTTTTGTCGCCACAGGCGCGGCGTTTCGTCGAGATATTGACAGAAGTTTACGGACAGGGCGCAGAAGGTGCTTCACCAGTCGCCCTCGGCTCCGGGTATTCATAACACCAAACAGAAATATGCAAAAAGGTTGACGCGGGTCAAGGTAATTCTGGAGGCAGGCAGATATATTTCCTTCCGAGAGTTGGAGTTGATTGTTGAAAGCGATTCTATTTCTCATATTCTTTCCTTCCTGTTTGGCGATCGCAACGGTCGCCATTTTTTTTGTTTCTTTCTATAATCCTTTCGCCTGCCTTTTCAACGACGGGTGCAAAAACTGCAAACTGCGACGGAGGAAGATATGAATTCTATGAATGCGATCATCTGGCCAAAAGGAATCATGGCAATTTGCCAGGAAACTTGCATGCGTTCTTTTGCACTTCTGGTGCTCATGATGCTGGTAACAGGCTGCTCCTCACCGCAAAAAGTGAGTTTGATAACCATCAAAGCCCCAAGTGAAAGTTTAGCCCGCGTTGATCGCGCTAGTGACAACGAGGATATCGCCTCAAGCCTGATACAGGCTGAGGAAGGGGCGGATGAAACAGGGCGCAAGATACTCGCGACCGGGCGTGAGATGACGATAGACAATCGGGAGATTGTCAGGGGGTCTTGTTGGGATTATTCCAACGCTGTTTACACCCGCTCGGGCTATCCTAATGACAGGAAAAGCCGGGTGGTCGTTTTCAAGGGGACGAAGTCAAAAGGGCCGTATGCCGATGCGAAGTTAATCAAGCCTGGCGATTGGCTTTACTATATAAATCACTCTTACAACGGTATCGAACATAGCGCCATTTTCGTGAAATGGATCGATTTCGATTCCCGAAGCGCTTTGATGCTCAGTTATGGAGGGGAAAAAAGGAACGAGCCCGCACGCTACCTTACCTATGATCTTTCCAATGTCTACCAGATAATCCGTCCATCAGCGGAATCCGGCAAGGTCGCGTATCGTTAATCGCTTCCGGGCGAGAGCAATCGCAAGAGCCCAGCTTGGCAGGTCATTTTTTCCGAGCTTCCCTCACCCCAGTAGGTGCTTGATGTGTTCGCGTTCTTCCCGGAGCTCGTTCAGCGTGAAGTCCATCTTCTCGCGCGAGAACGCGTCGATCTCCAGTCCCTTGACGATCTCCCACTGGCCGTTGGCGGTGGTGCACGGAAAGCCGTAGATCATGCCTTCGGGGATGCAGTAGGAGCCGTCAGAGACGACGCCCATCGTGACCCAGCGGCCGTTGGAGCCCAGGTTCCAGTCACGCATGTGGTCGATGGCGGCGTTGGCCGCGGAGGCGGCCGAGGACAGCCCGCGCGCCTCGATGATGGTGGCGCCGCGGCTGCCGATCTCGCTGATGTATTCGTCCCGGTTCCAGCTCTTATCGTTGAGCAGGTCGGTGGCACGTACGCCGTCAAGGGTGGCGAAGCGGATGTCCGGATACATCGTCGGGGAATGGTTGCCCCACACCGCCATCTTTTCGACACGGGTGACCGGTTTGCCGGTGAGCAGCGCCAGTTTGGCGACGGCCCGGTTGTGGTCCAGCCGCATCATCGAGGTGAAGCTGCTCCGTGGCAGGCTCCTGGCCGAGTTCATCGCGATCAGCGCGTTGGTGTTGGCCGGGTTGCCGACCACGATCACCTTGACGTCGCGTGCGGCGACTTCGTCGAGGGCCTTGCCCTGTTCGGTGAAGATGCGCCCATTCTCCTGCAGCAGTTCACTGCGTTCCATGCCGGGGCCGCGTGGTCGGGAGCCGACCAGCAGGGCCTGGCTGACGTCCCTGAAGGCGACCTTCGGGTCGCTGGTGCCGATCATGCCGGCCAAGAGCGGGAAGGCGCAGTCTTCCAGTTCCATCATCACGGCTTTGAGCGCCTGTTGCGCCTTTTCCACCGGCAATTCGAGCATCTGCAGGATGACGGGCTGGTCGCGGCCGAGCATCTCGCCACTGGCGATGCGGAATATCAACGCATAGCCGATCTGTCCGGCAGCGCCGGTCACGGCGATACGTATGGGTGCTTTGGTCATGAATATCCCTGAATATAATATTATTAATGC
>Ga0224495_10001072_pt1 | contig 20161 bp, 26 predicted proteins | sample SF_Jul11_sed_USG_FD_168128 | JGI IMG/M metagenome (GOLD analysis project Ga0224495, IMG submission 168128) | Sediment microbial communities from San Francisco Bay, California, United States - SF_Jul11_sed_USGS_4_1 | ecosystem: Environmental > Aquatic > Marine > Sediment | place: USA: California... | reverse complement strand
TATAGAGCAGATAAAACCATTTTGCCAAAAATACAAAAAATCCCTGGCCGCTTTTGCGGTGGCATGGGTATTGAACCATGACGGTATCAGCGCGGCCATTGTGGGCGCCAGGAATCAGATCCAGGCCGGGGTTTTAAACGCGGGAAGCGGATGGAAAATAAGCGATTCGGACATGAGCGCGGTAAACGAAATATACGATAAAATATTGAGTTAGCGTCTTGTTTTTCTTTTGTAATCCCAGCGTCTCCAGGACTGCCTCATCGTATTTATTCCGTAGCCGCCAAAAAAAACAAAATAATTGGTAAAGACCGCCACAATATAAAATCGAACCATTGCCCCCGATTGAAAAAATTCCAGCCCCATAATGACCAGAGACAACAATCCCACATATTTCATTTTTACGGGGAAAAACAGCAACAGGATTTGCATATCGGGATAGAGCGTGGCCATGGCAATAATAATCGTCAGCTCGATATATTTAAAACTTTGAATTTCCATTCCCGTAAAAAGACAATAGGCAACAGTAACAACAATAGAAATAAATACATAAAATGTTGTTTTAAATTCGCCCCATTGTTGTTCCAGGGCGTTGACGGAAAAATACAAAAACCAGACCGCAAAAAACATGCTGAGAATGTCGGGATAAAGGGGAATGGCCAGAAATGTTAAAACCCTCCAGATCTCTCCGGTCAGAAGCGCCTGTGGATTCAGGGATATCTTTTCAATGATGAGCGGATTGGACATGTAGGCCAAAAATCCCATTCCCTGCACTGCCGATAAAAAAAGCGCCAGATTGTGGAGAGCCAGCCAGCCCATTTTTTTTTCGAGTTTGTCAAGCCATCTGCCTTCGGTTGCCATTGCCAAACAAAGTTGAAAATCGGCGGCCTGTGTAAAGTAAGTTAAATTTGCAAGCTACTGCTTTCAGGGCTGGCCGCTTGGCCGAGGGCTTGTTTGACAACGGCGCTGGCCATTTTACCGTCAAATTGATTGGGATATTTTTCCTTTAAAATGCTCATCACCTGTCCCATCATTCGGGGCGATTTGTCGCTCAGGGTTTGTACAATTTCTGCGACGGTTTTTTTTAACTGCTCCTCGTTTAATTGCGCCGGCAAATACGCCTCCAAAATGGATCGCTCTTCTTTTTCTTTGGAAAAATCCCGTCCGGCTTTTTCAAGCGCAGCGGCAGCCTCGTCCAGCGACTTGATAAATTTTTTGACCACCCCCATGACCTCTTCGTCATTTGGATCCCGGTTGCCGGCATTTTTTCCGATGGTTTGCGCCTCGCCGATTACCGTTCCCAGAAGGTTGGATTTTACGGTGTTTTTTGCCTTTCTTGCTTCGAGGTTCTCTTTCTTCAGTTTATTGTACATGGAGAATATTTGCGTCCCGGACTTGTCCTGTCAATTGTTAAAAGGGTGGCACAGCCCCTGCCGGGCACATGCTAGCCTGGACAAGAACTTCGATATTCACGTCAAAATCCAATGAAATGCGTGTTTTTGGGTTTGTCCAAAAAGTCGGAAGTTCACCACGGAGGCGAGGAGAACACGGAGTTTTTGATGAACTAACGTCTGAAACCGCATTTTTTCGCATTTTCTCCGTGCGCACCGTGTCTCCGTGGCGATATTTCTTCTTTCTTGACAGCCCCAAAAACACGCTAACTTTTGTGCTGCGGATTAACTCAACGGGGGGTGGCGCACAACCGTGTGTGCGCCAGGGGGGAAAGAAAAATACATGGCGCGGAAAACCCAATCCCCCCTAACCGCAGGAATCGCCGCAGGATTCAAAAAAGTATTCTATTTCAATGGTGGAATGAAATGACCCGTGCCGCTTCAAGATTCTGCGAATGTGATTCTTTATGGTCGATATTGTTTTTTCGCTCATTTTTTTTTGAACGCGCACATGCACCGTAAAAATATGGCGGATGCTGTCGAGACTCCATATATGAAAATCACAAATTTCAAGGATATTTTCAAGATCAAGAATTTCTCCCTTGATTTCTTGAATATCTATTTCCTGCGGCGATTTTTGAATAAACAAAAGTATTGATTTTTTTATGCTCCCGAAAACCATCGCCAGAATGTACAAGGTAACCAAAACGCCTAAAAGCGGATCAAGCACGGGCAGATAGTAAAAATGCATTACCGCGCCTGTAATCAGAACCGCGACCCATCCCAGCACATCTTCCAGAAGGTGCAGCGACAAAACCCTGGAATTCAGACCGGTGTTTTTTTTCAGGCGAAAAATCGCGGCAGAGTTCACCAGTATTCCCGGAATGGCCAGCAACATCATTCCGTCTGCATGTACATCCTGCGGATGTAAAATACGGGGTACTGCGGCAATTAAAATAAATACGGATCCGGAGAGCAAAATAAAAGAGCTTACAAATGCGCTCAGCAATGGCAATCGGGAGAGGCCGTATGTGTAGGTCTCATCCGCAGTATTTTTGTGGGCAAATTTTTCGCTGAAATACGAAAATGATAAAATCACGGTATCGCCCAGATCATGCAGCGCATCCGAAAAAATAGCCATCGAATTGGTCCACATGGCTCCGTAAATTTCAACCAGCGTAAAGGAAAAATTTAAAATTACCGCCAAACCAATATTTTTTACGTTTTCGTGATTAGGATGATTGTGCATTGCTTTTAATATTTAGCCATTTCCGGAAAAATTCTCCGCTCCCCGGGTGATTTTCTTCTTTTCAGACAAGCCCGGTCAAGAAGTATATATGCATTTGGGTTCATGCCCAGGCTTTTGAACCCGCCGGATGAGTTAAAAAAAATTTGACGTACTGAAACTGTTACTTATTATTAAATCATGATTATCTACCGCCGAAAAAAGAACCCCCCGCCATGAAGGCATCCGCGCAACCCGCGAAGAATATCTTGATTTGCCAGACGATGGTTTTCAATATGATATGATTGAAGGAGTATTGCACATGAGCCCAGCGCATTTTTTGAACATGGTTTTGCCGCAGCCAGTTTTTTGGGAATTTTAAAAAACCGGGTAATCGGAAACGGGGCAGGATATGTTACGATTGCAACGGATATTTTCCTTCCCGATGGCGGCGACGTTTTAAGACCCGATATTTCTTTTATTCTGGAAAAAAACAAGCACATTATTGTTGGGCATATTCATGGAACGCCAGATCTGGTTTGCGAGGTACTCTCTGATTCTACGAAAGGAAGGGACATTGGCGCCAAAGCCGCCCGGTATTTATCGAATGGCGTTAAAGAATACTGGATATTAAATCCGGCTGAAAAGAGCATTCATGTATGGCTTAATCGCGCCTCGGTCCGGGACAAAAAAACTGCCGCGCTTCTGCACAGCGAATTACTGCCCGGACTGCAAATTTCAGCCAATGATATTTATACCGGTATGCCAGAGTAATTCGCAGAAATTACAGTTATTCGTTTTACTGAAAAGTAGCCCTTCCAGTCGTTTTTAGCCCCTCAAAAAATGACTTTATATCTCCATGAAATTAGCTTATCTGATTGGGTGCAATACGCTTTTATTTATTTGTACTTTTCGTCCCTGTTATTTGCAAACTTACGCTTCTTTTTAAGCTATTTGTTAAGCGATTTGCTTTCTTTTTTTGTTTACATTGCAATTGCAAATTGGGCAAATCACTTACATGAATCATAATGGCGGGTTGTTGGGGTTGATTATCGTACACACCCTTTGGGGCATCGCTCCGCTTTTTTCAAACGAAAATCATAAATCCATTATACCCGAGAAAACAACTGGCGAAAAAGCCGGCGTCGCAGACGCCGAGCCGGTTCGCGGCATAAATGAAAGCGGTCGCAAAATACTGCTGTATCCCAACGGAACATGGAAATTTGCCCCCGCCGAAAAAGACGCCAAAGAAGAAAAAAATGTTCATATAAATGCGCCAACAAACGGCACAGTCTTTCATACCCCTTCGGCCGCAAACGAATTCCTGCAGGGAAAAGTGGCAGACTATAAAATATTTTACAACAAAAACAAATGGGACATTTTGTCCGAAAATCTGAACGACATGACAGAGTACAGTCTTTTGCACAGAAAAAAAAATGCCTTTGTCATAGTGTTGCCGGAAACCGCCTCCGTTCCCCTGAATACCTTGAGAGAAATAGTCCTTGACAATGCCCGCCGCGCCTCCCCCAAAATGAGCATCTTGAGTGAAGAAATGCGCACGGTAAATAATGCAAAAATTCTGATGCTGAACTTAAAGGCAGATGTGGAGAACACTTCCTTTATTTATGTATACTATATTTATTCTGGCGACAACAAATCTGTACAGATCATTGGTTTTACCACGGAAGAGCTATATTCGCAATACAAACAAGACATGGAAGATTTTTTAAATGGATTCATGGCAGGTAAACCTGCAAGTACTGGAAAAATATCCCCCCAAAAAGAAGCAGGAGATGCTCCAGACGAACAATGACAATACATTATCCCATGTTTATTTCTGAATCTGGCTCAGGACGCCGCTTCATTTTATGAAAATTACGGTTCTTGGCAGCGGTACATCATCCGGGGTTCCGGTGCTTGGAAAAAACTCCGGGGTAAATTTATCCCTGGATCCAAAAGACAAACGACTTCGTTCATCTATATATATGGAGGGCGATCCGCCGCTCCTTATAGATACCGGCCCTGACTTTAGAATGCAAATGCTCGCGCAGGGAATAAACAATATCACACATGTACTCTTAACGCATTCCCATTACGATCATGTTGGTGGTCTTGATGACCTGCGGCCGCTTTGTTTTAAGAACCCTGAAGGAATTTCATGTTACAGCGACGAACATACCCATAGGGAAATCATTGACCGTTTTCAGTATTTTTATGATACAAAGGATTATTTCGGAAAACCAAAATTGAATTTTCTGTATCTGCCGCTTGACAAATCCGGAAATTTCAGCGAGTTTCACATCGGAACAAACCGGATACAACCGGTCAAACTAATGCACATAGAATCCAGGTCTTTTTACTCTGTGGGATATGTTTTTAACGGTAAATTTGCGTATCTGACGGACTTCCGATGGGTGGATCCTGCATACATTGGCTTTGTTCAAGATCTTGAAATTTTGATGGTGGGCGCTCCATTGCCCGACCCCCATCCCAACCATTTATCGATATATGAGGCCATTGAGCTCATTCAAAAACTCAATGCCCAAAAAGGATATATTACTCATCTTGCCGATGCAAAGTTTCATCAGGAACTGGCAGATGAATTTCCGGAAAATATAATACCCGCATTTGATGGTCTTATGATAAATTTTTAACATATTGCTTCAAGATTAGCCCTGTCATAATGCGATAATAGGAAATAACGTAATATGCTCAGCGATAATATGGATCCGGGATACTCAGGCTATAAAATCAAAATGATTATTGCCATTGAAAAAGAAAATATTTTTGCCTACCGTAATGAGCTGATTGTTCCGGTGGTTTATCAGGATATTTCCGAAGCCCAGGCGCATGTCACCAAAGACATTGACCGCAGACTTAGAGACAGCATGTACTTTCGATCTCAAAAAATGGGCTTTGATCTTGTTCGATACGGCGAAACCGCTACATCCAATACGTACATTGCCTATAGAATTTTGCCCATCACATCGCACATCATCGCCGAAAACAAATAAAATGCCCTGATTTCCAGCATTTCTGCCCTTCAAGCCATGAGCCAGCTAAAAAACCATACAAACATAGAAAACGCTGACCATTGTCTTTTTTTTACAAACAGACTGACCATCAGACCCGAGGCAAGCATAAGGTAAAACAGGACGAAGACAATACTCTTCCATGGGTAAAACCAGATTAAAACAAAAAATATCCCCTGTGTAAGGTGCATAACTGGCAACAAAAAGCGATAAGGGCTAAAGCGAAAGTAAAAGTTATCGCTCGCAAACATTAACCTGACAAGTGCGTATGTATTTTTATAGGAATAAAAAACTCCCTTTTTTTCCATGGTAAAATCATAACTTCCGGATCTTTGATTATTGCAAATTCCAGCATGGTATTTATTCAGAAGATGGAAAAAATAATAATTTAAATACCCTTTCCCCGGCTTGTCACTATTTAAAAGCACAGCTTTTTCTTCCTGCGGTAATTCTGAAAAGATTTGATTTATCTTTTCCCGGTTTATTGCAAAAAAACAGGCATTTAAAAAATCGAAGGAAGCGTTTAACCGGGCATACAACTCCTGTTGACCAGCCATAAAAAACCAGCCAATCTTTTTTGCATAATGAGAAAACACGTTTTCTTTTTGAGCCAGAAACCCTTTTCGTAAATCCAGCCAGGCCATCGCATTGTCAAGGCGCACCAGATTTGCGAGGCGATACAGGTCTGTCTTGCGCGCCAGAACACCCGGTGAAACGAAAACCAGTATACCGGAGCGGCTGTATCGTAAAGCCTCGTTCATTAATACGGTTTGGGCTGAAAGCATATCTTTATGCAAACGCCAATACCTCAAATTTTCATATTTTCCCCTGATTTCTGGAGAATTCCCGTCATGGTAAAAAACAATGACCTCAAAGGTTTCGCCCTTTTTTTGAAGGCTGCGGCTCCATCTGCGAAAATTATCTTCCTGAATACGATTTTCTTTTTCAAGCCATGTATATACCGTAAATTCTACCGCCATAGGGTGGTGTTTCCGAAGAAAGACGCCTTATCCAGCTTTTTTCAGGATTTGAAATTATGTAATTGTCATTGAGTAGCGATCCTGTATTTTTGGCCTGTGGCTACACAAAAATACCAGACACCAGATTTGAGTTTGTCTCTGGAGGTTCAAGAATCCCCTGAAAACATTAAAATAGTGTTTACCGGGAAAAGCAAGGCAAAATCGCCCTCTGATTTTCTAAATCCGGTTATGCAGGAGGTTTTTGCAAATGCCATTCAGGAAAAAAAAAGTATATTCCTTGATTTTTTTAATCTTGAATATATGAACAGCGCAACAGTTTCGCCCATTATTAAATTTTGGGCAAAATTAAAGGATACGGGAATCAGTCTCACCGTAGAGTACAATGGCGCCATATCCTGGCAAAAAACCAATTTCTCGGCGCTTACTGTTTTTGAAAAAGACTCCCAACGCTTTATACTAATTGAACGGCAGGCATAATGAAAAATATCGAGACCTACCACGAAGGCGATTTAACCATACAGGTTGAAAAATCTGATCATGTAATCACTATAAGCTGGCTTGGGAAATGCACCTTGAAAAACCCTTCATTATTTCTGGATCCAATATTAAGCGAACTGTACATGAAAAGCTACAGCGAGATTAAAAGAATGATATGCGATTTCACGAAATTTTCATTTATGAATTCCTCGGCAATAATACCTGTCATAAAAATATTGAAAATGGCGCGCGACGGGCGGGGATCAGTTCATGTAATCTACAACAAAAATGAACGCTGGCAGGAAATACTTCTGGGCGAATTAAAAATTTTTGAAACAGATGATAATCGTGTGCAAATCAAAGGGGTTGCTTTATGACCCAGTCAAAATCCCTGAGCATCACGATTAAACCGGTGTGGGAAGAGCTGGATGGAGTCCGGGAGCAAGTGGAAGGTTTTCTGGAAAAAAACAATTTTCAAAAAGACCAGGTCTATGCCATGGTGATGACCACAAGCGAACTTGCCGAAAATGCAATTAAATATGGAGCACAGGGAGAAGCAAATTCGATTCACATTACAGCCGATATTTACCCTAAAGAAGTAATTATCGAAGTAAAAAACAAGATCAGGGATATTGATGATGACGAGTTAAAAAAACTGGATGAAGATATTCAATGGATTCGCGGCTTTCAAAATCAGTACGAAGCCTACATGGAAAAACTAAAGCATGTCTCTGCCAAAACTCTGAAAGACGGAGAAAGCGGACTGGGTCTGGTGCGAATCGCTTATGAAGGACAGTCCATTCTTGACTTTTATGTCAATGAGAATGATATTTTAGCCATGTCGGCAGTCTACAAACTATAAAATTTATGAACGAATACTACAATGACACCGTAAACATGAAAGACCTGAGCCTTGTAATAAAGGAATCGGCAGAAGACATAGAAATCCGGTGGACCGGGCGAAGTACAGAAAGAGATCCATCTCTTTTCTTAACTCCCCTGTTTAGCGATATTCTAAACAGGCAAAAAAAAATCAAAATGGATTTTAAAAGTCTGGAGTACATGAATTCCTCTACGATAACCCCTATTCTCAAAGTTCTGGATCGTCTCAAGAATTCAAACGGAGCTATCGTAATTATTTATGACAAAAATCAAAAATGGCAGGAACTCAGCTTTACTGCTCTGGAAATATTCCGGACTACCGATCTGCGCATCGACATAAGAGGCGCCTGAATTAGGGTCATTAATATATGGAAAATTATTTATATAAAGGCAAAATATTTGTCAATGATAATGAATTCCCGTTGCACGCGGCATATGGCTCCAAAAATTCTCTTTTAATAAATTTTGATGACCGAAGATGGTTCAAGGACAGCTTTGAATTTGACAGGTTCACATTAATCGTCGAAAATGATATATTTGAATTCGGAAAATGCCTTTTCTTTAATGAATCGCATGTTCCAAATTTTCACGGAAGAATCATCTTTGTTTCTGACGTACACGATTTTTACAATATTTTCGCTTTAAAACGAATGGCCAATCTGGAAACCTATTTTCAAAATCTTCCGATTGTCATGGCTCAAAAAAACAAAATCAAGGAATCGTTTCGAAAATACACATCTGATTTAACTTATGACCTCCGCGTTTACTGCAAGTATTTCGATGAGCTGGATACGATATATCAAAATGAACCGCCTCAAATTTTCAAAATGGCTCAGTTGACAATCATCGAAACCGAGGGGCGAAAATTTTTTTCATTTTTTGACAAAAAACTGGAAACTTTAAAACTGGAGACTGCCGGATTTACAAAAGAAGAACAGGAAAATCATGCTTTTTATTTCCGCCGCCAGGTTTGGGATTTTATCAAGCAATCCAGGTTCCTTACCAGAACCAATATCAAACCTCGCGGGTATGCCGGGGATTCGGAAATGATGTCGATGATTTACCGAAATTTGTATGAAGGCAATACGATTTTTGAAAAACTCATGCACAAACATCCCATTGAAACAAAATCTGCCCAGGCGGTACGCAATCGCAAAACCATAATTCCCGCTTTGATTAACGAGGCGGTTGCAGAATTTGCGCCGGACACAAATTCATTCCAGTTTCTTTCCGTTGCTTCAGGTCCGGCACGAGAGCTCGAAAATATAATTATATCGCCGGCGTTTTGCGTAAAATACAAAATTACTCTTTTAGATCAGGATAAAGAAGCTCTGGGAGAAGCGGCCAATTGCATAAAGAGAATTGAAAATCGCTTTGGCGAAAAGATAAACTACCAATTTATCAATGAATCGGTACGCACAATGCTGCGCATACGCTTACTGGAAGAGAAATGGGGACAATTTCATTTTATTTATTCAATGGGGCTATTTGATTATCTTTCGCCGAGAGTGGCGCAGGCCGTTCTGGAAAAGCTTTATACCCTGCTTTTGCCGGGCGGGCGCATGATTATAGGCAACTACCATGAAAATAATCCAACAAAAACCTATATGGACTACTGGGGCGACTGGGTGCTTTATTATCGCTCACATGAAGACTTTCTGGATCTGACCCGGAACTTAACCAACAGCAAATGCAACATTATTTTTGAAGAAACCAGGTGCCAGATGTTTCTAATTGTAAGAAAACCCTTTTAACCGGAAGTCTGGTTTGGGTTTGGGCCGACTTCAATATTCGCCCATTCGCAATTGGCTTGACAGGGCAATTTCCCCATTCTTCGTGGAATCCATGAAAACATCGGCGTTGATATTATTTTTTCTTTTTCTGGGCACCGCCATTTACAGCGAAGATATCATAGACACCTCCCGGGAAATGGAAAATGCAAATCCGGAATATATTGAAAAATGTTATCAACATGCCCTGGAACAATTTGACAAACAGGAATATGAAAAGTCTCTCCAGTATATTCGACATGTAATAAAATCGGATATGAATAATTACAAGCTCCGGTATCTGGCCGCCCATGATTACTGGCAACTGGGCAATTTCGACTCAGCAACGGCGCATTTTCAAATCGCCATACTCAGCCAACCTCAAAATCCCGAGGGGTATATGGACTATGCCCTGATGAAACTGCATGAGCGAGATTACTGGTCCGCCGAAAGAACTCTCCAGACAGCTCTATTTTACATGCAAAAATACAAGGTAGAAGTTCCTTCAAAATTTTACAATATATACTCAAGACTTGAACTGCTAAAAGGTTTTCCAGACCAGTCCCTGAAATATGCGCAGCTTGCCAAAGCCGCGTTTGCCCAAAGCCAGACAGGAATCAAGGACAAATTAGAGGCTATGACTCTGGAGGCAAGGTCTCAGTTGCTGCTTGAAAATTTTGACAAAGCCGAACTGGCCATGCAGTGGGCGCTATCCATGCGCAACAACAATGTGTATGCTTACAATCTTCTTGGCTACATCTATGCGCGGTGGCGCAACAGCATCATGGAAACCGACCCACAAAAAGCGGACAATCTAAAAAAACTGGCATTGGAAAATTATAAAAAAGCCCTGAAAACTCCCGACCTCGTGGATGAATTTAAAAAAATTATCGAAACCAATATCGCCAGCCTGAATTGATTTTCACAAGCATGAGTTCGCCTAAAAAATATTTTTTTACGGATTTTGGGTGTCGCCTGAACCAGTTTGAAACAAGGGTGATGGAAAACTCCAACGATGGGCTCCAAGCGGCAGAATCCATGGCCGACGCCGATTTTATCGTCATCAATACGTGTACCGTTACCGGACGAGCCGACATGAAAAACCGGCAGGCAATCCGCAAGGCGCGCAGCGTGAATCCGGATGCCCACATCATTGTAACCGGCTGTTATGCAACCACCGACGAATCCTCATTAAAACGAATGAAAGAAGTCGATACTGTCATTATCAATCAAAACAAATTTATGATTCCTGATTTTATGGCCGGCAGAGACATCAAAACCAAAACAACCCTTTTCCCGACCTCCCGACAAACCCCTCTTTCCAGCGCGCGAGCATATGTAAAAATTCAGGATGGTTGCAACAAAAAATGTTCGTACTGCAAAATCCCCATGGCGCGCGGCGAGGCCACTTCCCGAACCGTACAGGATACAATCGACGAAGTAACCGCCTTGATTCGGGCTGGATTTCATGAGCTTGTATTAACCGGTATAAACATTGGCCATTATCAGTCGAATGGCGCCCATTTTAATGATCTGTTAAGAATCCTCGTTAAAATTCCCGGCGATTATTATTACCGGATCAGCTCCATTGAACCCGAATGTGTTAATGAAGAACTCTTAAGCATTATGGCCAATACAAAGTTTGCCCCATTCCTGCACTTGCCTCTTCAAAGCGGTTCGGCTAAAATATTAAAACTCATGGGCAGAAGCTATACGCCTCAAAAATACATTGAGGCGGTAAATCTGGCGCGATCCGTGATTCCTGATATTCACCTTGGAACCGATATTATGGCGGGATTTCCTTCCGAGTCGGAAGACGACTTTATGGAAACCCTGAAAATGATGGAAACAGCGCTATTTGCCAATATTCATTTTTTCCCTTATTCAAAAAGACCGGGCAGCAAAATAGAAAATATCATTCAATCCAAAAGCAACGCAGAGATATTCGAAGTAAACGGCAAAACAATCAAAGAACGAATTAAAACCGCCATGGAAATTCAAAAAAAAATAAAAACCAAATTTATTGAAAAAAGCAGCGGGAATCCATACCGGGCCATTATTGACACCCTTAACGACGGCAGAGCACAAATAGTAACGGAAAATTATTTACGGGGATCCATTCCTGTCGGCCGGAATTTTAAAAAGGGCGACAAGGTTATGTTTCGTATGATCGTCATCTAAACTACTCGCTGGTTTGATAATGAATTCTGATCCAAGCCGGAGGGCTTTCCATTGTTCGGCAACAGCCGATTTATGAGCGTTTACGATATTCAATACAATTTGCTCCAGCAGACAGTAGTATGCCCACATGGCTTTTTCAGAAGGAGAATCCGGCGTGGCAATGCGGACAGTTCTGGCATACCGATTTTCCCTTTTAAACAAAGCGTCAATATGCGCCCAATCATCGGGAGAGTAATTTTTTTTCTCCAGAAAATCTATCTGAAAAATTTTATAGGCAACGAGTCTCAAAAGGCAGCGCAAATTTAACCCGCACGTTTAACCAAGGGAGATAAATCCCGCCTTTCTGACTTCTGCTTTTTGGGGGTCGGGTAAATCCATTTTTACAGGGCGCGCATCCATTTTCTGCCAGGCCACGTTTAAATCTCGCAGCATTTTCAACACCCTTTCAATCATGGCTCTGTCTTTTTTCATGTTTGCTTCAAGGAGTTCTTTTTTCATGTACACATAAAGACTCAGGAGATTATCTGCAATTTCTCCGCCGCGATCCATATCCAGCGAAACCATCAGTTCGGTAATAATATCCTGGGCTCGCAGAATTTTGGTGTTGACCAGATCATATTTTTTAAAATTATCGACATTTAAAAGCGCTTCTTCCAGAAACCGTATTGCGCCTTCATACAGCATGACCACTAACTGTTTCGGATCTGCCGTTTCAACCTGGTTTACCTGATATTCCTCGTAGCCTTTTTTCATATGATCCCCCTTGATAGGTATACAATAATTGTCGACTGCAAACAGAAAACCCTCAATAAAAAAATAAAAAAGGGGGGCAATGCTTTTCTTGTGGACAAGGATGAATCGCGCCCCCTCGCCGGCACGAGGTTGCCGGCTACCCCCTGCGTTTTTTCCAAAATCTGTAAATCAGGTACAAAAGAGCTGTAACAATGACCGCCCCGACAATGCCGCTATAAATTTCCAGATAATGCAATACCTGTGCCCAGTTATGGCCAAGCGCGTAACCGCCGTAAACCAGAAGGCCGTTCCATAAAACAGTCGCAATTAAAAAGGCAAATAAAAAAAGGGCAATGTGCATTCTCGCCATGCCGGCGGCGATGGCCACAAAAAACCGAAACCCGGCAGAAAATCGGGAAAATACAACCGTCCAGAAACCGTATCGTTCAAACCATCCATGCGTTTTTTGCAGGTTTTCCTGGGAAAACACCTTTTTGATCCCCTCGTTTTTTATTTTGCGAACCATAAACTGGATTATTTCCAGACCAAAATAATACATAACAGCCGCGCTCGCCAGATTGCCGACAACAACGGCAAATATGAGCCAGGGAAGCTTCAAATGACCGGTTCCGGCAATGTAACCGGCAAATACAACCACCGTATCTCCCGGATACGGTGGAAAAATATTTTCAATAAAGACACTAACGAGAAGGAAAACCCAGTACCAATCCAGGGGAATTTGTGTAATAAAATCGCTGCTCATCATCCTGAATTCTGCTTCACTCTGAAAACGCAAACAACTTTTATAAAAATAACAAGAGCGGTACAAAAATCGAATATCCGCTTTTTCCTTTTGAACCGCCATTAAGCCTGCATCGTCCATACTGTCTGATATGTTGACGATTGACATACGCGATTTATTGCAAATTTATTTTATTCGAGGAAAAAAAATTCCAATTTTCTAAATCTATATTTGGTGAGCTTGGGTATGGAGTCTGGCAAGAACTTCGAAATTCAGCCAGAATGGCTTAAATTAGCGTGTTTTTGCCAAGCGCCATGAACACCAGTTCATACCAAGTTCATCAACTATTTCTTGTTCGCATTCCGACTTCACTTAAAAAGTTGACTTTTTATTAAAAGTAATTTATATGTAACAAGATTATTAGAAATCGCCTTACTTTAAGAGGTGTATAAATATGAGCGGCAAGGAGTAGTTATGGCTGGAACATTTACCCACTGGATGGTTGTAGAAAACGCAATGGATTCTTGTTTTCAAAAAAGCAATCGACATGCATATTTTCAATATCTGCTAAAAAACAATCATTTTGTGATGCTGGGCGCAGTAAGTCCGGATTTGCCATATCTGACGGAACTTTTAGCAGGTTTCATCAAGGAGCACAGCTGGGCCGATCGTATGCATTATGAAAATACGGGGAAAATCGTCAGCCTCGCAGTAAAAAATATTGGTATCTCCCCGGAATCCGATCAGGCTGTATTAATTCCCTGGATAGCGGGGTATGTCACGCATCTTGTCACGGATGCGATAATCCACCCCATCGTCAATGCAATTGTGGGACCCTATATTTTTAACTCCGGCGAACACCGGCATTGCGAGATGATTCAAGATGCCATAATTTTTCACGAAATAAAAAACCTGGAACTGGGATATGCCGAATACTCTGATCTGTTAGAAAATTGCTCCGTCGGCGGAAGTCAGTTGAATCCGGCGCTTCAAAACTTCTGGAAAAAATGTCTCCAGGACAACTATCCGTCCGCTGCATCCCATTTTAATAAAATTAATCCGGCAGGCTGGCATAATAATTATATGTCCACTATTTCCGGAGCGGCAAGACCAGCGCCCATATTCCGGCATATAGGGGAATCCGCCAATCTTGCATACAAATATACCAGCGAAATCTCCACCCAGGAAAGAGACAAGTTTTACAATAAAGCAAATTTGCCCGGTGGCGGTACCGGCAATTTTAAACAGGCCGGGTTTGACAAGGCTGTCGCAAAGGTGGTCGAAATATGGGATCTCTTGTTTCAGGATATTCAAGGTAAAAATCCGGGCAACTGCTCAAAATACATTAAAAACTGGAATCTGGATACAGGGGTCGACGAAGATCAGCCCGATTTATGGAAAGGAGTGTAACATGCGTCCAATATTAACAATATTCTTGCTCATTTTTTTAAATCAGACATGCCGGTCGCCTGAAGAAAAAAAGATCGAAAAAATCCTGATAGACTATTCGCAGGTAGAAGTGCTTGTTTCTGATTTTTCCAAAAAAATAACAGGTTACCTTCCGGATATGAAAGTACCCGCTTCTTTTAACGAGGTACAATATGAAAAATTGTTAAAAGAAAATTACCCGAATCAGGAAAAGGTGAGCTCGTTTTTTACAAACCACAAAGTAAAAGTAAAAGCCGTGAATGAAAAATATTTCTCTGTAATTGTTTGCTCCAGGGACGGCATTCACAAAAAAATCGAAGATTTAAACTGTACTTTAGGCAAAGTAGATTACAGGTACTGGGATCAGAATGAACAACAACAGCCAAAATGTGTTTTTGAGATTACCCCGGAAAAAATTTGTCCATAAATTTTTGCGTAAACCAGCTTGAACGCCTGAGTCTGATTTTTTATAGGGTAAGCATGAAAAAAGTCAGCATAAAAGCGTTGAGTATTATCATCATTGTCTGGACGCTTGATCTTGTTACCAAATACATAGCCGAAAAATATTTATCCGGCGGCACATTTGTCCCGGTTATCGGCAACATATGGCAGTTCAGACTGGTGTACAATACCGGCGGAGTCTTTGGAATTTTTCAGGGCAACGCCGTGGTTTTTCATGTCTTGTCGGGACTGGCCATATTGTTTCTGCTGGTTTACTATTTACGCTCGCCCTATGAAGATAATTTTTTTAATACCGCCATTTCCTTTGTTCTGGGCGGAGCCCTTGGAAATTTTACCGACCGTTTTTTCAGACCTGGAGTGGTTGATTTTATCGACATGGGATATGGAATTTACCGATGGCCGACATACAATGTGGCCGATATGTTTATTTTTTTTGGAGCCGTAATTCTTTTGATTTCCTTTTACCGGGAAGAAAAAAATTCAAAACAAAGGGAAAACAAACCCGCCCAAAAAGCATAATAAAGTGCATCTTGAATTTGATCTGGAACCGGGACAACGCATAGATACGGCGATCTCTGAAAAATATCCTCAATACTTTTCCAGAACTCTTGCGCAAAAATTAATCAAAGATGGTAAAGTTTTCATTGATGACGAAATTTGTAAAAAATCATCTCACAAGGAAGATCATGGAAAATCCGTAAAAATCCATTACGAGCCTTCGCCTGAATACAACCTGCACGCCAACCACCAGACTTCTGTACCCATAATATTTCAGGACAGACATCTGGCCATAATTCACAAACCAGCGGGAATGACCGTTCATCCTGGTTCTGGTACAGGAGAAGACACGCTGGTTCATGTCCTGCTTGCTCAAATAGATCGTCTATCGGAAGGCTCGGATAAATTGCGACCCGGTATTGTGCACCGTCTGGATCGCGAAACCGAAGGATTGATGGTGATTGCCAAAGACAACCGCGCTCATTTTGAACTGGCCAGCCAATTTTCCGAAAGAAAGGTATTGAAAGAATACCATGGCTGGGTCTGGGGAGTAACGAACCCGCTCGATAACTCCTCAGAACAGATTGTCGAAGGATTTATTGGGCGGCATCCAAAGGACAGAAAAAAAATGCTGTTTGAACACTTTCCCCTCCATGCTAACTGGAAAACGGCCCGCATGAGCTTTACTACCTTAAAAACAACGAAGTACTTTTCATTAATTAAAATAAACCTGCAAACCGGCAGAACGCACCAGATACGCGCCACTATGGCAAAAATGGAACATCCTGTTCTGGGCGATACCGTTTATTCGCATGTATTGCGAAGGCTCTCAAAAACCAGCATACTTTCCGTTCAAAAGGAACAAATCATAAACGGCGGATTGTTTTTAATGGCCACCCGCTTGAGTTTTATTCACCCGGTTACAAAGGAATTGCTTGATTTTCAATTGCCGCTGCCGGAACGTTTTATTAACATTAACAGCATACTATGATGAATCTTCCGGAAAATCTGGCGCCGCTTTATGATCGCGTCGCCTCTATCCCGGCTTTACCGGGATGCTACCTATGGAAAAGAATCCATCCGGAAACACAAAAAGCAGAAGTACTTTATGTGGGCAAGGCCATTAACCTTCGCAATCGTATTCGCTCGTATTTTCAGATGGCCGATTACAAAACGCGCTACCTCATGGCCAAGGTAAGCGACCTGGAATATATTGTCACCAGCAATGAGCTCGAGGCGCTACTGCTTGAAAACAACCTTATTAAACAACATTCTCCTCCATACAATCTCCGGTTAAAAGACGACAAGCGTTATCCATATCTTTGCCTGACCACCGGAGAAGCCTTTCCGCGCCTCATTATTACGCGCAGAAAAACAAATCCCAAACATACCTATTTTGGACCGTATTCGGATGCCGGCGCAGCGCGGAATATCATGGCGCTTATTTTAAAAATTTTCCCCATCAGAAAACGCAAGCAGGCTTTGCCGGCCAAAACGCCGCGACGCCCCTGCCTGAACTATCACATTGGACTTTGCCTTGCCCCCTGCGCTGAAAAAGTTTCGCAGCAGGATTACGGAATTATTATTGAAAAAATAAAAAATTTTCTGGAGGCAAAAAACGATCAGGTTATTCCCGACCTTGAAAACGAAATGAACAAATATGCGCAAAAAATGGATTATGAAAAAGCGGCCGTTTACCGCGATATTATTTCCGATGTAAAAGCGATTTACTCCAGACAAAATGTACATGAAGATATCGACGATAACAACTACGATGTGGTTGGATTGTCGGGAATGAACCAGAGCGAGGTTGACGAAGTACTGGGTCTCGATGGCCAGAATACAGACACCTCAACCACGGAAAATCATTATTATGCGCAAATTGTGCTATTGCGAATTCGCAACGGCAACTTGATAAATAAAGGATCGTACGCTCTGGCGGAAACCCCCGGAGCTGACGGGGAACAATCGCAAAACAGCGAATTTCATTCAGAATTTATTGAAACCTTTTTAAGAGAATACTATTTAAAATTAACCGAAATTCCGCCCATAATTTTTATCAATACGCCGCTCAACACACATACCGAATGGGAAAAATTTCTGGGCGAGAAGTTTTATCGCGACGTAACCATTGTTTCCGAAAAAAGCGACCCGCGCCTTACAGACAAAAAATCATTGATTGAAATGGCCGAAAATAATGCCCGGCTCAGTCTGCGCGAAAGAATTTTATCGGAAAAAATACGCAATTCGCGTTTTGGTCTGAAACAAATTCAAAATTTTCTGGGGCTGCCGAAATTACCCGAAATGATTGAGTGTTACGACATCTCCAATATCCAGGGAACCAGCGCCGTTGGGTGCGGGGTAGCATTAAAAAACGGAATCCCCTACAAGGCGGGCTACCGAAAATACAAAATCGCGACCAAAAATACTCCCGATGATCCCGCCATGATCTATGAAGTACTCTCGCGAAGAATGCGGGCCTTTTCGGAAAAAACCGCAGAGATCCCCGATCTGATCGTAATTGACGGGGGCATCACCCAGCTTAACGCCGCGCTGCGCGCCCGCTCGGAAACAAAGGTAAATGTACAGATTGTTTCTCTGGCAAAAAAAGAAGAGACCATTGTTACTGAAAATAACCGCTCCATTCATATGGATAAAAATTCGCCCGGTATGTTGATCTTGCGTCTGGCGCGCGACGAGGCGCACAGATTTTCCGTCGCATACCACCGCAACGTGCGTTCGAAAAAATTTATGGTTTAAAGGGGAAAGGTCTTTCCCCTGGCCGCCACATGGTTGTCGGCCACCCCTTTCAATATATTCCTAAAAAATGGCTAAACGATGCTTTTTAATATATCATGTTACCATGAGTTCAACATATAAAATGATCCGGTTGGTGGGGACTTCGGCCACAAGTTTCGAAGATGCGGTTCAAAGCGCAATTACAGAAGCAAGTCATTCGTTAAAGGGCTTAAACTGGTTTGAGGTCAAAGAACAACACGGAAAAATCAATGAGCAGGGGAAGGTCGTGGAGTGGCAGGTCGTACTGGATGTGGCCTTTAAAATAATGAAAACATAACCTCTGTCTTTTAAATATCCGGCTGCCGACAGAAAAAAAGTTGGCAGTCGAATAAGGAGACATAGTTTGGCGCATGGGCGTCAAATCAATATTAACGGCTGACCAGTTTTCCAGAAAAGACCTTGATCTTATCCTTGAAAAAACCAGGCAGATTGAAGACCTGCTGAAAACCAGAAAACAGCTACATGTTCTAAAAGAACACATTCTGGCGACGATGTTTTTTGAACCGTCCACCCGAACGCGCCTGTCTTTTGAATCTGCCATGCACCGGCTGGGGGGACAGGTCATTACTGCAGTTGGAATGCAGTTTTCTTCTCTGGCCAAAGGCGAAACGCTTTTTGATACGCTCAAGGTTCTGGAATCCTATGCGGACATTTGCGCCATCCGGCATCCGGTAGAAGGAGCCTCTCTGGTGGCAGCCAAAAGCATATCCATTCCCGTTATCAATGCTGGCGACGGAGCCGGCGAACATCCTACCCAGGCAATACTGGATCTTTACACCATTTCTGCATATAAAAACATTCAGGGAAAAAAAATCGTTGTTGGTTTTGTGGGCGACATTAAATACGGGCGCACCATTCATTCTCTGATCAAACTTCTTTCCAAATACCAGGCATCTTTTGTTTTTATCAGCCCGCCAGAAATTGGTCTACCGGAGAAATACATAGAAGAGTTGAATAAGGCCAAAATTACCTTTACGGAAACCAGCGACATTGAAGCCCTGAGAGAATGCGATGTGGGTTATATCACCCGCATCCAGGAAGAACGTTTTTTAGAACACGCCACATACGAAAATTTTAAAAACCTGTATGTTATCAATAAAAAATTTCTGAAAACATGCCGCGACGACATTATCATTATGCATCCGCTTCCCCGGCTAAGCGAAGTTTCTACCGACATCGACGCCATGCCCCAGGCTGTGTACTTTAAACAAGCCGAATATGGTTTGTACTCGCGTATGAGTCTGTTATTATATGTTACGAATCGACTCGATGAAATTAACTGACTTTAAACCTGTGAGTTGAGGGATCGAGATCGAGCACACAACGGTCAGCATCTCTGCGGTCATATGTAAGCGTCAATTTTCGCCACTTTTTTTAAAAGCGGTTAATTCAATACGATGGGGTGCAACTGTTTTCAATTGTTCTGTATTTGCAGATGGTAATTTTTCAAACAAATATCTGAGGTACCAATAAGGTTCCAGGCCATTGAGTTTTGCCGTTTGAATTATGGAGAATATTGCACAGCTTGCGTGGGCGCCTCGCGGGCTTCCAGCAAAAAGCCAGTTT
>Ga0224495_10001071_pt1 | contig 20177 bp, 17 predicted proteins | sample SF_Jul11_sed_USG_FD_168128 | JGI IMG/M metagenome (GOLD analysis project Ga0224495, IMG submission 168128) | Sediment microbial communities from San Francisco Bay, California, United States - SF_Jul11_sed_USGS_4_1 | ecosystem: Environmental > Aquatic > Marine > Sediment | place: USA: California... | reverse complement strand
CAAGATCCTCGTAGGAAGGCTTCTTGTATGCAGGTGTGCCATGTGCAGGCATCATCGCGTGTATAGATACGCCTTTTTCGGTAAACGACTGTGCACGTTCAGCACCATGCTGATCATATATCTCTACGACATCGAACAAGCCGTCTGAGATGGAGCGTGCGGCGGCAATAGCATTTTGCTCGGCGTTGGGTCCCGAAAGGTTTAGCGCATCATGATGGCGCATCATCCGGCGTGTTTCTTCCATCGCAAGGGAAACAGTGCTTTTCTTGGCGTTTTCTAGCGATACGAACCAGGAAATGGGACTGGAAAGTGCGGCCAGCGCAACGCTGACAATTGCGATGCGTATTGCTGCGCGTTTCCTGAAAGAATTTACCATTGTTCCGCCTTTATGCAGAAAATCGTACCGCAAGTGGCATTATGCACGCACTCTCCAGGGCACATTACTACATGTTGCTCAGGAGGAGATTACATTTTTCCAAGGGAAAGGTTACCTTGACTATCTATCCTGATATTAAAGGGTTGTCGGTTTGAGTGTTTTTTTCCGGTTGGAGCATTGAGGCAACTCTTTATGTTTTATATCCCGGCATAAATCTAATTGCAGGGTGTAAAATCCGCTTACTGTTTTTGCGAGTAGAAAGTGATGAATAAAAAACGCCCCAAGCACCTCGCCCTGCACCGCATCAAATTACCGCTTCCAGGTTTTGTTTCTATCCTGCATCGTGTCAGTGGCGCTTTACTTTTTCTTGCTTTGCCGGCGTTACTGTGGATGCTGCAATATAGCCTGCGCTCTATTGAGACTTACACGCAATTGATGGAAGTGCTGGCTTTTCCTTTGGCTAAATTGCTGTTGCTGGGTGTGCTGTGGTCGTTCCTGCATCACTTCTGCGCAGGGTTGCGTTATCTGGCGATCGATCTTCATTTTATCGGCAACCTTGCTCAGGCGCGGAGCAGCAGTTGGGCGGTGATGGCGGTCAGTCTGGTGTTAACGGTTATTGCAGGGGTGAAGCTATGGTAAACCGCGTTGTGACCGGTGCGCATTACGGGATACGCGACTGGCTGATCCAGCGTGTTACCGCGGTGGTGATGGTGGTGTATAGCCTGGCACTTGCTGGTTATCTATTGTGGCAACCCTACCTGAATTACAACATCTGGACTGCTTTGTTTTCGAACCTCGCTGTGAGGAGTTTTTCGCTATTGTTCCTGCTGAGTCTGTTCTATCACGCATGGATCGGCGTGCGCGATATCGTCATGGATTACGTCAAACCGCCCGGTATCCGGCTGGTTATTCATGTACTGGTGATTCTGACTTTGTTGCTTTATACGATCTGGTCGGTACAAATTTTGTGGGGAATGTAATGGCAGTTTCAAAAAGAACTTTCGATGTAGTGGTGGTCGGCGCAGGCGGAGCGGGTATGCGCGCGGCACTGCAACTTGCGGAAGCAGGGTTGAAGGTGGCGGTGCTTTCCAAAGTATTCCCGACACGTTCGCATACGGTGGCGGCCCAAGGCGGCATTGCTGCTTCGCTGGGTAATATAAAAGACGATAACTGGCACTGGCATATGTACGACACGGTTAAGGGGTCTGACTACCTGGGAGATCAGGACGCGATCGAGTTCATGTGCCGTGCCGCGCCTGAAGTGGTGTATGAGCTGGAGCATTACGGCATGCCGTTCGATCGCACCGACAGCGGCAAGATATATCAGCGCCCGTTCGGCGGACACATGCAGGATTACGGCAAGAACCCGGTCGATCGTGCCTGTGCGGCAGCTGACCGTACCGGTCATGCGCTACTGCATACGCTGTACCAGCAGAACGTGAAAGCCAACACGCATTTTTTTATCGAGTGGATGGCACTGGATCTGATCCGCGACGAGGACGGAGACGTGCTCGGCGTGACCGCGATGGAGATTGAAACCGGCGAAGTGATGATCTTCCAGGCACGCGCTACATTGTTTGCCACCGGCGGAGCCGGGCGTATTTTCCAGTCCAGTACCAATGCCTACATCAATACAGGAGACGGGCTGGGGATGGCGGCACGTGCCGGGATTCCGCTTGAAGACATGGAGTTCTTCCAGTTCCACCCGACCGGTGTTTACGGTGCCGGCGTATTGATTACCGAGGGTGTGCGCGGCGAGGGCGGTTACCTCGTGAACAAGAATGGCGAGCGCTTCATGCCGAAGTACGCTCCGAACGCTAAAGACCTGGCCAGTCGCGACGTGGTTTCGCGCGCGATGACGATAGAGATCAACGAGGGCCGTGGCTGTGGCAAACACGGTGACCACGTGATGCTGAAACTGGATCATCTCGGCGACGATGTGATCAGGCAGCGCCTGCCGGGCATCCGCGAGATCGCGCTGAAATTTGCGCATGTCGATCCGGCCAAGGCACCGATCCCGGTGGTACCGACGGCACATTACATGATGGGCGGCATCCCGACCAATTTTCACGGGCAGGTCGTCGCGCCCTACAAGACCGGGCCGGACGAGGTGGTGCACGGACTGTATGCGGTGGGCGAATGTGCTTGTGTGTCGGTGCACGGTGCCAATCGCCTGGGGTGTAATTCCCTGCTTGACCTGATCGTTTTCGGCAGGGAGGCGGGGAGGCAGATCATTGAAGACTTGAAGAGCAATCCGCATCCCAAACCGTTGCCTGCCGATGCTGCCGACTTGCCATTGGCGCGTCTGGCAAGACTGGAAAACCAGAAGAATGGAGAACGTGTTTCCGAGGTGGGTGAGGCGATGCGCAAATCCATGCAGAAGCATTGCGGTGTGTTCCGTTTTCCGGAATTGTTGGCGGAGGGTGTGCAGCAGATCAAGCAGATCGCCGAGCGTGTGGCGAACACGGAGATTCAGGATAAGAGCCGTGTGTTCAACACAGCGCGCATCGAAGCGCTGGAGCTGGATAACCTGATTGAGGTGGCACAGGCGACGATGATCGCCGCCGAAGCACGCAAGGAAAGTCGCGGCGCACACGCGCGCAACGATTTCCAGCAGCGCGACGATGTGAACTGGCTCAAGCACAGCCTGTATTTCCGCGAGGGGAACCGGCTGGACTACAAGCCGGTACGCCTGAAACCGCTGACGGTTGAATCGTTCCCGCTCAAGGCGCGGGTCTACTAGAAAGGCAGAGTCGATGAAATTCCGTATCTATCGCTACAATCCGGACACCGATACCGCGCCATACATGCAAGACTATGATCTTGTCGTTGAGTCGGGCGACATGATGTTGCTGGATGCAATCCTGATGTTGAAAGAACAGGACGACAGTCTGTCGATACGCAAATCCTGCCGCGAGGGAGTGTGTGGTTCGGATGCGATGAACATCAACGGACGTAACGGCTTGGCGTGCATCACGCCGCTGTCATCGCTGAAGGAGCCGGTGGAGTTGAGGCCGCTACCGGGGCTACCGGTGATCCGCGACCTGATTGTCGATATGACGCAGTTTTTCAAGCAGTATCACTCGGTCAAGCCCTACCTGATCAACAACGATCCGCCGCCCGAGACCGAGCGGCTGCAATCGCCGGAACAGCGGGCACATTTGAACGGCTTATACGAATGCATCCTGTGTGGATGCTGCTCAACTTCCTGTCCTTCGTTCTGGTGGAACCCTGACAAGTTCGTCGGTCCGGCCGGACTTCTACAGGCCTACCGATTTCTGGCGGATACGCGCGACCAGGCAACAGCCGAGCGGCTGGACGACCTTGAAGATCCGTATAGATTATTTCGCTGCCATACCATCATGAATTGCGTGGATGTCTGCCCAAAGGAATTGAACCCGACAGAAGCTATTGGCAACATTAAGGATTTGATGACCAAGCGCATGGTATGAAGAATCTGGAACGTGTTAAATGGCGTGCGCGGCGAGGCCTGCTGGAACTTGATATCGTGCTGGCACGTTTCATCGATTCAAGCTACTCGAAACTGGATGATGAAGAAAAAATCGAGTTTGAAGCATTGCTGGATATGCCCGACAACCCACTCTGGGATATGATTGCGGGCAGGCAAGAGGCAACGCAGGAAGTTCAACAGGCGTTGCTGGAAAAGATCAGGGCGTGCTGAAGGCGCGCCAGAATGGAGAATACACGGATGAATAGTAAGCAACGAATCGCAATACTCACTATGGACGACGGAAGCAGTCTGGAAATTCCGGTTTTGTCGGGTACGCTGGGGCCGGATGTGCTGGATTTGCGAGGCCTTAGCAAGCTGGGCGTGTTTACTTACGACCCCGCATTTTTTTCCACGGCAAGTTGTACTTCGGAGATCACCTTTATCGATGGCGATAAAGGTTTGCTCTATTACCGCGGTTATCCCATCGAGCAACTTGCGGAGAAGTCGGATTTCCTGGAGGTGTGTTATTTGTTGCTGAATGCTGAGTTGCCCAACGCACAACAGATGAAGGATTTCGACAGGAAAGTGACCATGCACACCATGGTGCATGACCAGCTGGCACGTTTTTTCAACGGTTTCAGGCGGGATGCGCACCCCATGGCGGTGATGGTCGGTGTGGTGGGAGCGCTTTCCGCATTTTACCACGATTCGCTGGATATCAATAATCCAGAGCATCGCGAGATATCCGCATTGCGACTGATCGCAAAGGTGCCGACCATTGCCGCGATGGCGTACAAATACAATACCGGTTATCCGTTCATGTATCCGAAAAATTCCTTCAGTTATGTTGAGAATTTCATGTACATGACGTTTGCCACACCCTCGGAGGATTATGTGCCCAACCCGGTGTTGGTGCGCGCGCTGGAACGTATCTTCATTCTACATGCCGATCATGAGCAGAATGCTTCGACATCGACGGTGCGCCTTGCCGGCTCCAGCGGGGCAAACCCGTTTGCCTGTGTCGCATCCGGAATCGCTGCATTATGGGGGCCTGCGCACGGTGGAGCCAATGAGGCGGCTTTGAAAATGCTGGAAGAGATTGGCGATGTATCTCGCGTGCCTGAATATGTTCAGGGCGTAAAAGACAAGAAGTACCGGTTGATCGGTTTTGGTCATCGTGTTTACAAAAACATGGATCCTCGCGCATCTGTAATGCGCCAGACCTGTTACGAAGTGCTCAAGGAACTGAAGCTTGAAAATGACAAATTGTTCGCGCTTGCGATGGAACTGGAACGCGTGGCACTGAGCGATGAATATTTCATTGAACGCAAGCTCTATCCCAACGTGGATTTCTACTCCGGCATTGTTTTGCGAGCAATCGGCATCCCGACCAATATGTTTACCGTGATCTTTGCGCTGGCCCGTACCATCGGCTGGGTTTCGCAATGGAACGAGATGGTGGGCGATGAAGAACAGAAGATAGGCAGGCCGCGGCAGTTATATCGCGGCGAGACCAAACGTGATTTTGTGCCGATAGAAAAACGCTGAACGGATATTTTGCATGACCGCACCTGAAGACAACTATTTAAGCCAGATGCGGGGTACTTCGCTGCTGTTTGGCGCGAATGCGGCATTTATCGAGGATCTGTACGAACAATATCTGGCTAACTCCGCATCCATATCGAAAGAGTGGCGAGACTACTTTGATGCCCAGCAGTCTTCGGGTGCTGCCCGTGATGTAGCGCATAGCCCCATCCAGCAGGCGTTTCTTGCCTTGCCCAAAGCCGGGGCAAGCGCGATAGCGCCGGATGCCGATCTGGAACGCAAGCAGGTTTTTGTGCTGCAGCTTATCAATGCACACCGCTTCCTTGGTGCGCGTGTCGCAAATCTTGATCCGCTTTCTCGCCATGCCAAGTCGGAAGTGCCGGAACTGGATCCGGCATATTATGGTTTTACCGCGGCCGATCTGAACTCGACTTTCGATACGGGCTCACTGGTGGGCGGTGCGCGCATGACTTTGAGCGAGATACTCAAGCTGCTGCAGCAGACCTATTGCGGCAGTATCGGTGCGGAGTATATGTATATCAGCGATATTGCCCAGAAACGCTGGATACAGAACCGTCTGGAGGGTGTGCGTGGCGTAGCCGGCTATGATGGCGACATGCGCCGCCGCATCCTGGAGCGATTAACTGCTGCGGAAACCCTTGAGCGTTACCTTCATACCAAGTTTGTCGGACAGAAGCGATTCTCACTCGAGGGAGGCGAGACGCTGATTCCACTGCTCGATCATTTATTGCAGAGAGCAGGAGCGACAGGTGTTCAGGAAGCCGTGATCGGCATGGCGCATCGAGGACGGCTAAATGTGCTGGTCAATATTCTGGGTAAACAGCCGAAGATGCTGTTTGCTGAATTCGAGGGTGTTCACGCCGAACATCTGCCATCGGGGGACGTGAAATATCACCAGGGTTTTTCCGGGGATATAGAGACTCCGGGGGGTGTGTTGCACGTTGCGTTAGCTTTTAATCCATCGCATCTGGAGATTGTCGACCCAGTTGTGCAGGGATCGGTTCGCGCCCGGCAGCACCGCCGCAAGGATCTTGAGGGCAACCTGGTGGTACCTATCCTGCTGCATGGCGATGCGGCATTTGCCGGACAGGGCGTAGTGATGGAAACATTGGCAATGTCGCAGACGCGCGGCTACCGCACCGGCGGTACAGTTCATGTCATCGTCAATAACCAGATCGGTTTTACTGCGTCGGATGCGCGCGACATGCGTTCCAGCAATCATTGCAGCGATGTGGCCAAGATGATCGAGGCGCCGATATTCCATGTGAATGCCGATGACCCCGAGGCAGTATTGCTCGTTACCGAGATAGCATTCGATTTCCGCATGGAATTCAAAAAAGATGTGGTCATCGACCTGATCTGCTTCCGCAAGCTCGGACATAACGAACAGGATGAACCATTGGTCACACAGCCCTTCATGTACCGCTACATTCAACAGCATTCCGGCACGCGCGCGGCATATGCCAAGCGCCTGCAAGAGAAGGGCGTAATTGGCGAAGGTGAAGCGGAGGAAATGATCGCCGCATACAGAAAGTCGATGGATGAAGGACAAAATTCCATACGCCCGGCCTTGAAAAAAGGGAGCAGAAAAAAGCTGGACACAGTTTCGATTGACTGGAGCTCGTTACGGGGCGATTTCGAATCGAATGCAAAAGTGGAGACCGGGGTTTCACTGGTGCGATTGAATAAATTGGCGCAACCGCTGACGACGCCTCCCGAAGGATTCATGCTGCACTCCCGATTGCAGAAAATCGTGAATGACCGAATTGAAATGATGCTTGGCAATTTGCCGCTGGACTGGGGTATGGCTGAGACGCTGGCTTATGCCACGTTGCTAACGGAAGGCTATCCAGTGAGACTTTCCGGGCAGGATAGCCGTCGCGGAACATTCTTTCACCGGCATGCCACATGGCACGACCAGAATCGCACGATCTGGCACGAGGGTTTTTATACCCCGCTGCAGAATCTTGCGCCTGGCCAAGCCGATTTTGTGGCCATCGATTCGCTGTTGTCTGAAGAGGCCGTGCTTGGCTACGAGTACGGTTACGCGACCGCCGAGCCCAATTCGCTGGTTTTGTGGGAAGCGCAGTTTGGTGACTTTGCCAACGGCGCGCAGGTGGTGATCGACCAATTCATCGCATCGGGAGAAGTAAAGTGGGGCCGACTGTGCGGATTGGTGATGCTGCTTCCGCATGGTTACGAGGGGCAGGGTGCCGAGCATTCATCCGGACGTATCGAGCGCTATTTGCAGTTGTGTGCCGACTACAACATCCAGGTGTGCATTCCTTCTTCGGCCGCACAGATGTTTCACCTGCTGCGCCGGCAGATGTTGCGTCCGATACGCCGACCGTTGATCGTGTTTACGCCCAAGAGTTTGTTGCGCAGCAAGGATGCGTCGTCGCCGCTTGAAGATTTTACACAGGGAAGTTTCAGGCAGGTGATAGCAGAGGTCGATGCTCTTGATGCGACAAAGGTACGCCGGATTATCGCGTGCAGCGGAAAGATCTATTACGAGTTGCTCGCAGCACGGCGCAGCAAGGAAATAAGCGATATGGCCATCATCCGTATTGAGCAGCTTTATCCATTCCCGCACGAGGATTTTTCCGCGCAGATAGACGCGTATCCCAACGCGACCGAGATGGTGTGGTGTCAGGAAGAGCCGGGAAATCAGGGTGCATGGCATCGAATCCAGCATTATCTGTTGCGCCACATGCGCAAAACCATGCGTCTGGATTATGCGTTGCGACCCTCGTCTGCTGCACCCGCAGCGGGATATCTGGCCATACATAATGAGCAGCAAAAAGCAGTGATCGAAGCGGCCTTCCGGCCCGATCTGGATGTCAAGAACAACCCCAGGAGCAAGAAATCATGAGCATTATTGAAGTCAAAGTTCCACAGCTGTCGGAATCCGTATCGGAAGCTACGCTATTGACCTGGCATAAGGAAGTGGGCGAGGCGGTGACCGAGGGTGAGAATCTGATCGATGTCGAGACGGATAAGGTGGTACTCGAATTACCTGCCATCAAATCCGGCGTGTTAACGAAGATCATCAAGGGTGACGGCGAGAAGGTGGGCAGTAACGAAGTGATCGCGCAGATCGATACCGCCGCCGCACCGGTAAAAATGGAGCAAGTCGCTGCAGCAGCAGCGGCTACCGTATCGCCTTCGGTGCGCAAGCTGGCGCATGAACTTGATGTCGATCCTGCCACCCTTACCGGAACTGGCAAAGGCGGACGAGTCACCAGGGATGATGTGATGAATGCGATACAGCAGGTGTCAAGCGAGAATACGCCAAAGCCTGCTCCGGTGGTTGCACCAGTAGGGAATCGTCCGGAACAACGTGTGGCGATGACACGTATTCGTCAGCGCATTGCCGAACGCCTGCTGCAATCACAGTCCAATTCCGCGATCCTGACCACGTTCAATGAAGTGAACATGCAGCCGGTGATGGAACTGCGCAGCAAATACAAGGATGCGTTCGAGAAAAAGCACGGCATCAAGCTCGGCTTCTCATCATTTTTCGTCAAGGCAGCGGTGCTGGCGTTGCAGAAGTTTCCCATCGTCAATGCTTCGGTGGACGGCACCGACATCATTTATCACGGCTACTTCGATATCGGTGTGGCCATCGGCAGCGAACGGGGACTGGTCGTACCTATCATTCGTGATGCCGACAAACTTTCATTTGCTGACATCGAAAAACAGATCGTCGATTTTGGCGCGCGTGCAAAGGTCGGCAAGCTGACCATGGAAGAGCTCACCGGAGGCACGTTCTCCATTTCCAACGGTGGTGTGTTCGGCTCGATGCTTTCCACACCCATCATCAATCCGCCGCAAAGCGCGATACTCGGTATCCATGCAACCAAGGACAGGCCGGTTGCAGAGAATGGCCAGGTGGTGATTCGTCCGATGAATTACCTCGCCGTTTCTTACGACCATCGCATCATCGACGGGCGTGAAGCGGTGCAGTTCCTCGCTACGATCAAGGAAGCGCTCGAATTCCCCGGCAGGGCGCTACTGGATCTGTAATGAGTACTTTCCGAGCCTATCGAATTTTCGATGAGGGCGGAAAATTCGTCGGGCGATTCGTCGACCTGACCCTGGATGATCTTGATCCCGGTGAGGTCGTCATCCAAACCTGTTACTCCGGGGTGAATTACAAGGATGCGCTTGCTGCTACCGGTGCGGGAAAAGTGATACGTCGCTTTCCCTGTGTAGGAGGTGTGGATGTTTCCGGGGTGGTAAAAAACTCAACCGATGCGCGTTTCAAGGCTGGCGATAAGGTGCTGGTTACCGGCTACGGCATGGGTGTCGATCATGACGGCGGCTATGCCGAGTATGTGCGTGCGCCAGCCGACTGGGTGGTTCCGTTGCCGGATGGTTTGACATTATTCGATGCAATGGCACTGGGTACGGCGGGATTTACAGCCGCGCTATCCATTCACCGCCTGGAGCAAAACGAGCTGACCCCGGAAAAGGGTAAGGTGATCGTGACCGGTGCCACCGGCGGGGTGTCGAGCCTGGCAATCCAGATGCTGGCACAACGCGGCTATCACGTGGTGGCCATGACAGGGAAAGACAGCGAGCATGAATATCTGAAATCGTTGGGCGCCAGCGAGATTCTGTCGCGCAAGAGTTTCGAAATTGGTAAACGTCCCCTGGAAAAATCCCAGTGGGCAGGTGCGCTTGATTCGGTAGGCGGTGAGACTTTGGCGTGGTTGACTCGAACGATGCAGCAGAATGGCGTGATCGCCAGCTTTGGTAACGCCGGAGGTTTAGAGCTGCACACCACTGTTCTGCCATTCATTTTGCGAGGAGTGCGGCTGATCGGTATCGATTCTGCTGCCACTGAGATGAAGTTGAGGCGAGAAATCTGGCAACGACTGGCAAGCGATCTTTACCCCAAATCTTTAAATCAGGTGGCGCATAGCGTATCTTTTGCGGAGTTGCAGCCGGTATTTGCACAATTGCTGGAAGGAAAACGGCGCGGACGTACGGTTGTAGCTATAAATCAGGCAGGGTAGTGATATAATCCGCCCCGCAAAGCTGGGAACGGAATAGTCCGGTAGGGCAGCGCGAAAGTGGCGGAATTGGTAGACGCACTGGATTTAGGTTCCAGCGCCGTGAGGCGTGAGAGTTCGAGTCTCTCCTTTCGCACCAGAAAATAATTGCTGGTGACTTTTTGATTCCTCGATGGTTAATGCTTTGATGGTGAGGATTTTTGAAGAGAGAATCTTGCTGTTGGCAAAAAATCCCCGAAGTTTTCTTTATCGACCTTAGATATCTACGCATGGAATATTCCAGCTTGCGCAATCCTCTTGTTCGATCCCTGTTGGTAGTTGTTCTTGCGGCGTTTGCTTCGGGCTGCACACTTGCCCCTGGAATGCGCTTTGACAGAGGCAATGCCAAAGTCGAACCAACCAAGGGCACATCTACTGTTGTTCCCGTGATTAAAACAATCACGCCGCAGCTGATCCAGCAGGAGCAGCAACAACAGCTCTCCAACGCAGTGATTCAAACATCCCTTGCAGAATTAATGACCACGGCCGAGCCCTATAAGATTGGTGCGGGTGATTACCTGGCGATAACAGTCTGGGATCATCCTGAGCTGGTGATGCCGGTGAGCAGTATGTCCGGAACGACCGCCACATTGGCTGGCGCACTTCCCGCCGGTTATACAGTCAGCTCGGAAGGCAAGATCCAGTTTCCCTATGCTGGTGATCTCAAGGTGGCCGGTCTGACCGAATTGCAGGCGCGTGACCTGCTGGTGAAACGATTATCCAGTTACATCAAAAAGCCGGAAGTGACACTCAGGGTAATGAGCTTTCGCAGCAAGCGTGTTTACGTGGATGGTGAAGTCAAGCTTCCCGGTATCGTGCAGATAGACGACATCCCGCTCACCTTGCCGGAAGCGATCAACCGTGCGGGCGGGATTACTCCGCTGGGTGACCAGAGCAGGATCACCGTCACCAGGGAAGGAAAAAGTTACCAGGTGGATATGGCAAGCATGATCAGGGAAGGGGTCGATCCATCACGCATCATGTTAAGCAATGGCGATATGCTGCGCGTGAGCCCGCGCGACGAAAGCAAAGTGTTCGTGATTGGTGAGGTCACCTCGCCGGTTACATTGACGCTGCGCAACGGGCACCTGAGTCTGAATGAAGCGCTTGGGGAAGCGGGGGGCGTGAACCCGCAAACTGCCGCGGCCAACCAGGTCTATGTGATACGCAACGCAAACGATACCCAGCCGACGATTTACCATCTGGATGCAAGTTCACCTGTCATGTTTGCGTTGGCGGAGGGATTCGAGCTTAAAGCCAAGGACGTGGTGTATGTCGATTCAACTTCAATGGTTCGGTTCAACCGCGTGATCAGTTTGATTCTGCCGACCGCACAGTCCCTTACGATCATCAATCGCGGATTCAAATGATCCGGCGGGTATTGGTAGTTTGCATAGGCAATATTTGTCGCAGCCCGATGGCTGAAGGTTTATTAAGGCAAGCAGTACCGGAACTACACGTCTCCTCGGCGGGCATGTCGGCAATGGTCGGCTATGGAGCAGACCCGATTGCCGTGAAGATCATGGCCGATGCGGGTGTCGATATCACCGCACACAGGGCGCGCATGCTGACCGATGCAATTGCACGCGAGGTGGATTTGATCCTGGTGATGGACGAGCAGCAGAAGAAAATTATTTCACAGCAATTTCCGTATGCGCGCGGCAAGGTGTTCCGGTTGGGAGAAACGGCAAGCCGGGATATACCGGATCCGTACAGACAGGATGCGGAAGTGTTTCACCATGTTTTCTCCATGATAGAAAGCGGAGTGAACGATTGGGTGAAACGTATTAATAGCATCGGTTAAGGGCAGCCGGGCTAAAGGGGCAAAAACGACATGAATCAAAACACTCAAAACAACCCGGCTGGAATCAACCCACTGGTTATAAACGAGGACGAGCTCAGTCTGGGCTCGCTGCTGGACAACCTTTGGCTGGACAGAAAACTGATTGCGCTGATCGCCGCAGCCGTATTTGTATTGGGTGCCGCATACGCATTCATGGCCAAGCCGATATATGAAGCCAACCTGATTGTTCAGGTGGAAGAGAGTCCCGGATCAACCCGAAGCATGTTGGGCGATGTGGGTGCCATTTTCGATACCAAGACAGCCGCTTCTGCCGAGATGGAATTATTGCGTTCGCGCATGGTGGTATCAAATGCGGTCGACAGCCTCGGTTTGTATATCCAGGCCGGGCCAAAATATTTCCCTTTTATCGGGCGCTGGTGGGCAAGCCGAAGCAAGCAACTATCCCAGCCGGGCATATTTGGCTACGGCGGATATGCTTGGGGTAACGAAGCGATAGAAGTACCGGTTTTTAATGTGCCCCGCGAGCTGCAGGAACGTGAGTTCACGCTGATCGCCGGTAACAATGGCGAATTCGATTTGCAGCTTCCAGACAGCGGCCCCGTAATCAAGGGCAAGGCGGGTCAAGCCGTTGTACTCCAAAGTTCCGCAGGAACCATTGAAATTCAGATATCGAAACTGGATGCAAATCCGGGTATACATTTTTCGTTGTGGAAAAATTCAAGGTTAAAAGCCATCGAATGGATGCAACGAAGCCTGCAGATCGCAGAAAAGGGAAAGCTGTCCGGGGTAATCGAAGTCAAGCTGGAAGGTGGCGACCCTTCACTGACTGCCAGGATATTGAATGCCGTAGGTCACGAATATATCCGCCAGAACGTAGACCGAAAATCCGAAGAGGCCGAAAAGAGTATCGTATTCCTGGATTCGCATTTGCCCGAGATCAGACACAATGTTGAGGAGGCGGAAAACCGATACAACAAACTGCGCGACCAGAGCGGAACGATCGATATCGGCGAAGAAGCCAAGAACGTATTGCAGCAGTCTGTCGGCATAGAAGTGCAGCTGCTCGAAGTTAAGCGCGTGCGCGAGGAACTGCTTTCTAAATTTACCGCCCAGCATCCGAGTGTGATCAACGCCGATAAACAACTGAGTATCCTGAATTCCCAGAAGGCCGCCATTCAGGAGCAGATCAAACGGCTGCCCGGTGTAGAGCAGGAGGTGATCTCCAGTATGCGTGATGTCAAAGTGGGCACGGAGCTTTATACCTCACTGCTGAATACCGCACAGCAGTTACGCCTTGCCAAGGCCAGCAAGATCGGTACATCAAGACTGATCGATGAAGCCGTTGTGCCGGAGCAACCGGTAAAACCGAAACGCCGCATGATCGTTTTGCTTTCCCTGTTTTTAGGCGTGATTGCAGGTGTGATGGCTGCGCTTCTACGAAGGGCGATGCGCGGTGCGATCGACAATCCGAAAGTAATTGAGGATGCGACCGGACTGCAGGTTTATGCAACCGTACTGGAAAGCAAGTTGCAGCAGGCGCTTTCCAAAAATATTCAGGATAAAGATGCTGGTCGATTCATTCTGGCCGAAACCCATCCGGACGATCTCGCCATCGAAAGCCTTCGCAGCTTCCGGGTTGCCCTGCAATTCGCCATGCTGGACGCACCGAATAACCGGGTAATGATCACCGGTCCCACACCTGGTGTCGGTAAAACCTTCCTCGCCGTCAACCTGGCAGCGATCCTCGCGCAGGCAGGCAAGCGCGTACTGCTGGTCGATATGGATCTGCACAAAGGCCACCTGAACCAGTATTTTGGACTGGGACGCGCTGCCGGGCTGAGTGAAATTCTTGCCGGTGAAATGACCCTTGAGCAAGCGACACACAAGAATGTTCTCGAGAACCTGAGCTTCATCACCAATGGAACACAGGTTTCCAATCCCGGTACGTTGTTCCTGAACGAGCGCTTGCCACAGTTCCTCGAGCAATGCAGCCGGCATTACGATATCGTGATTGTCGATTCTTCACCCGCATTGCTGGTCTCCGATGTCGCGGTGATCGGCCCGAATATGGGTACGACATTCATGGCGGTGCGAGACGGTACTTCCACCCTGATGGATTTGACCACCGCTGTTAAGCGACTTGGGCAGGCTCGTGTCGAGGTGAAGGGAGTGCTGTTCAACGGACAGTTGATGCGTATTTCCAGGCGGTACGAATATGGCTACAGCTACAAGAGTAATAGCTGACATGTCTACGCTGCAGAAAGCAGTGCTAACCACCTTGATCGCTGAACAAATCTACGCAGTACAAAATACATTTCAGTGAAACGCATCATTCCTTTATTCAAGCGAGCTGCGCCTTTGTTCAGGCTTGCCACCGAATATACTGCAGCCCACATGTTTACCCGCTTGTTGGCGGCAATCGGAGGGCTGATGTTGGTACGCCTGCTGCCGGTAAATGAATACGGTGTTTACACGCTGGTGCTGGCGGCATTCTCTTTCATATGCACTTTTTCGGATATGGGTGCGACAGAATCACTGGCTTATTTCCGCCGGAGAGCTGGAATTAGGAACAGGTCCTGGGTGCATTATTTCCAGGCTGCCCTGCGTTTCAGGCAGGCAGTTTTCGTGTTCGGATTCGTTGCCAGCGCAGCCTATGTTTTCTTTACGGCCCGCCATATCGGCGAAAATACGCAAACAATCCTCACTGCAATATTGCTGATGGGTTTTGCTGCATGGTTTGCGATACAGTCCGGCATCATTGCTTATGCGCTTAAACTGGAACAGCGCTTCCGCCAGGCCTATGCAGTTGAAATCAGCAACGAGGCCGTCAAATTATTTGCGATCATTCTGATCTGGTTTTTCGGATGGGTCACTTCGATTTCGGGTATGACAGGTATCGCTGCAGGCGCACTGATTGCTGCGATTCTTGCCAACAGTTTTCTTGTCCACCCACTAATCAATACCGAAAAACAGAAACGGCAGCGCGTACGCCGGAGCGGTCGAATATTGCTTGGTCAGATCATGCCCGTTCTTCCAGGAAATATTCATTTTGCCTTGCAGGGCCCATTGATCACATGGCTTGCTGCTTACTATGGATCGGTCATAAATGTTGCAGAAGTGGGCGCGCTGGGGCGTATCGGGTTGCTTGTTAGCGTGATTGCCGGCTTTACGGTTACAGTTTTCATTCCACGACTGATTGCGATAAAAGATGGCGCGCTGTTCATCAAACGCTATTTGCAGTGGTGGCTGGTCCTGATTGTATTCAGTGGTGTCATGATGCTGGCTATCTGGACCTTCCCTGAAGCTTTGCTATTCCTGTTGGGCGATGCCTATTCCGGGTTGAACGTCGAGTTGATGGTGGTGGCGGCAACGGCAGTCATTTGGTCTTGGAACGGCTATCTGTATAGTGTTAATCGTGCCATGGGCTGGGTGAGGTATCAGGAGTACATCCTGATTGCGCTGATTGCCGGACAGGTAAGCATGTTTGCCTACCTGGAATTTTCCAGCACGCTGGGTGTGCTGTTCTTTGGAATGGGCACAGCATTGCTTTGGGTGACATACCAGTTAGTTCTCAATGCAACAGGCTTCATGAAGATTGATAAACATGACAATTAAATCATCATTAAAAAAACTCAAGTGGTGGGATTTCTGGGGAGATCACTTTGATTCAGAGCTGCCGCCCCTGCAGGGAAAGAAGGTGTTGGAGATCGGCGCAGGCCCGGTTAAAAGGCTGGGTGTAACAACGCTTGACGTCAATGCTTCTGTTAGCCCGGACATCCTGCACGATCTGGATAATATGCCCTGGCCGGTTTCTGATTCGAGTTTTGATGCTGTCTACATGTTTTCCGTTATCGAGCACGTGTCCCAACCGCTGAAGGTAATCGAAGAATGTCACAGGATTCTCAAGCCGGGCGGGAAGATATACCTGTTGACCCCGCACTTTAGTGCTACCGCCTCCTATACGGACCTGACGCATCGATGGCATTTGTCTGCGCGATCATTCGATTACTTTATGGATGGAATGCCAATTTGCAATGATTACGGTTTTTATTCCGAAGCGCGTTTCATACTAAACAAAAGAATTATTTCGCTGCAGGGTGTATTGAACTATGCCCCTTTTTTGCAATGGCTGGCAAACCGGTATCTGAACATCTGGGAAGACTATTTGTGCTTCGTAATACGTGGAGCGGGAATTTACATTGTGCTTGGAAAAGACAGCAAATGAGGCCGTTCATTCTGGGACTTTTGCCGCTTCGAGCAAGGCAGTCGATTGTCTCCCGAAACTATCTTGCCCAATATGACAAATGGCGAAACTTGTTCGAGAGTGCACCTCTGAATTTTTGTCCGCAAGTAGCCATGTATAACCTGGTTCCTGGCGACATAATCTCGGGACATATCGCTTTCAATGGTTTTTACGAACTGGAATTATCGCGTGAGATAGCGAGATTATCCAGCGAAGGCGCATTGTTCGTAGATGTGGGTGCCAACATGGGGTATTTCTCACTTTTATGGGCAGGATTGAATAATGGAAGTCGCGTCATTGCGTATGAGGTTGCACCACGCAACATCAATCTTATCGAGCACAACATAAACAGGAACGGACTTATTGACCAAATCAGGCTTGTGCCTAAAGCGGCAGGTCACAAATCAGGTACTGCTCATTTCAACATGGGCTCGGTGAAACAGACCGGTTGGGGCGGGATATCAAATGAAGCATCGCCTGAAAATATTGAGGTACCAGTTGTACGGTTGGACGAAGAATTAGCAGATGTCACGATTGACGTGCTCAAAATTGATGTGGAAGGTGCTGACACATGGGTATTGTATGGATGTGAGACATTGCTGAAAAACAGACGTATTCGCAAAATATTCTTTGAACAAAATAATGTCAGGATGGCGGCACTAGGCATTGGCGAAAATGAAGCCAGAGATTTTCTTGCAAGCGTTGGGTATGAATGCATACCTTTTGGACGAAATGGTATGGAGTGGGCTGCGTATCCGGTTAGCTTGCCGACAGCATACCAAGGCTAGTTTGAGGTGGAATTGGTTGCCACACAATATAAGTGTGGCACTTACTCTTGATAATTGAACGTTCGGTGCCTGGCGTTCAAAATTGAAATAGAAAGGTGTGGTTGTGCTTATTCATAGAATCAGGCTACTGTTAAAGCGTAGAAAGAATGCGGCAAAGTTTGGTGTCGAATTTAAAAGGGCCGCTTCTTTTATGCTTCCCGAATCAATTAATATGAGCGGGAAAGTGCAGCACCTGTATTTGCCGGATGAGCACGGTATCAAAGTGGCATTTGTTGATTTGCTGCTGGACGATTGTTATGGTTGCAGCGCCTTGAGTAAATCCGGGGATCCCGTAAATACAATTCTCGATATAGGAGCTAATGTCGGGCTGTTTGGCATTGCAGCAAGGCATTACTTTCCTTCGGCTAAAATCCATGCCTATGAACCGAATTTCATGTTTGAAAAATATCTCAAGGTTCAGGCTAACTCGGCTGGCGTGGACTACTACATGGAGGCTGTCGGTAAAAATAAAGGCAGGGTGAATCTGGATTTCAATCCCGATTCTGTCCAGAGTCGTTCAAGTGAGAATGAGGTAGGATCAATCCCACAAATCACATTGCGTGAGGCTTTAGACAGGATAGGCGGTGAGGTCGATCTGTTGAAAATGGATTGCGAAGGTGCGGAATGGGAGATGTTTGCGGACACAGAGAATTGGAAGCGAGTACGGAACCTGTCCATGGAATATCATTTGTGACCGGATCATACCCATGAAGAGGCCGTTTCGGTAGTTAAAAATCTGGGCTTTGGTATCAAGAAACATGTCCCTATGGATAACTGCGGGTTGATCATCGCTTCCCGGAATTAGAAGAACATTAAAACATCAGGATTTCGTCATGGTGCATGAAGGATAACGGATGCAAGTTGGCCGTGAAATAAAATGATCCAGTTGATCGTCACAACTTCGAAAACCGGTGGGGTTTATGATTTTTCATGCAAATTGCAAGATGCAATTGGGCACGATGAAGTACGTCTGGTGCACCTATCCAGGGAGAACGCAGTCGATTGGGAAATCGGGCCGAATGATACGGTCGTGTTGCAGATGAGTGGTTATGGATTTGCCAAACGCGGTGCACCGTTATGGTTGTTACGCGAGATTGAAAGTAGGCGCAAGGTCATCAAAACGTTGGGAGTATTCTTCCATGAGCTATATGCTTTTGGCCCACCCTGGACATCTTCATTCTGGTTGTCGCCTGTGCAGCGCCACATCACACGCCGGATGGCAGAGCTGTCTGATTTCTGGATGACCAACCGGGAAGGTTCTGCGCAATGGCTGCGGAAATATACAGGCGATAAGCCGCATGCGGTACTCCCGGTTTTTTCCAATGTTGGGGAGTTGAGTGCACTACCTGTGACACGATTGCCAAGGATCATTGTTTTTGGCAGTCCGGAACTGAGGAAAAAGACCTATCAAGCTGCAGGTAATGAATTATTTGCATGGGCTAGAAGGGTTCCCATGGAAATACACGATGTCGGATCGCCAATTTCAGATTCGAAATTGTCAGAAATTCTGTGCGCAAACAGTGTGATTCTGCATGGGCGATTAACTCAGCTCGATATTAGTAAGTTGATGGAAAAGGCAATGTTTGGATTTTTGGCTTATCCAATTAGTGTTATTTCTAAAAGTGGCGTTTTTGCAGCTTTTTGTGCGCATGGTGTATGTCCAATTTTGATATCTGATACATATGTAACTACTGATGGTTTGGTTCCTGGCAAACATTATTTGAAAGCTATTCCGTCTGATATGGAGGGGGATCAACTAGCGAGCAGGGTTGGTTGTGAAACTTGGTCATGGTACCAGTCACACAGGTTGGATATGCATGTGAAATCGCTAAGGCAATTTATTGACTCTGAAATGATCAAGCTAAAGCGAAAATATGTGAAACGTAAACTGAATTTATTAATAATTCACTACAACAATCCGCAGGCTCTAGAACGCACTATCCAATCATATTTGGCTAGTGGAATAGATTCGTGTTGCATTCATATTTTTGATAACGATAGTTCTCCAAATAACAAAAGTGAGTTAGTTAAACTTGGAGAGCGCTATGAAATAAATATCCTTTATGCAGACCAAAATCTAGGCTGGGGCAAGGCAATTAATAAATTCATTGAGTCTAGGGATTGGTCAAAAGACGATGTGCTTGCTATTTCTGCTCACGATGCGCTATTAAGAAAATATGATTGGTCTGTAGTGGATGATGAGTTTTCAGATAATGCAGTACTTTTTATTTGTCCACAATATCCTTTGCCAGTACAAAATGACTTTTCAATAGCTAGAAGTTTTCATTGCAAGCCTACATATGAATCAGAAAAGATTGAAGTGGTGGTAGGTCATGCGACTCTTTGTTTTACGCGGCCGTCTGTAATTTCTAAGCTGCCATATGATGAGTCATGTTTTTTATATGGTTGTGAATCGGAAATATTTTTGCGGGCACATGATTATGGATATAAAACGATTTTGACCAACAGAATAATCGTGGAAAACCCTGTCACTGACTCATCTGCTGAATTCCGTACATTAGCTTTTGGTATCAATAGTATTTATATAGCCAAACTCCGATTTGGATTGTTTGGCTACATCACGCGAATGTTGGTGGTAGCAATGTCAACAATACGCCTTGCTTTGAAGGGTGAGTTTGGGGAGAGCGTGAATAGGCGTAAGGTGTTGATTTATTCATTGCGCACTGGCGGAGCGGGTTTTAAGGAATACTTGCAATGGAAAAAATGAACAGTTTTTATGGTGTCTCACTCGATTCCGGCAGCTGGCCTGTTGATGGGTTGGAATATTTGTATCAATGTCCGGTGTGTGGCGGTAAAGAAAGGGTGCTGAAGTACGATGAGCTTACAGACCGA
>Ga0224495_10001069_pt1 | contig 20177 bp, 19 predicted proteins | sample SF_Jul11_sed_USG_FD_168128 | JGI IMG/M metagenome (GOLD analysis project Ga0224495, IMG submission 168128) | Sediment microbial communities from San Francisco Bay, California, United States - SF_Jul11_sed_USGS_4_1 | ecosystem: Environmental > Aquatic > Marine > Sediment | place: USA: California... | reverse complement strand
CAATTAAATTATCTAGGAAGGCTTTTTGCTGGATTGGTTCAAGCTGAAATCGGAGTTCATGTCATGTCGCATATCAAGATGAATGCTGCAAAAAGCGCCATCGCGTTAATCCCAAAACAAGGAGCCATGGGTCTAGGTAGTGGTTCTACTGTAGCTATTTTCGCGAAGGAACTTGGTCAGAAAATTATCTCGGGAGATACAGATGTTTCTGTAGTTCCTACATCTTATCAGGCATACCAACTTGCTATTGATTACAAAATTCCTCTTACTAACCTTGACATCACACCAGAGCTTGTACTCACTGTTGACGGCGCAGATGAGATTGATAAAGAGTTGAACCTAACTAAAGGCGGAGGTGGGGCGCTTTTTCAAGAAAAGATTGTAGCATCTGCATCAAAGAAACTAGTCATAATTGTTGATGAATCCAAACTAGTGGATCACCTCGGTACTAAGTTTCATGTCCCCATAGAGGTATTTCCTTTTTCCCTAGGAATAGTTCAAAAGAAAATCAGACAAATGGGTATTGAACCTATACTCCGACAAGCTACAAAGAAAATGGGTCCTGTTGTGACAGATAACGGGAACTTTATTCTTGATTTGAAATTTCAGGAACCTATTCTCAATCCCAATCAAATTGCAATTGACTTGAAGATGATACCAGGGGTCATCGAAACTGGACTTTTTGTTGGCATGGCTGATGAGGTCCATGTTGGAACTGAGGAGGGCTCTTACATACTCAAGAAGTGACTTTATCGTTCTCGAACATATTCCGGAGTTCGTTTCGGTTTTGATAGTACATCAGTAGAATTGACAAACTGATCTACACCCCCAAGAAACCTCAGAAGCAATAGGACTTCCTCATCTTGGATTATTGCATAGATTGCTTCTGCGAACTCATCAGCTCAAATGACGAGGAACGGTCGGTTGTGGAAGTTTGACGCAGAAACACGCTTGAAATACGTGAGAGATTAAGAGATGGCCTGTTCCATTTGCATATACTCAAATGAAAGAAGGAGGGAATATTTCTCCCTCCAGAGAGATTATTGCTTCTTCAGAACGATACCCTTCAGGAGATCATAGACATTCATCTCCTGTTGGGGATATCTAGACCGTAGTTCTTGTAGAACCTCAGCTACAACAGGTCCGGAACGGACGACATCAGTCATTGTGAATGGCGCACTATCGGGTCTGAATTTTTCCCGAGCAAGTTCAAGTGCATAGTATGTATCCACGCCACCACCTAGTTCTCCTGTAACTTCTTCTGCAGCAAGAAGATCTTCTGGAATTTCAGTTGTATTCATTAGCAAGTTTCTTGCTTTCTGGAAGTTCTGCGGATTCGGAACTGCCACTTCAAGAATCCAAGGTTTCTGTTCTCCCGGCATTGTGAACTTGGCCGTTTCTGATTTAGCATTGCCTAGATAAGGACTAATTTGCAACGAAACAATCGTTTTCCCATGTCTTGGTGAGAAAACAAGTTTCGGTGGCGTAGGAGAGCACCAGGTAGTGCTACTGATTCGTCCCTTCGTCTGCAAGTATGTCACTGGAGGAATCTGCGCAAGTGACTGGTTCATTTTGGATTGGTCGTATCGGGCTTGGCTTTCAAACAACGAAACGAAGGGTGAAGCGTTTGGAGATCCCTCGGTATCATCAGCAACGGAAGCTCTTGTCAATACAGATTTCCCGCTATTGTATGTGGTCACAAATCCTCTCGGGATCTTGATATCGAACACAGTCCCCATGCTTACAGCGTTGAACACGAATGTCGTGTCGTTAATGAAACCCCCTTGGAACAACATTTTCATTTCGTATGGTTTTTCTTTGAATTTCAAACTAACTAATGTCCATGATGCTAACATCCCTTTGCCTTTCTTCGAACGAGTATGTAAGACAGAAGCCACACTCACCATGGCCATTAGAGGGCTTCTTCCACTAGACTTGTATCCCTCTCCAATGTCACAGAACTCCTCGAGTTTCAACTCTGCGGGAACAAGCTCATAGATAGGATCCTCAACCAGCTCGTTTCCAAACGCATCCTTTATGACTCGGTCAAGAACAGCAATTACCGCATCTTCATCTGTTCCTGTGAAATATTCGATACTTTCTGTCATCTAATCACCTCATAGTTGATTTCCACAAGTTGGACATTGCATGTTCGAACTAACGAAAGATTTGCCGCACTTACTACAATATGCAGCAAAACTATGGCCATCAGGCAATGTAGTGTGGATAGTGAACATTGAACTTGGATTTCCGAATCCTGTAAGAAAGAAATGTCTTCCACACTTGCATTGGACAGCTAGTCCTTTGTTGGGATTCTCATCCCAACGGATTTCTGTTACTCTGGTAAGAGTTGGCAGGTAGTAGATACCACCTTTCAGTTTCTGAAACTCCTCAGTTTTCTTATGAGTTTCAATTTTATATTTCTCTGAATTACAGAATGGACATTGTATCTCTGATTTGCCCATCACACATACCTCCCAAGTACGTTGTGAATTTACTTGCAGAATACCCTATTTGAGTATTTGCATTTTTTTTTGAAAGTATGATGAATGATTAAGATTCGTCGAGAAAACATTTGATAAATGGAAGTGGACTTGATTCGTATGTTAGAATTGTCTTTTATTTCTTCAATCATGCTTTCAGGGTTCGATACCAGATGAAGAAACACAGCACAATACTCTATTGTGAAGAAGACCGTGAAGTTGATTGTTATACAGCTGAGGAGGAAGATATTTGAAAACTTTGGTGAGAGGCTATAGATGCATGAATTGCACAATTCCAGAGCAAGAAAAGAAAGAGGAACTGAGGAAGGGTTTTACATTTTGTACTCTAATGATAATGAAGCGAACATATTCCGGAGTTTAGGATATCGTTCCGGCTTTGATAGTACATCAGTAGAGTTGATAAACTGATCCACACCGCCGAGAAACTTCGAAAGCAATAGGACTTCTTCATCCTGGATTGTTTCATAGATTGCATCTGCGAAATCTTCAGCTCGAATGACTAGGAAAGGTCGGTTGTGAAAGTTTGAAACCTCGACTTTCATGGGTGCTGTAATACCGAGTTCATTATGCATACCCGCCACTATCTCATATGCTTGCACAAGGTTTTCTTCTCGATCTTTCCATGAAGTCGCCTCAAACACACGCATAAGGATCGGCGTCAAAATACTTGCACTCTTGAGCTGCGAAAAACCTGTTCCAAACCATTTGATATACGGTGCGTACTGCTTCTCCATCAAGAAACAGAGTTTCATGATGTCGTATAACAGTCTAGAGGCAACAACACGAGAACCTATCTCATCTCCTACCTGTCCGCACCGTCCCATGAAGGGTTCTTCTTGAGCAATTCGTTGCCATTGAGTCGATAATAGGTACAACCACACATCATTAGGATAGTATGACAATTTCCAAAGGATTGATTGCAACTGCCCAAGTCCATCATGGAAGATACGACCTTGTGCAATGCTTCGTAATCGTTGCTCAGGGAGAATAACCCAATCTATCGGATTCATCTTCTCAAGTGGATTTACCGTAAGATATCTCTCAAAATAGTCCCTGATTGTGACTATCTTCACTCCATGATTGAGCGGTCTATCTTCCGATAGTTGCATAACGATAGTACCATCATCGTGGACACCGAAGTTTATCGGGAAGCCACGAATCTCAGTAGGCAAGTTATGACCCAGATAAGTGTGTAGAGATTCGTGGTATTTCTCATAGTCCTTCTCTCCAAGAAAAATCAACAACTTTGGTCCCCAATCGTGGTCCATAGACTGCTCTGTGTCAAAACCTAGTACATCCGATCCAGAACCCAAATGACCTGCGGAGTATACAAGATTCGGAAACTCTGACTCTAGGAGTGGTTTGACAGCTTCATTGTAGAAGACCTGACTAAGGTCTAATCCTTTCATAAACCGGTTAGTTGAAGGATATTCAGGACTCATGATGTATCCCCCCGAAAAGGAGAGTGGCGGGCCCGCCCGGATTTGAACCGGGGATTACCAACTCTCTCCAATAGATCTATGCTATCATAGGAGGCTGGTGCCCTATAGACCTCCAACAAGGTTGATACTTGGTGGTCCAGGCTAGGCCACGGGCCCACTGGATTGTTCGAATGGCTGTCAGTTGTTAAAGTTTTTGTCGCTTGCGCCTTTCTATTCAACAATTTTCGCAGTTATTTTCAATCCATCTTCCATTGCATCAACAAGTACAGCCCCTTGTCTTGTCTTCACACGGATTGAGCTTTCTCCATTTCCACCAATTACGGTGGTCAGTAGATACTGATCCTCTGCAAAAAGTTCGACCCTTTGTTTTGCATACTTCCTCCCTGCATACACTGTGACCTTTTTCTTGCTATAACTCAATGAAACTGGAACCGTTTCTCCGGGAACACCACGTCGTCTTTCTTCTCCTCTAGCAGTAGGAATTGTTACACTTCTTACAGGTACCACAACTTTCTCTCCACCAAAGGTAAACATTTCATACTCGAGCAAGCCAAGTTCAAAATCCCTGACCTCAACTACAGGTCTTGCAAGGTCTCTTTGTGAACTACTCATACCAGTAGGAAGCTTCACCTTCAATGAGAGCGAATTTACTTTTGCCACTCTCCCATCCTCAATGTGAACAACTGTATCAACAGTGCTTGGTACTTGACCTAGCTCAACTCTGCCACCAAGAAGCAACCTTTGAAGCGCATCAATAGAGGATCCTGCGTGAACAACACCCACCATTCCCACTCCTGCAGAACGAAGGTCAGCATATGCTTGAAAGTCAGAGTTTTTTCGTAGCTCGTCATAAATGACAAAGTCTGGTCTAACAAGTAGCAAGATATCTGCAGCTTTTTCCATACTTCCATCAAGAGGAGAGTATTGTACAATAGACTCCTCCACCTGAAGGTCTCTTGGTTGTTCAAGTGTCTTGACAACATTTCCTTTATGCCCGTAAAACTCAGCTAACGCTGCGGCGAATGTACTCTTACCAGAACCAGGTGACCCTGAAACAAGTATACCTTCTGCACGCGATTCGAGTCTCTTCATTAGTTTGGAACTAAGACGATAATCTTCTAAATTGAGTTTCACAATTGGTCTGATTGCAGAAATCTCCATCTTATCAGCAAAGGGGCGTCTGGCAATTGCAATTCTCAAGTTCCGTAGTTGTACGACTGCAGCCCCATCTTCTTCTATCTCGATGAAAGAATCCTTATCGTTCTCTGCTGTTTCCATGATAGCCTCAGCGAGAATATCCAGTTCTTCGTAGGTGAGAATTCGATCTGATAGTTCAACCAATTCCCAGTTTCCTGGAGTTCCTCTTTTAGCTCGCGGCGGGTTTCTCTCAATTAAGTGCACGCTCATTGTATGTTCATCAAAGAACGCTTTCAAAGTGAGTATCTCTTCACTCTGCGAATCATTGTCATCATCACTCATCATTCATCACCACTACGGTTTCTCAGGGTCGACTGTGCAACTTTGTAGAAATTAACCTCTCCATTTTGGTCAACAAGTGCAAATACTAGGCTTTTTCTAGAACTAACTGCTGTTTGAGTCACTAAATCTAAATCACCAAGCGATATTGGTACACCCTCTTTGAGAACGTATACTAGCTCTTTTGCATTAGCAGCTCCAGGACGGTCGCCTCGAGCATATACTCGAAATCCAATTCCCCGACCAAATCCTTTACGAACTGCATATCCTCTGCTCCTGAGATCCCTAAAAACAAGGTAACTCACCCAAAGGTCCGGATCTTCCTCCAACAGCTCACTTACTATATAATCCGATCCAACGCTGTTCCCCGAAGACGTTTTCACAGTAACTCTTTTCCTTTCAATTAGATGGAGGAGTTCGACTGGCTCAAGCTCTAATCTGTTGCCTTCAATACGAGTACCATAGAATCCTTGTTGTGATAGTTTATCCGCATCTTCGCTTGCAGCATAGCCTTTTCCATTCTCAAAAATCACTTCCGCTGGTTCTCCCTCAGGTTCAGCAAGATCTTCCTCTTCAATCACGTAATCATTGTCTTCATCATAGTCCTCTTGGTTGGGAGGTATATTATTCTCATCTGACAATTGGTACTCGCCTACTTCATGTAGCCATCCAGATAATGTGAAAAACCCTTCGTCGTGCCACAAGAACTATAGCATATGTAACATGATGCGATATCGTGAGCGATAAAAATTTCGAAGAAGCTCTGATGGACTTCATCTCTGATGCAAAAAGAATAGCTATCCTGGGCATTGGAAATGATCTCAGAACAGATGATGGTCTTGGACCCTTCATAGTTAACTCACTATGTTTGGATGATCCAGATGTCTTAATCGAGAATGTCGGGTCGGTTCCTGAAGGATTTGCGCGTCCTTTGGCTGAATTTGGCGCAGAATGTGTCATAATGATTGATGCCGCAGACATGCAAAAGCCTCCAGGGCATATTGAACTGGTTACAAAAGATAGAATCGGTGGTATCAATATCAGCACACATAGTATGCCATTGTCATTCCTTATGATGTACTTAGAACAGGAAACCGGTGGTAAAACGATTCTTCTTGGGATTCAGCCGAAAAGTATACAGTTCGGGGAGGGACTAAATCCTGAGATTAAAGAAGTCGCAGAGAAAATCATCGCGAGTCTGGAGCGTCTTCTGAAAGAACACTTGAGAGGTATTAGAGATGTTTCGAACGATTGAGTGGCTTGATGACACATCCCAAGTTCGTCTTGTTGATCAGACAAAATTACCCCTGACTTTAGAGCATATTGTAACAGATAGTCATGAACGTATTGCAGCATCGATTAAAAAAATGGAGATTCGTGGTGCTCCTGCGATTGGTGCAGCTGCAGGTATGGGCATGGCTTTAGCTGCAATTGAAAGCAAGGCTAGAACAATAGGCGACCTATTGGAATACCTAGAGAATGCGGCAAACACGCTCAACACCCGACCAACTGCAGTGAATCTGACTTGGGCTACTGCACGCATGCTTGAAACTGCCAAAAATGCAACTGGTAGTGTCGATGATGTAATCCAAAAACTCATCGATGAAGCAAAAGAGATTGCTGAGGAAGATGTTCGTATGTGCAGAAGTATGGGTGAAAATGCACTTGAATTCATAAAATCAGGCTTTACAATTCAGACAATATGCAATGCAGGTTCACTTGCAACAGTGCATCTTGGTACAGTAGGGGCAGTTGTAAGAATTGCTCACGAGAAATATAATGGTGATATCAAAGTATACTCTGCAGAAACAAGACCTCGTCAACAGGGTGCAAGATTGACTGTATTTGAGTTCATAGAGGACAGCATTGATACGACCTTAATCACAGACGGGATGATAGGGACAGTCTTCAGAGAAGGCCGTGTTGATTGCTGTGTCGTTGGTGCTGATAGAATATTACGTACAGGGCATATTATCAACAAGATTGGAACATATACCATGGCAATAACCGCAAAGTACCATAATATTCCATTCTATTCTGTGGCTCCAACTTCGACAATAGATATGGAAACCAATCCCGAAGATGTGATTATTGAAGAACGTGATCCCGATGAGGTTCGCATAATTAATGGTGAGTATGTGACAGTTCCTGATGCAAAGGTGTATAATCCTGCATTCGATATAACACCCCCTGAGTTGATTGATGCAATTATTACTGATCGTGGTGTAGTCCGAAACCCGACTGAAGAAAAAATGCGGAAACTTTTCCCAATATGAGATTTCTTGGTTGATAGGAAGTGCATATTCAAACCAATAGTGGCAAGTAGTGTATGACAGAAATCTTAAGAGTCAAGCAACTCAAGGGAGTCTGGGGCGCGTAGTCTAGCCAGGATAGGGCGCCAGCCTTCGAAGTTGGATGCCGCAGGTTCAAATCCTGCCGCGCCCGCCACTCATTGTTCTTTTGGAAGTATATCACTGAAGACTGCTATTGCTCCAAGCAAGAATACAATCCCTGCTGGAACTGAAATGACCATGAATCCTAAAGGATCGATTACCCATATTGGTTCTCCAAATGCTTGATCAGGATGCAGCACACGAACTATGTAGTGAAAGAGAAATGATGTAGCTAGATTCCAAGCTATAAAACTGGACACCATGAGCAGCAACCCGATATGTGCCTGTTTCAAACAGCTCTCCCAAGAACAATCTGCACGCATTTTATAATAAATTTTTTTGAATATCATTTCTTCTTTAGTTTCTTACTCCACACTTCAATAAAGTTCTCTAGAGACCTATCATAGGTTTTCTCTGCTTCGGGTGGGAATATACATCCTGGCAGCTCTCGATGTTTCCAATGATATTGAAGACAATCACAGCAGTACCCTTGCCTTGAACATCCAGGATAGGTACAGCCACATTGTTCCTTATTTCTCTCAACATTACATATTCTGCCAGTCATGGTCAATCATTATTAATCTTGGATTGAAAAGTTAAAACCTGATTGGTCAAGACAGTATGCCAAAAGAAACCAAGGTATAGAAATTATCATACCCTGGATTCAATGAGGTGGCTTGATGAAATCCCAAATGGGAATGATGGTTCCACAGTACAGTCTAGATTATCCTTGAACTTCTACCACATTTGTTTAGAAATATCTAGGATTGAATAAAAGAGAGAAGATCAGGAGGAAGTCTAATCTGGCACTCACTGTATCGTGGTACGAACTCGTAATATGGAGTCTTCTTCATGTAATATGTTGACCCCACACCTAGACAAATCCTGTTTTCATCATCAAAATACCTACACTCCTTACATGCAAGAGTTGTATCTGGAGGATACTCAACAGGCATCTCAACAAATTCTCCTCTGACCCTGTCCCATATTCGCAGCAGTCGCCTCGGTTTCATGTAAATTAGTCATATAAGACTGCTATAAACTCCCCATAGAAATATCTTGAAGAATCCTAACGATGTTTCTCTCAATTAGTGAGAGTGCTAAGTCTGGATTTACATTACTCTTTTCATTTGTCACGTTGGGGTAATATCTTGAATAAAGCTGCAGCCATTTACCAAGCACGATTGCAAGAATATCTTGCTTGCTCAGTAACTGTCCATTTTTCTCAAGGTCTCTAGTTGTTTCATTTACAGATTTCATTACCGCTGCCAGAAGAGTAGACCATGTAATTGAATTAGGGTCAATTTCTCTCTTTCTGCATACAAATACCATGTCGTAACTGATATTCATCATTCCATGCAGATGTGTTGATGCTCTCATCTCACTTCTAACAGGATATGTTGCCGTGATATAGAATTCCGAGGTAAGTAAGGCCTCCAAGAGTGCTCCCCAAGCTGCAAACTTTGTATGATGGAAGGTAAAAACAAGAACACCATCCGAAGCTAAGACGCGATGTGCTTCTGAAAGAACTTTTTCTAGACCGCGAATATATTCCTCTCTACCCTTTGCTTGTACTCTGTTTTCGATAATTTCTTCAAACCATGGTACGAATTCTGGCTTGAATTCCTGATATTTATCCTTCAATCCAAGTTTCAACCAGACGTAGAAGAAGTTAGATAATTCTGAGTACATCACATTCCCGAAGTATGGTGGATCGGTGATTACCGCATCAACACTTGAATCTGGAATAGGAAGTGAGTCGGATGAACCACATCGAAGAAATACTGTCGCGTCTTCATCGAAGTCAGAATAGCTTCTAGCTAGTTTTCCCTCGATTTTTGTACGAAAAGTCACTTTTTGCTTTGATTTTCCATCAATAATTCGTTCAAATGGAGCCCGACAATACTCTTTCCCCTCTATTACTAGATTCACAAATGCTGTGAACGCACCTCTTCCTTTCTTTGTATCATAACAATTTGCTTCAACTGGTGCTAACGAGGGCGAAATCGAATGTGTACGAAAAATATCTGTGATAAACCCTCTTGTAGCATTGTATTTTGCGAACATATTGTTATACTTTAAACAGTTAGAAAAAGCCAGAATCATGAACTCTTTCAAATTTTGATCGCTGATATTTAGAATCCATCGATAGATTTTACCTAGATTCAACAATTGACGGGAATTGAACAAGTCTTTGAAATCTCTATATCCATGATTGTGTGCTCTTCTAGTTTCCACACCGTCCGGAATGGCATTTCTTGGTATCGGAAGTGAATCGCCAACTCTGAGGAATTCTTCTGTTGCTTTAGCCAGAAGTTCATTATCCATCTCGTCAGACGTCTTGTAACCTCTGCCATTCTTTAATTTCTCGTTTTTAGTTAAATCACAGTGTTCACAATAGAACTCGATAGCATACAATTTCTCTTTGGGTCTTTCACTCATACTCTGAATTGTCTTGACTATACTATGTGTCCCGCATGATTCGTCGTGGCACTTGAATTTGCGACCAACGATGAATTTTCTTTGCATTGCTATGAATTTTTCATCACAACATGGACATTTTGTGACTTTTTTGGCATTTTTTGTTTGAAAGACGTTCCAACAGTTGGGACAAACCACATAATCATTCCGTCGGGTAGGTGATTTAGCAAGGAAGAAATTACGCATAAGTGGAACTGCTTTTGCGCATTTTGGACATAGAACTTCTTTGTAGTAAAAATAGTATATTCCCTCTGCTTGTTTGCCGCATTCTGGACAAGTGGTACGATAATACTTTCGAAGATCGTTTCCCAAATCTCGATTAATATTGGTAAGAGCCTGACGGAGTAGCTCTGGATCGATATCTTCGACTGATTTCTTCACGATGAACCAAGCTACAGGATTAAGGTCTCCACCCACAACCTTACAACCAAGTTTCAGTGCTTCTACTACAGTTGTACCGCCTCCCATCATCGGATCCAACACAACTTTTCCATGAAGCTGAACATCCTGTGAATAAAATTTCCAAAGATTCTCTGCCTTTTTATCCCATGAGGTCAGTTTTTCATCTGCCAATGAGTAAAGGATAATTGACCGAAATATTGATCCAAGCCTCCGTGCCCACCACTTGTGCATGACATAAACTGGTCTATAGTGTCTTCGTCCAAATCCAGTGGATTCACCTTCAGCTATTTGATTAATCTTGGCAATTGGAAATGTGGACTCTATAGCTCGTTTCAGCGGGATAAACACTCCAATTGTAACAAGGTGCATTCCACCCCTTTCAATATTGCTGAATATACGAATTAGGTCTTCAATCGTTTTTCCATGAAGAATCCAGGAACCACGTAGCCCTTTGACTCAAAGAACTCTGCATCTAAATCATCTTCAGAATGCAAGAGGATATACATTATAGAGAAACCTTCATTTTTAGCCCACTTTTCTGTCGAATTGGTTAGCATCTCGCTAAGCATACTATTCCTATAATCGTTGCAGACCAAGAGTTCGTATATCATTGCAACTTTCTCATTGAAATCTGAAACCCCGACCCATATCGAACCAGCTATCTCTCCATTTTTTGTCAGCGCTACAAATCGTTGATGTTTTTCTGGAGCTGTTGCATATCTACTGACATGTTCTTCATATCGTTCTCTTATTGTTGTATCATCAACATCAAATGAAAACCGTACCTTTCTCTTGAACCTTTCAAACCCCATCCTTTGAACAATGTCCGACTCAATTTCTTGGTCCCTCTTAACAACAAATCCATGATCAATATCAATTTCATAATCGTCTGTGTTCAACTTCTTCGAAACTGGTACAACCTTGATTTTGTATTCCATTTTTTTATAGAGTGTTATTGCTGGGGTATTATCAGTATGAACAAATAATCCAATGTTGACATTTGATTCACGTGCGAATTCTTCTGCCTGTTGTAAGAGCATCTTTCCCAGACCCTTGCCCTGAAACTTGGGGTCGACAACGACATCATAGATCCATTGCGACTTCTCGAGGTCCCAAATATCTTTACTATTTCGTAGACCCATCCACAAGTATCCGCAATATTCCTCATCATTTGTTTCCACCACGAAGACTCTTGCACTTGGATGTGTAAAATCGAAATATTCCTCAATTTCTTTTCTATGAAGTTTAAATATCTCCTCGTCTGAAGCATCGGGATTTTTGTTAATCATTTCATCATAGAAGTTTCTCCTATTTTCTGTTGCCATCATCGTATCAAAACTTAACTTGAAGAAAAAATCCATGTCATCCTTGCTCTGCGCTCTTCGTGCTATGTAGTTCATTCAGTGTCAGCCTCTCTGTTAGAACAAATTTTTCCAACAGGTGATATGTAGACAGTCATCTCATTTTCACCATCTACCTGAATTAGTTCGTCCAATACCTTCTGTTCATATGCTGCAATAGCACAAGTTCCTGCACCAATCGACTCGCAGGCAAGGTACAGATTCTGACAGATATGACCTGCTTCAATGAGGATATCCTTATAGCTCACAAGACTGTATCTCCACTCGGTCTTGTATGGAACCGCCGCCCAGACAAAAATTACCGCTGCTTTTCCAATGAAATTCTGGAACCATGCTTTGTCCATGAGTTCATCCGCGTTCGGAAGATTTTCTGATACAAGGATTAGTTTGTGTTCTATGGGCAGATAACGATAGATTCCTCTCTCAATACTGTCGACCCTGTTGACAAAAAGATAGGTCTCATAAGGCTGGCGTCCACCTCCTGATGGTACCACACGTTTTGTCCACAATTTGTTTTTGTCTACAACTCGCACTCCCTGAGTAGCCCAGAGAAGATATGATAATTCTTCCAGAGTCAATTGCTCATCAGAAAAAACACGTCGACTCTCCCGATTTGCAATAGTATCAATTAGAGATATTTTTCCAACATTGAACTTCTTTGGCTCGATCAAATCAATGAGCTGTGTGTTTTCATCATAGGGTTTCTCAAGAGGAGGCGGAGCCACACCTTTTCGCTGATCTGGCTCCCACCAGTCTTCAGGTGGAAAAGCAATCCAATCATGTGCTTTCAGCAAATCACGACGTTGTTTTATCATATCATCATACTTTGTCAAAATATTCTACCACCCTGAGAGTATTCCGAGCACATGCTTTCGGCCCTATAAAAGAAATTGTTAGCGCGAATCTTAGATTCAAAGGGGAGTAGGAACACTGAGTAATCCTTTTATTGCTACAAAAGTTGCAATGGCACCGCACGGGATGTAGCTCAACTTGGCAGAGCTATGGACTGTAGTAGACGACTGCTTCCGTTGTTGTCTAGAGAAATCCATCGGTTGCCGGTTCAAATCCGGCCATCCCGACCATCTTTTACTGCTTCTTCATCTTTGGTTGATATGCTTCAAATCTATTGACAAAGATGGGAATCAAGACCATGGTAGCTGAAATCGAAAGGAGTCCTACGCCGGTAGCAACAATTATGTTTGTCAGACTTGTGATAATCACATCGACTGCAACTGTGTTGGTGCCATAATAGAACAACCTGAGTTCAAATCCGGCCATCCCGACCACTTTTGTCAGAGTCTTATTCATTAATCAAATAAAGAGTAAATTATTTAGAGACTTCACTATTCTCCCTTATTGAATTCGTCCAATCTTAGTTGCTAAATCATAACTAGCTTGGTGAGTAATCTGTCAGAATCTAGTATGAAAACAATCTTCAATTGGGCCATGCTAGCTGAATATTTCTACAATCCAAGCTTCCAACTTCCAAAAAGAGATATTCCCGTATGGATTGGAAAAAGGATTTTTGGCGAAGAAAAACATTGGAAATGTAGGCTAGCAGCAGTCAAGGATTTCATAGGTACAGACACTCAAAAACCTAGAAGAATACTTGATCTGTGTTGTGCCGGAGCATATCCAAGTAGATCCATGGCAAGGGAAACAAATGATTTCTTTGTAGGTCTGGATATCTGTTCCAAATCTCTTGAATTTGCTCGAGAGCGAATATTGGAAGAAAACCTAATAGAGAGAGTAAGAGTTGAACAAGGCGATATTCTCTCAATTCCATTCGCTGACGACTTTTTTGACATATCATTCTGTATCGGTGGTTTTGATTACCTAGATGAGTTTGGATTGAATAAATTTCTAAACGAAGTCAAAAGAGTGACCAAAGAGCAATTTGTTTTCACATCGATATCTACTGAAGCAAAGAGAAGGTTTGTTTTTCGATTTGGATTACAAGATCATTTCAACAAAAAGCACAATATCACTTATCACAAATTCTATACAAAAGAAGAACTCTTGAATATTCTTGAGGAAAAGGGCTTTCTTAATCCTAAGATAACAAAAGCCGAATATACTTGGGTCTTATCAGTAGAAATCTCCTAATAGAAAGCAAATTATTTCATTATAGCCGGTTCAAATCCGGCCATCCCGACCATCTTTTACTGCTTCTTCATCTTTGGTTGATATGCTTCAAATCTATTGACAAAGATGGGAATCAAGACCATGGTAGCTGAAATCGAAAGGAGTCCTACGCCGGTAGCAACAATCATGTTTGTCAGACTTGTGATAATCACATCGACTGCAACTGTGTTGGTGCCATAATAGAACAACCTGAGTACAAAACCAGTAACAAAGACAGGAATGAGTCGCACATCTTCCCACCCAAACGTGAAGTCTACTTCCCTTTGTCCCTCAAACCGGAGCGCAGTTTCGCTAATGCCCTTTGTTGGATATTGATAGTTTACAAGAGCCCATACCCAACAATCTTCGGGATCCGCCGATTCATTAAATGAAACTCTAATTTCCAATGATTCACCATACAATAAGCTCACGGGAATGTCAATGCTACCTGAAGCACTAATCTCAAAGGTATATTGACTCGTCCATAGTGGAAAACGAATCTGCAGAAGACTCCCCACAAGAAGTAGGACTAGGCCTAAAAGAAGAAGTTGCCGAGGTCGTGACAGATTCTTCAATACCGTCCCCCATTCATACGATGCTTCATTTCCTTATAATCTAGAAGTCCGTCAGTTGCATACATTACAATAATCGTTCAGGGGTACTAATGGAAAGATTACCTACTCTCTTCTGAACATCTTCCTGTTCTCTCAAAGAGTAAAGAAATGTTTCAACCTCCCGTTGACCTTTAAGAACAACCACCGTCTTGGTTGTCTTCTGTTTTTCAAGAAATCTGAGAATCACCGGTTTTCGAGTTCTAGGATAGTGCCAAATCCATCTAATAAAATCACAGTCAATCTTTTCTGGGCAGTCTTCAGTGACATCAGGTCTTGTCTTACCTCGAAATCGAAGGAACCTAGTGAAGATACGGAGATACGACAGCCTCCGCGGAATATCAATGAAGATAAGAGTGTCTGCTGCCGTGGCTCGAAGTTTGAGTGTGGATGTATAGTTCCCATCCATAACCCATGAGTCAGACTTGATTAAATCGCTGACCTTTGTTCTCCACTCGTCCTGAGATGTGTCAACCCAGCCTGGTTTCCAGTAGTGCTGGTCCAAGTGAATGACAGGGATACCCAGAATCCTGCTAAGTCTATCACCCACAGTTGATTTTCCCGAACCACTGGGTCCAAGAATCAGCACTCGTTTCATCATCACGACAAGAACAACATCACTGAAATAAATACCCAGGTTTCCAACAGTTTGTCCAAACCACATCCTTTATGTGAATATTCACTATAGTTAATATATGATTTGAAGGAAAGTGTGTTCTAAATCAGAAGGAATCGAATCAATCATTAAGCTGGTCGACATTGATAATTTCCTGATAGCAATATCACTACCTGATGTCATCATGCCAAAAAGGAAGGTGAAGCGTACTTGGTCGAAAACAGTATAGATTATGATTTAGCTGTCGTTGGAGGAGGACCTGCTGGACTGTCTGCAGGCATCATAGCTGCATACAAGGGTCTCAAGGTTGCAGTGTTCGAAGGAGGTACATGGGGTGGATTACTCTCCACAATCTATCCGTACAAATACGTATTCAATTATCCTGGGACTCCACGAGTACTAGCAACACATCTGGTATCAGAATGGGTCCGTCAGGCAGCTGACCTAGGAGTCCACCTAATCAAGGAGAGAGTAACAGAAATCAGTAAGGAGAGAGTCGTCAGAGCCGCTGATCGGGATTACAGAGCAAAGGTGGTCATAATTGCTACAGGGATGCGCCCCAACACGCTTGGAATACCCGGCGAAATGGAGTTCTCCAGAAACAATGGTGGGGTGTTTCCATACGTGACCGAACCAGAGTTATTCCGAGATAAGAGAGTGCTTGTGGTTGGAGGAGGCGATACAGCTCTTGATGCAGTTATCGATGCTCAACAGGTGACTGATAAAATATGGATTGCCCATCGTAAGGATGAATTCAGAGCCGCAGAAACTACAGTAGATAAGATTGTCACCCAGAAAATAGCCAAAATTCTCTATAATACTGAACTTGTTGAAATCAAGGGGAGTTCAGAAGTTGAAGAAGTCACACTTTACGATAACCAAAGTGAGAAGAAATGGAATTTAGCTGTTGATCGTGTTATCATAGCTGTTGGATTAGTTCCTAATACAGAAGTCTTTGATCATTTGGGTGTTAAGATGAACAATCGTTTCATTCATGTAGATAATGAAATGAGGACAAACATCGAGGGGATTTTTGCAGCGGGAGATATTGTATCAGTGTACCAGCTGGCATCTGTTGCTGCTGCTCAAGGTGCGCTTGCATCACATAATGCTTACAAATACATAAGAAAGCCCTATTGGGCGTAGTACAGTATCTCCTCATCCTCATTTTTTTCTGCTTACTTATTTCAAAATTAATAATCAAAGCTGTATTTCAATTTCATTTCAAGAATTGAGGCACAGCTTTGGTTTAATGCAAGACTAACAAATTAGTCAATTAGCAAACTTTGTATGCGCATACCCCTGTGAAATACACCACAATCGCACTTTTTGCATTCGCCATCAAAATTGTCGTGGTTTTCACGATTGTGACCACACGTACAGTGGTCATAAGATCTCGTACTCATTTTTTCACCTCTGTAAATTTCTGAAGGTAAAAGAATAATCGTTTCTTCTACCAAATATGAACATGAACCCATTTTCCAGACCTATTTCTTGGCTAATTTTTCCATTGCCTTTTGGTATTCCATTTCCATCATTTTATGAGGTTCATTTCCATTTATCACACGGTTTCTCTTGTATTCATTTTTAGAATTGATTTTCATGTTTTCCATTTTTATTATCCTGCTAATATGAGAACATATTTCGTACAGACTGAATCTGTGATTTTTGAAAAACAGACACTCAAATACCAGAAAAAGGGTCTGGCTCTATTACATTTATTGCTATACTGTTTCTTCTATTCTCACTTTGTGCTATTTTATACTCTCAAGTATCCTAATAAACTTGGGCATCTATCAAGTGAATGCAAAAGCATCTTAACAGTTGTGCATTATTAGTAATCTTGACTATCGTTCTGCTTTCTAAAAAGATAAAACTCTTTAGCATCATTCAAGTACTAAAGCATCTACCTTAATAGATAATATACTATTGTTAACACCAAGGTGAGAAGAGGAAATGAAGCCAGTCGAAGTCGTAAAGGATGTGTATTGGGTCGGAGCAATCGACTATGATGTTCGAAATTTCCACGGTTACAGCTATACTACTCATCATGGTACTACATACAATGCATACCTGATTATTGGTGATAAAATAGCCCTCGTGGATGGGGTCTTAGGTTCTTTCTCCGAGGAGATGTTTTCGAGAATATCAGAAATCACTGACCCCGAAACTATTGACTACATGATCTCAAACCACACTGAGATGGATCACTCTGGAGCAGTACCAGAAGTCTTGAAAGTCATGAAAAAAGCAAAACTGGTCTGCACGCCAAAGGCTGTGGATGAACTAAAGAAACATTATACTAACGGTTGGGACATTCAAACAGTGAAGACAGGGGATGAGATAGACCTAGGCGGAAAGACTCTAAGGTTTTACGAGGCTCCTATGTTACATTGGCCTGAATCGATGTTCACGTACTATGTGGAGAAAGAAGTTCTTTTACCAAATGATGCATTTGGACAGCACTATGCCACTGAGAAACGTTTTGCTGATGAGGTGGACCAGACTATACTCTGGAAAGAAGCTGAGAAGTATTATGCCAACATCCTTTGGCCATTAAGTTCCATGGTACAAAGGAAGATTGAGGAAGTAATCAAGCTTGGACTCCCCATCAAAGTGATTGCTCCCTCGCATGGTCTGATTTGGAGAAAGAATCCCTTAGAGATTGTAACGAGGTATCTAGCTTGGGCTAAGGGTGAGAGAACATCAGACAAAATTGTCATTGCATGGGATACAATGTGGCAAAGCACAACGAAACTAGCTCGTGCAATTGCAGAAGGGATAGATAGTGAAGGTATCACACCTCTAGTCATGTTAATTCCTCATAGCGATAGGAGTGACATCATGGCAGAGTTACTAGAGGCAAAGGGGATACTTGTTGGGAGCTCTACACTTCACAATGATATTTTGCCCACTTTAGCACCAATTCTATCCGATTTTGAAGTTCTCAAACCCAAAGGGAAGAAGGCAGCTGCTTTTGGATCCTATGGATGGGGTGGTGGAGCAGCCAAAAGAATCCAAGAATCAATGGAACGCGGAAAGATGGAGATTGTGATGGAACCATTCACAGTCAAATGGGTTCCAACAGAAGAAGAGATCAAGAATGCTGTCGAATTCGGTCGGGCATTTGCCAAGGCAGTAAAATAACACTCCTCATTTCAGCATATTTTTCGAAATATGCTATGCTCCCATTTACACTATGTCATCAGGCAGATGGATTTTGAAACTACATTCCAAATCTCCTTTGAGTGCTGATTTTATCATATCAACTTCAAGAGGTTGATCAAGTGCAGCTTCCCAAGATTGTTTGGTAAATCCACCACTACAATGACAGAACTCCGGTGATATCTCATCATCTTTCAAGATTGACTCTCTCGCCCATGCACAGTGGCAGGCATAATACCTCTTCATCCTGTCATCAGTTGCTTCGAGATATTCTTGGGTCATGTATGGAATCTTTGTATGATAGATAGTGTTACCTCTTCTCTCACCAACTAGAACATCAGGGCGCCCCTTTACAAAATTGACAACAGTATCTGTGATATATTGGTTGAAGAAGAGAGTTCCATTGTCCCTGTGTTTCTCTAGTTCTGCAATCCCATCTTCTCTCTCTCTACGCAAATATTCATCGACGCTACCTGCCTTCAAAAACTTCTCCCGTTCTCCTTTCCTGAAATCACGAGGCAGTCCATGTGCAACATCAACGAGTACTTTCTTACAATCATCAGGTGTTAAGACCTTGTTCATTCTTTTCAACACTTGACGAGTGACATCTATCTTCTCTGATGATGGAAGCCCAAGTGGAGGCAATTTATCTGGTGGTAAGATTTTATCGCGCTTGGCATTTCCAACATGTTCTTCCAATCGTTCACTGAGCACATTCATCACTTCTGCTCCATCTAAAAGCTCAAGGACTGCAAGATATAGATCCATATTCTTGATGAAGTAACCATATCTACTCAATGCAACATAGCTGGTATAGGTATTCATTTTTTCATCAATCAGCAAATTGGAGAATTTATTGACTTCCAAAGCGGAGGCATTATCGAGAGTCTTTCTAAATTGTTTTAGATATTCTTCAAATTTTTCAACAATTTTTGTAGTTTCAATAATCTCCTCCTCAGGAATAGGATTCTCTCGATCCGTCAAATATCTGCGATATCCCTCTTTATCCAATTATCTCACGCTCTTCATGTCTTCAACAACCTTCCCTGTTAGAGTCTTATCAAAAGAAGGATTGACGCAAGTATTAAGCAATACACTCAATTCGACCGAGTGAATTCGACATTACTGATTGGCGCTTTTTACGAGTAATACCCAGTTAATACAGGTGCTTTAGTACCCTAGACAGTACGAATAATTGGTGCATCAAGTGATGAAGGAATTAGAGGCAAAGATAAAGCAAGTCCTATCCAATAATGGTATCAAATGTTCTTCTGTATACAAAATGCCAGACCCAGAAGAAACTAGAATTCTGCTGGCTTTCAATTCAAAGGATAACCGACGCTTAACAACGACGAAGATTGATAGAGCGCTCAACACTACAGGAATTGGTGCTTTCAAAGTTCCAAAAGACTTCCAGCGTTTGAGTTCAGCTTTTCTACATCTAGAAATCATACTTGGTGCTCGAATGGAACGTCCTGTGACACCTGAAGCTATGTGAATTGATTCATTCGTGTCCCTTATCAGGTCCTTGTCATATAGTACTGAATCATGAATCTTCAGCTAGATGATAGAAACTTCTTGGTCACTGCCGCTTCTCGGGGT
>Ga0224495_10001068_pt1 | contig 20203 bp, 18 predicted proteins | sample SF_Jul11_sed_USG_FD_168128 | JGI IMG/M metagenome (GOLD analysis project Ga0224495, IMG submission 168128) | Sediment microbial communities from San Francisco Bay, California, United States - SF_Jul11_sed_USGS_4_1 | ecosystem: Environmental > Aquatic > Marine > Sediment | place: USA: California... | reverse complement strand
GATGTGCGCGACTGGAAGGTCGTGCGGCAGGTCCCGACACTCGGGCCGGGATTCTTTCTGCGCAGCCACGAAAATTCGCGCTATGCCTGGGTCGATTCGATGATGAGCCGCGAATACAAGGACACCCTGCAGGTCATCGACAAGGAAACGCTGGAGGTGGTCGCGCGCCTGAGACCCGCACCCGGCAGGACGCTTGCGCATGTGGAGTTCGACCGTTACGGCCGTTATGTGCTCGCGAGCCTGTGGGAAATGGACGGCGCGCTGATCGTCTACGATGCCGCGACGCTGAAAGAAGTGAAACGCATCCCGATGAGAAAGCCGGTAGGCAAGTACAATGTCTACAATAAGGTCACTCGCTCAGACGGGACCAGCCACTGACATGACGATCGAAGACAACGACATCGCCTCCGCGCGCAAGGCGCGCACCGGCATCAAGGTGCAGGCCTTCCTCGCCAATCTGCCGATGTTCGGTGATATGAACGACGAGGAGCTTGGCCGCATCGCACGCTATACCCAGACCCTGCATGTCGAAAAAGGGCAGACGATCTGCGAGACGGGCGATCCGTGCACCGGTTTTCACGTCGTGGTCTACGGGCAGGTGAAGATCGGGTTCACTTCTCCGCAGGGTGTCGAAAAAGTGGTCGAGATCATCCGTCCAGGGCAGAGTTTCGGTGAGGCGCTGATGTTTCTGGAGAAGCCCTATATCGTGTTCGCCCAGGCGCTCGCCGACAGCATGCTGCTGCATGTCGCCAAGCACGCCGTGTTCGAGGAACTGGGGCGCGACGCGGGCTTTGCGCGGCGCATGCTATCGGGATTGTCGCGGCGGCTGCACGGCCTGGTGCGCGATGTCGAAGCCTATACGCTGCGCTCGGGCGCCGAGCGTGTGATTGGCTACCTGCTCGCGGAACTGCCCGATGGCGTCACGGTGCAGGACGCAGCGCCGATCGAGGTGAGTCTCTCGCCGGGAAAGAGTGTGATCGCCTCGCGCCTGAACATGACTCCGGAACATTTCTCGCGAATTCTGCATGACCTGTCGACCTCGGGGCAGATCGAGGTCGACGGGCGTACGGTGCGCATCCTCGATTTGGCGCGGCTGCGCGGCGAGAGCGCCTAGGCCGGCGGTCGCCGGGAAGCGGAAGAGAACCCGCCGGAAAGCCCCGCCTCAGGCGGCAATGCGGGTCAGGTTCTTGCGGTCGTGTCGGCGCGCGCGCGCGACGCTGAGTGGCAAGGCGCGACGGGGCTTCTCTCCGTGGATCACGACGCGATCACGACCGCTGCGTTTGGCGGCGTAGAGCGCTTGATCGACTGCCGAGAACAGGCGATCGGGCGACTGCCCGTCGCACTCGGCGACGCCCGCGGAGATGGTGATGCGGCCGAGCGATTGGCCGTTGTGCACGAGGTCAAGATCGCGCAGTGCCGCGCACAGCATCCCCGCGCGCGCCGCCGCGCTTGCGGCGGTCGTCCCGGGCAGGATCAGCAGGAATTCCTCTCCGCCGTAGCGGCAGGCGATGTCGCTGCCGCGCACGTGCTTGCGCGCGAGTTCGCCGATCACGCGCAGGACGGCGTCTCCGGCATCGTGGCCGTGGCCGTCGTTCAGTCTCTTGAAGTGGTCGACGTCGAACATGATGAGGCTCACCGGCATCTTGGCGCGCGCGGCGGCGAGCAGTTCGCGTGCGAGCGCATCTTCCATGTAGCGGCGGTTGTAGAGGCCCGTGAGCGGGTCGCGGAAGGCCTGCGCGGCGAGTGTTTCGCGCAGACGCAAATTGAGAAAGGACAGTGCGAGCTGACCCGTCACCTGCTGCGCCACGCGCTCGACGGTTGCACGATCCTCGACGCCAAGTGCTTGCGGGGCGGCGATTTGCAGCAGTCCGATGGTCTCGCCTTGCGCGATCATCGGCAGGCACACCTGGAACTGCTCGGCGCGGTTGCCGAGGTGCGCGCAGCAAGTCTCGGCAGCCAGTTGTTCGGCGCGATGGGTCGCATTGCGACGCAAGGCACAGCACTGGTCCTTGCACAGGGCTGCGCTGCGTTTTTGCGCGGGGTCGGTGCTTGCCGCGCAGACGTGGCAGCCGTCCGCCGCCCGGCGCAGATAGACCGTCGCCGGCAGGCCGGCGAAGAACTGTCCGAGGTAGCGCGGCAGGACCGTGCAGGCTTCGGCGACATCGTTGCAGATCTGCAGAACCTCGGTCATCTCGCGCAGCAGCGCCCCTTCCTGATTGCGTTGTTCGAGGGCGGTGACGGTTCCGGTGAGGCGTTCGTTGGCGCGGCGAAGTTCCTCGCGCACCGCGGCGGCGGCGGTGATGTCGTGCCCGACCCCGCGGTAGCCGATGCAGCGGCGCTGAGCGTCGAACACCGCGCCGCCCGAGATCGCCACATGGTGCGTCCGACCTTCTATCTCCATGACTATTTCGAAATCACGAAACGGCTGGCAGGTGGCGAGCAACGCCCGGTAATCATCCCAATTGCCGCTTCTGGGCGCGATGCCGTGAAGCTGCCAGAGCGGACGGCCGAGATAGGTGTCCGCGCGCGGCAGCATGCTTTCTGCCAGCGCGCCGCCCAGGCAGGTGAAACGATATGCGGAATCGGTTTCCCAATACCAGTCGGAGCACAGGTGCGTGAGACTGCGGTAGCGGTTCTCGCTCGCCGCGAGGTCGACGGCACGTTCCACCGCGAGGGCCGCGCTGCGACGGTGCTCGGTCGCGGCGAACCAGACCAGCGGGGCGAGCAACAGGCTGACCGGCACGCCGATCGCGAGGACCATCTCCGGAGACCCCGCGCCGGCGGCATGCCACGCGGCCGCGGTCAGCGCAATGCCGAAGAGGATTGCGGCAATCACCGTCGACGCAACGAAGTGCCGGCGCAACCATGGCTGCCACGCCCTGTGTTCGGCCAAACCGAGGAGGTTCCTGAGCGGGTTGAAACGAAGGCGAGCCATCCTGGAAGGCTCCGTACGCAGCCGGGTGCTCGCGGGCTGCTGGAAGGTGGCGGTTTCGGGCTTCATGGGAGAGAATGGTCCACCAGTGGGAGCGTGATCAGTGCGTGGAACTCGGGGGGCTTTCCCCCCCGATTTCGCACTGTGCGTCGGTATCCTTCCTACAGCTGTCAAAGCTTTGTCAGGGCGGTGGCGAAATGAGAACGCGGTCCCTTTGCGAGTTACGCGTTTGTTGACTCATATCGTGTTTGTTGCCCGGGAGGCGGCGCACGCGCCCCTACAATCATCGTCATGGAACTGGTTTGTCCGGCGGGCGGATTGCCTGCGCTGAAGGCTGCGGTCGACAACGGCGCAGACTGGGTCTATCTGGGCCTGCGCGACGAGACCAATGCGCGCAATTTCGCGGGACTGAATTTCGACGAGCGTTCGCTCGCCGAGGGGGTGCGCTACGCGCATGCGCATCGGCGCAAACTGGTGCTCGCGGTAAATACCTATCCGCAGGCGGCAACCTGGAACCGCTGGACCTCGGCCGTGGACCGCGCCGCGGCGCTCGGTGTCGATGCGGCGATCATCGCCGACCTGGGATTGATCGACTACACGCGGCGCAAGCATCCCGGCCTGGAAATCCACCTTTCGGTGCAGGGCTCGGCAACCAGCCACGAGGCGGTGAATTTCTACTACGAGCGCTTCGGCGTGAAGCGCGCAGTGCTGCCGCGCGTGCTATCGCTCTCTCAGGTGGAGCAGGTGGTGCGCAATACGCCGGTCGAAATCGAGGTATTCGGCTTCGGCGGCCTGTGCGTGATGGCCGAAGGGCGGTGTGCGCTTTCAGCCTATGCCTGCGGCGATTCACCCAACACCACTGGGGCCTGTTCGCCAGGGCGCGCGGTACGTTGGCAGGAGACTGCAGCGGGGCTCGAGTCGCGTCTCAACGGCGTGCTGATCGACCGCTATGCGCAAGGCGAACACACGGCGTATCCGACGCTTTGCAAGGGGCGCTACCGGGTTCAGGGGGAGACCTATTACGCGATCGAGGAGCCGGCGAGCCTCAACACGCTCGAGTTGTTGCCGAGCTTCGCGCGCGTCGGTATTGCGGCGATCAAGATCGAGGGCCGCCAGCGCAGTCCCGCCTATGTCGCGCAGGTGACGCGCGTCTGGCGCGAGGCGATCGACGCGCTGGCACAGGAGGGCGCGAGTTTCGCGCCGCGCGTACCCTGGATCGCCGCGCTAAACTGGCAATCGGAGGGCAGCCAGCACACGCTCGGTGCTTTCTCGCGCCCGTGGAAATGAACCCTGCCGAAATGCCGGGGCGGCTGAAGCTTGCATTGGGGCCGCTGCTCTATTACTGGCCGCGCGACCGCGTGCTCGCCTTCTATCGGGAGATCGCGGAATCTGCGGTCGACGCGGTTTATCTGGGAGAAGTGGTCTGTTCGCGCCGCCACGAATTGCGCCTGGAGGACTGGCTTTCGATCGGGGAAGAACTGGCCGCCGCCGGAAAGGAAGTGTTGCTCTCGGCGCAGGCGCTTACCGAATCCGAGGGCGACCTGAAGCTGATGCGACGGGTGGTCGAGAACGCCCGCTGGCGCGTCGAGGCAAACGACATGGGTGCGGTGCGTATGCTCGCGGATCGCGTCGGCTGGGTCGCCGGACCGCATCTCAACATTTACAATCCGCGCACGCTGGCGATGTTCGTCGCGATGGGTGCAACGCGTTGGGTCGCGCCGGTCGAAGTTGCGCGGGAGATGCTGTCGGGTGTGCTCGCGGAACGACCGGCGGGGATCGAGGTTGAAGTGTTCGCGCACGGTCGACTGCCGCTCGCATTTTCCGCGCGCTGTTTCACCGCGCGGCGATTCAACCTGCAAAAGGAGGTTTGTGGCTATCGCTGCCTGGATTTTCCAGATGGCCTCGAGCTCGAGACGCGCGACGGCGAGGCATTCCTGGCATTGAACGGCGTGCAGACCCAGTCCGCGCAGGTCTACAGCCTGGCGGGCGAAATCGCGCCCCTGCGTGCGCTCGGGGTGGACGTGCTGCGCGTCAGCCCGCAGTCGCGCGGCACGCGCGAGGTACTCGAAGTGATGCGGGCCGCGATCGACGGTGGAATCGATGCAAGTGCGGCGCATCGGGCACTCGCCGCAGTCGCGCCCGGCAAGCTCTGCGATGGCTTCTGGTACGGTCGCGCGGCGCATGAACCTACGGCGCCTACCGGGCATGGAGTCCAGGCGTGAAGCCGGCAGCGCAGACGCTGGCCGTACCGCTGCCGTTGCGCGCCCTGCTCAGGCGCCTGCCCGAGGCGCCGCCGGCCCGGCTGATGGCGCTGGCACTCAATTTCGCGCTTGCGACGAGGGTTCTGCCGCGCGAGGCCTTCGATGCCCTGCGTGACAAGAGATTGAGACTGGAGTTTTCCGATGCGGGAGTCGGATTGTGTCTGGCGTACGGCGCGCAGGGCTTCACCATGGCCGGCAGCGGCGCAGCCGATGTCACGATCCGGGCGAGTACCGCTGACTATGCACGCCTCGCCTTGCGGCGCGAGGACCCCGATACACTGTTCTTTTCGCGTCGCCTGCTGATCGAAGGCGATACCGACCTGGGGCTGATCGTGAAGAATACGCTCGACGCGGTGGACTGGGATCGCCTGCCCGCGCCGCTGCGAGCGCTGCTGCGGTACGCGCAAAGGGTCGGCGCGCACTGAGGCATTTCGCGTACGGCGGTGCACGCCGCGCGGCGCGCGGGCACAATGCGGCACATGGGGCCTGCCTCGCGATCTTTCGCTCGTACCACCGGCGTTGTGCTGCTTGCGCTGCTCGGGGGCTGCGGCGGCACGGCGCTGCTCACCAAGCAGGACTATGCGCCGAGCGTGCGGGCGCTCGCGCAAGGCAAGGTCGACGACGCGCGCGCGAGCCTCCTTCCGCTCGGGGAGCAAGGCGGCTTCATCACCACCATGGAGAAGACCTACCTCGCACTGCTGCAGGGACGACCCGAGATCGACGAACTCGCGCACTTCGCGACGGTGGTGGAAAACCAGTTGCGCTATAAGGTTTCGCGTGAGGCGCGCAGTTTCTTCTATCTGCATACCCCGGAGGACTACTACGCCGGCGAGCACGAGGTGATCTGGATGCACATGCTGCTCAGCTGGGGCTATGCGCTGCGCGGCGAATCCGAGAAAGCCTGCATCGAGGCGCGCGTTGCCGACAATCTGCTCGAGCTGTCGTGGCGTCCCGCGGGACGCTTCGACGATCCGGCGATGCGCCTGTTCGTCGCCGCGCTGTGGGCGATGTGCGGCGACTGGCGCGAAGCGCGCGTCGATCTGCGTGCCGCGGCGTCGCTTGATCCGTCGCTCGGCTGGACGCGCGAATTGTCGGATCGCGAGACGCCGCCTGCGCACCTGTTCCTCATTCTGGGAGGGGTCGGGCCCGAACCCTACTGGGATCCGCAATGGAGCGTCACGCCGCTGCGCTCGGGACGCAAGATCGGTTTTCGCCTGGGCGGCATGAAGAGCAACATCGAGATCGTCGATTCACGGGGTTTGCGATTCAAGGCTCGACGCTCCCCCGACGCGATGGCGTGGTACGAGCGCCATCTCGTGCGCAACAACGAGATCCAGGATCTGATCGAGGACTCGCATTACGCCAAGGACGTCGTCACCGAGGGCGGCGTCGCCACGGCGAAGATCGGCTTGAGCACTGCAGTGGGCCTCGCCTGGGGGGTCGGCGGCACCGTGCTCGGCGGGGCGATTGCCTACGCCGGGGCGAAGGCGGGCAACGGCGACGCGGTCAGCACGGGGCTCGTGATCATCGGCGCGGGATGGGCGAAAGGCTGGGACGTGATGTCGGGCGGTGCGCGCGAGAGCACGCGGCAATTCAGGGAGCGCGTCGATCCGAGCGTCGGCTACCGGCTGGTGCGATTTCTCCCCGATTACCTGTGGCTTGCTTGGGGCGACGGGCATCTGGCCTACCCGGTGGAAGTACGCACGGGGCGCGAGGCGCGGCTCGCTTCGCGCGGCGTGGTGAATCGAGGGAATTCGGTGAGTATCGTGTTCGTTGCAGATGTGCGGAGTAGCGCGGGCTCGAGCGGCGGAGGGAAGTATTGAGATTTCTGCGGGTATGGGACCGTCCGCGTCGAGGCGATGAGCCGCGCCGGCGAGCACTATCGCGGGCGGCCGCTCGCGCGGCAGTTTTCGGGATATGCCAAGTGAAATGATCGCTACGGAGAGCGGTCGCATGAACATGCGCGTTTCCCACTTGCCGAGCACAATACCGGATACTTTCGCACCCGGGCGAACCGCCATCGCGGTGGAGTTCGGGAAATTTGCTGTTGCGCTGTTCGATGAGGGCCGGTTCGACGAGGTGGCCGACTGTTGCCGCACGCAGCCGACTCGCACGAGCAGCTTGGCTGCTGTTTGCTCGAGATGGGCGATGCAACCGGAGCCATGGCAGCCTTCGCCGGCGTATCGCTCAATCGCCGCTCATGGATGCCGCGCGCTTTACGCACAATTTGGAGTCTGCCTATCGCGCCATCTGGCGCCGTTGGTGCGCCGACGGCAGGCCTGGACGGGACAGGGTGGGCAGCTGAGCCTCGTTATGCGGTGCGCTCCCCCTGGGCGTGTTCTGTCGTGACCAAAAAAAAGCGGAGGGATGACCTCCGCTTCGTGCTGCCGCACGCCGGGGATAGCCGGCGTGCGGGTGATGACCCCTTCAGCCCTGCTTAAGGATCCAGGCCACAAGCTTTGCGATGTCCGCGTCGGACACTGCCGGGTTCGGCGGCATGGGGATCGGCCCCCAGGTGCCCGAGCCTCCGGCCTTGACTTTGCCCGCGAGCATTGCGGTGGCGCCAGCCTGGCCCTTGTATTTCTTGGCCACTTCCTTGTACGCCGGACCGACGCTCTTTGCGGCGATCTGATGACAGGCGAGGCAGTTGTGCTTCTTCGCGAGCGCCTCGTCGGCGCTCGCCACGGGCGCCGCAGCGAGCCCGGCAAGTGCCGCGACCGCGGCAAGCAGTGTGGTGCGATTCATCGTTGCAAGGTCCTCTTAGTAAATGTCGTGGGTCGTATTGTAAACGTTGAAGTGGCCGGTAGGCGTGATGATCTCGGGTGTCTTGATGACCGCCTTCAGCTTGCGGGTTTTATCGTCAACCACGACAAGTGCTGACTCCTGATTCTTCGCGCTCCAGACCGCGAACCACACCTCGTCGCCGGCCTTGTTGTACTCAGGCTGCACGACGCGCTTGGCGCCTTCACCGAGCCCGGCCCATTCCGCGATCGGCAGCACCGCGGGCTTCTTATCGAGGTTCCGGATGTCGAACACGGCGATTGACTGCGCGATCTTCGAGTCGGGGTTGAGCGGCGTGTCGACCCACAGGTTCTTCGATTTCGGGTGGGTCTTGATGAACAGATTGCCGCCGCCCTGGCCGTCGATCATGCGAACGACTTTCCAGGCATTCGCCTTGTGTCTCAACGGATCGGTGCCGATCACGGCAATCTTCTCGCTGCCGAGATGGCCGGTGGCCCAGACCGGTCCGAATTTCGGATCAAGGAAATTCGCGCCGCGGCCCGGGTGCGGGATCTTGTCGACGTCGATCAGCTTGACGAGCTTGCCTTCCTTCGAATCGACCACGGCGATCTTGTTCGACTGGTTGGCGGCAACGAGGAAATAGCGCTTCGTCACGTCCCAGCCGCCATCGTGCAGGAACTTGGCAGCCTCGATCTCCGTAGTCCTCAGGTTATTGATGTCGCGGTAATCGACCATCAGAACCTTACCGGTCTCCTTGACGTTGACCACGAATTCCGGCTTCGTGTGGCTGCCCACGATCGAGGCGACGCGCGGCTCGGGGTGGTATTCCTGGTCGCCCACGGTCATGCCGCGGGTGGCGACGATCTTGAGCGGCTCGAGCGTATCGCCCTTCATGATCACGTACTGCGGCGGCCAGTAGGCTCCGGCGATCGCGTACCGGTCCTCCCAGCCCTTGGCGCGCGAGGTCTCGACCGAGCGCGCTTCGAGGCCGATCTTGATCTCGGCGACGTTGTCGGGTTTGGCCATCCACAGGTCGATGAGGTTCAGTCGACCGTCGCGACCGATGGTGTAGACGTAGCGGCCCGATCCCGAGGTACGCGAGATATGCACCGCGTAGCCCGTTTTCACGATGTTGATGATCTTCTTCGTGTCACCGTCGATCAGCGCCACCTGGCCGGTATCGCGCAGGGTGGTGGCGAAGATATTCTCGATGTTGTAGTTGTTTTCCTTCTTCTTCGGCCGCTTCTCGGGAGCGATGTACACCTTCCATGATCCCTTCATTTGCGGCAGACCCCACTCTGGCGGGGTCGGAGGCGTTTGTTGTACGTAGCGCGCCATCAGATCCACTTCGGCGTCGTTCAACTCACCCGAGGTGCCCCAGTTCGGCATGCCCGCGGGCGAGCCGTACTTGATGAACACCTTCATGATTTCAGTGCCCTTTCCAAGCGTGATGTCGGGAGTAAGCGGCTTGCCGGTCGCACCCTTCCTCAACACCCCGTGACAGCCCGCGCAGCGCTCGAAATAGATCTGGCGCGCCTTGTCGAACTCCGCCTTGGTCATTGGCGGCGCCTTGGGGTTGATGTCCTGGTGCATGTCGATGCCTTCGAGCGGCGATCCGCCGGCCTGGTAGCGGATTTCTGACTCGGTCACGGGAGCACGGCCGGGCTGCGTGGGTTGTGCCCAGGCCGCCGCGACGGCTAGCGGCAGCGCCAGCGCGCCGACGGCCCGTGCGAGGTTGTTCGGTCGTATGAATTTCATGGGAACCTCCGGGTAATAATGACAAAAATCGTTGATGCGGATTTCAAGAAAGCTGAAAAAGCAATGAGAGAATCGTTGTCTAAAGGCCCCTCGCGCCTCTTTCTGCGTTCAGGAGCGAAGCGTGCACGGGAGTGCTGGCGCTGCATTTGATGCAAATCAATGGTCGCGAGGACGCTCGTCGCGCAATGCCCGGATGCAGCGGGGTCATACGGCGGCCGCCGAAACGTTCGGCCTGGACCTGTGCAGTAAGTCCGGTTCCTGTTCATTTGCCGCGCGGCTCAATGGTCAGTTCAAACCCTCCATCCTCGCGGGCGCGCCCGTGGTAGCGGCGGCCGCGCTCGGTCAGCAGGCCATACAGGGGGTAGGGTTCGTGGCGAAGCAGCGCCACGAACGGTTTTTGGGGTTCGCGATCGAGCGAGTCGAGGATGCGCAACAGCGGTTCGGGGGGGTCGAGATTGCGCAGGTCGACCATCGGCGACGCATTCTCCGCCCCAGGAAGGGGCGCGGTGCCAACGGGGGCGGGGACCACCTGCTCGCCGAACGCCAACATGCTCGCGCGAGCGTGTTCGTGCAACAGATCGGCCAGGCGCTCCAATTCTGCATGGCAACCCTCGGGATCGTGCGCCGGTGACGCCGCGGCGAGAACATCGATTGCCGCGCGCAACTCGGCATGATTGGCGCGCAGAGGCGCAAGAGATTCGCGCGCAACCGAGCGCTCGAGCAACGGCAGCACATCGTCGTTCTCCTGGGCGATCAGCGAGAGCACGCCCTCGCGCAGGCTCGTCATGTCGCTGCGGTATCGCGTCCAGTCGCCTTCGCGCGCCGAACGCGACACCGATTCCGCGATGGCGCTCAGTTCACGATGTCGCGCGTGCAGGGATTCGGCCAAGCGGTGCATGTGATGGTGAGCAAGAAAGCACGGTGCGCCATTGATGACAGTCCGGACGCATGCCGCCCTTGATATGAGTCAAGCGAAGCGGGCGCGCGTGTGGACGAGGGCGATGACGAGGGCTGCGACGGCCGCCGCATGCGCAAGCGAGGCGGCGAAGTTCGGGGCAAGCAGCAGTGCCAGGCTTCCCGCGGCGGGAGCGGCGAAGGCGATGACGACCAGCGTCATGGCGCCGCGGCGGGCGCCCGACGCGCCGCGCGCGGCGGCAACGCGCAGCATGCCAATCATCAGCAGGGCGCCGAAGAGAACATGAACCAGGAGTAGCGGCGACCAGAGGTCCGTCGCGACGATCGCGAGCCAGCCACCGAGGACACATTGCACGAAGGTCAGGCCGAGCGTGATCGACGTGCTCCACGCAGACGAAGCGGATCCTGCCGTGCGTCGCAGTTGGCCGAGTGTCCAGGCGAGGGTGGCAGCGAGGGCGAGACCGCCGACGAGATTGCCCAGCGACAGCGCTGGACCCGGTGCGCGACCTCCGATCACTCCCAGCACGGATAGAACGATCGCCAGCGCCAAGGCCAGCCAGGCGGCGTACGCGCATCGAGGCAGCGCGTGGCGCAGCCTCCAACCGTACCAGGCGAGCGCGAAGATCACGACGGCGTCGAGCGATGCGGCAACGCGGTGGATGCCGCGCAGGATGGCGAACGCTCCGGCGGGAAGCGGCTGCGGCGCAACGGCGCCGAGCCGGATCGCCGCGCTTACGAACACCACGATCGCCATCAGCGCGAGGCCGGTGGCGGCGAATTGGGCGAAGCGATGGGCTTCAGGCGGGTTCGGTGGCATGTTCGTGCGCCGCCCAGAGCGCGGCGGCGAGCAGTAGGACGGCTCCGCCCTGATGCGCGGCGGCGAGCACAGTCGGCACGACGAGAAGCAAGGTGGCGATGCCGAGCGCAACCTGCAGCGCAAGAACGGCGAGCAGGACGTGGGTCGCTAGGCGCGATCGTCCAGAGGGCATGACGCGCGGCGCGAACCACCAGAACGCCGGTATCAACACGATGAGCAGCCAAGCGATCGCACGGTGGACGAACTGGACCGTCGCCATGTTGTACAGGAAGTTCGACCACCAGGGGTCCAGCATCATGATTTCGGGCGGAACGAGGTGGCCGTTCATGAGCGGAAAGCTGTTATAGGCGTAGCCTGCGCGCAGCCCGGCGACGAAACCGCCCGTCAGGCACATGAGGAATACGAGCGCCGAAAGCGCGAGCGCGTGGCGCGCGGCGGGCGCGAGTGGTCCGGCGCGGCGTGGTGCGAGCAGACCGAAGGCGATCCAGAGTTCGGCGGCGATGATCGCGAGCGCGAGCCCCAGGTGCGCGGTGAGTCGGAAGTGGCTGACGCGCGGGTTGTCGACCAGGCCGCTTTTCACCATGTACCAGCCCATCGCCCCTTGCAGCGCGCCCAGCACGAGCACCCCGCCCAGCTTCCACGCGAGGGAGCGGTCGAGGCGGCGATTCAGCAGGAACCAGGCGAAAGGCAGCGCATAGACGATGCCGATGAGGCGACCAAGCAGGCGATGAAAATATTCCCACCAGAAGATGTCCTTGAATCCGGCGAGATCCATGTCGAAGTTGACCAGTCTGAACTCGGGCGTCTCGCGGTATTTCGCGAACAGCTGCTGCCAGTCGGCGTCCGATAAAGGTGGCAATGCACCGATCAGCGGTTGCCACTCGGCGATAGAAAGGCCGGAATGGGTCAGGCGTGTGACCCCGCCGACGACGACCATGAGGAAGGCGAGCGCTGCGCTGACAAACAGCCAGCGCGCAATTGCCGGTTCGGAGGCGTTGGCGGATTGGGCGGGAGAGTTCATGGGGCGGGAAAGGGATGGGATTGCTGTCGTGCAGCAAAGTATGACGCCCGGATGCTGACCGGGCACGACAGAGAAAGCTTGATCAGGATCAAAGTGTACCGAATAGCCGCCGCGTACTTTGCAGCCCATCGGATCGGAAGGCCGCGCCGCAGCAGACAGTGGTCGAATGCTGCGCGACCAGAGGGTTCACAAATAACTCCAAGGAGGCCGATATGGCGGACGCACCCGACGAAATTCTGGAAGAGCCGATTCCCCTGATGCAGCAATTGCTCGATAACCCCTTCCTGCTGCTCTTCCTGGGCGTCGCGCTTCCCACCGTGCTGTACACCATCTGGGGCGTAATGGAGATCGTTTCCATCCCCGTCGCGAAGTGAAAGGACTCCGACCATGAGCGCAATCCTCCCGCCCTCCGAACGCGTCTGGTGGAAGGAGCCTCTCGACCGCGTCGAGTTGCTCTGGATCGTCATCGCACTGATCTGGTGTCTGGTGATGTTCTTCATGATGCCCTATTGGCACATTTACGGCAGCCAGAATCTCGCCAATGAAGCCTTCCGCACCTCGGCGGAAAGCTACGTCAAGAAGACCGACGAAATGATCGCCAAGTACAAGGTGCGCGAAGAAGGCGGCGATCTGAAGATTCCGGTGGTGCATCCACCTGTCGGCAGCGACGTGTATCTGATCGCGCGTCTATGGCAGTGGTATCCGATTCTCGAACTGGAAGCCGGGAAATCATACCGGATTCACCTGATGTCGATGGACTGGCTGCATGGCTTCTCGCTGCAGCCGGAAAACATCAATATCGAAGTCCATCCCGGCTACGATCACGTGATCACGGTCACACCGACTCGCGCCGGTACCTACTCGATCATCTGCAACGAGTATTGCGGCATCAATCATCACACCATGAGCAGCAAGCTCTACGTGAAATAGGGGAGACCGACCATGGCAACCAATCGTATGTTCAGAACCTGCCCGAGCACCGGGCTGGTTTTCCATGAGCCGGCCGAAAAGCTCATGAAGGCGAACGCGGTCGTCGCAGTGGTGTTTCTGCTGATCGGCGGCCTGCTCGCGATCGGCGTGACGCTCACGCGCTGGCAGGCGGTGCACTGGCTCGCGCCGGACCGCTTCTACCAGGTTTTGACCGCACACGGACTCAACATGCTCGTGTTCTGGATCATCTTCTTCGAGATGGCGGTGCTGTATTTCGCCGCGAGCACGCTGCTCAAGTGTCGCCTGGCGACGCCGAGCATGGGCTGGGTCGGCTTTTGGCTGATGCTGTTTGGCGCATTGCTGAATAACTATTCTGTGCTGCGCGGCGATTCGAGTGTGATGTTCACGTCCTACGCACCGATGGGAGCACACCCGACCTTCTACCTGGGTCTGATCGTTTTCGCCGTCGGGGCGCTCGTCAATTGTTTTGTGTTCTTTGGCACGCTCGCGGTGGCAAAGAACGAGCGTACCTACCATGGTTCGGTGCCGCTCGTGACCTTCGGTGCGATCACCGCGGCGATCATCGCGGTGTTCACGATCGCCTCGGGTGCGATCATCCTGATCCCGACCTTTCTCTGGTCGGTCGGGCTGATTGAGCACATCGACTCGCTGATGTATCGCACAATCTGGTGGGCGTTCGGCCATTCGTCGCAGCAGATCAACGTCTCGGCGCACGTCGCGGTATGGTACGCGGGTGCTGCGGTGGTGTTCGGCGCGAAACCGCTGTCGGAGAAGGTGAGCCGTACCGCCTTCCTGCTGTACATATTCTTCCTCCAGCTTGCGAGCGCGCACCACCTGCTCGCCGATCCGGGGCTCACGTCGAACTGGAAGATCTTCAACACCAGTTATGCGATGTACCTCGCGGTACTTGCCTCGATGGTGCACGGCCTGACGGTGCCGGGCTCGATCGAAGTGGCGCAGCGGAAGAAGGGTTATAACAACGGCCTGTTCGAGTGGCTGAGAAAGGCGCCCTGGGGCAATCCGGCCTTTGCGGCGATCTTCATCTCGATCATCGTGTTCGGCTTCCTCGGCGGTATCTCGGGCGTGATGATGGGCACCGAGCAGCTGAACCTGCTGATCCACAATACGATCTACGTGCCGGGGCATTTTCACGCCACGGTGGCAACGGGTACCACCCTCGCCTTCATGGGACTTACTTACTTTCTCATCCCGGTCCTGTTCCGCAAGCAGGTGATGTTCGCCGGGATGGCGAAATGGCAACCCTATATCTTCGGCATCGGCATGGCTGGCGTGGCGTTGTTCATGATGGGCGCGGGAACGCTCGGGGTACCCCGGCGCCATTGGGATATGGCCTTTACGGGCAACGCGATGCCCTATGAATTCCCCGGTACGGCGTGGCTGATGATGGGGCTGATGGGGATTTCTGCGCTGGTCGCGTTCCTAGGCGGGGCGATGTACCTCGCGATCACGGTCGGCTCGGTGTTCTTCGGCAAGTCCATCGAGACGCCGGGATTCAAGCACGTGCGCGCGGCTGACGGCGTCGCGCCCGCACCCCAGCCGGTGGCGGCTGCCGCGGGAGGGCACGGCAATGTGGGTTCGTGGGGGATGGTCGCGCCGGGAACCTTCGTGCTCGCATTGGTGTTTCTTGGTGCGTTCGTCCTGTACTATTTCGTGAACTGGAAGTATCTGTCGCAGGTCTGGCCGTTGCGGTGATGCGGAGGTGGGAAGCCCCTTGCCCCCGCACCTCCTTGGCCGGGGCGGGGGTGAGAAGCACCTCCCCCCGCACCCCCTCGATCATCCGGTTGAGGGGGACCGGTGAGGGGTATGGTCCCTCAGTGAACTTGCGCAACGATTAAGGTGCTTTGGCGAAATGAGCGCGATACTAAACTTGTTCAAACTCCGCATCGGCGTGGCGATTGCAATCGCCGCGCTGGCGGGACTGATGGTTGAAGCGGGCCCGCGGCCGGGGATCTGGCAGATCGTCGTGCTGACGCTTGCCGTGCTGCTTTCATCCGCGGCGGCGGGAGCCTTCAACCAGTATGTGGAACGCGATCTCGACGCGAAGATGGCGCGCACGCGCAAGCGCCCGTTCGTGACCGGACGGTTGATTCATGGACCGCGTTGGTTGTGGCTGATTGGAACCTTGACGGTCCTCTCGGTAGCGGGCGCCGCGCTCGCGGCCAATATCGTCGCCTCGATCCACGTGTTTCTGGGCGCCTTCGTCTACGGTGTGGTGTACACGGTGTGGCTGAAGCGCCGTACCTGGCTGAATATCGTGATTGGCGGACTGGCGGGAAGTTTCGCGGTGCTTGCCGGTGCGGCGGCCGTGATGCCGGTGCCGGGCCCCGAGGCGCTTGCCCTCGCGGCGGTACTCTTTCTCTGGACGCCGCCGCACTTCTGGAGCCTCGCGATCGCCTACCGCGAGGACTACGCAAGCGCCGGGGTGCCGATGCTGCCGGTTGTCGTGGGCGATGCGCGCGCGGCGCGCGCAGTGCTGATCGGCGCCTGGATGTTGGTCCTGGCCTCGCTGATTCCGGCGATGTTCAGGTTGGGCCCGGTATATCTGGTCGCTGCGACCGCCGGCGGGGCGTGGTTCCTGTTGAAATGCCATGCACTGGTTCGCAATCCCGGGCGCGAAACGGCGCTCGCGAGCTTTTTCGCGTCGCTGGTTCAGCTTTGCGCGGTATTGTTCGGCGCAATGCTCGACGTGTCCGTCGGCTAGCATGTCGACGAAGGCGCGGATCGCCGTGGCCTGCGCGGCGATCCTGGTGCCATCGGTTGGGCAGGCCGTTCTCGACGAAAAGCTGGCGTTGCGCGAGAGTCAGTCGGCGATCGGCCGTCAGTTGGGCGACTACCGATTGCGCGACTCCGGCGAACGGGAAGTGCGTCTGTCGTCTTTCCGCGGCAAGCCGCTGGTGGTGAGTTTCGTCTATACGGGCTGCTTCCAAGTCTGCCCGACCGCGACCCGTGCGCTCGGCAATGCGGTGCAGGATGCCGAGAAGATCCTCGGGCCTGGAACCTTCAACATCGCTACGATCGGCTTCAATTTGCCGTTCGACACGCCGCAGGCAATGAAGGAGTTCCAGAGCAAACACGGCAACGGCAATGCCAACTGGAAGTTCCTCTCGCCGGAGGCTGAATCGCTCGCGGCACTCGTCGCCGACTTCGGCTTTCGCTTCGAGCAGACTTCGGCGGGTTTCGACCACATGCTTCAGGCGAGCATCGTCGATGCGCAGGGGAAGATCTACCGCCAGCTCTACGGTGATTCGTTCAATGGACCGCAATTCGTCGGGCCGCTGCTCGAACTCGCGCGCAACGCGCCGCGCCCCGCGGGGGAAATCGCCGGGTTGGTCGAGCAGATCCGGCTGTTGTGTACGGTGTACGACCCGGCGTCCGGGCGCTACCGCGTGAACTATGCGGTGCTGATCGAGATTCTGGTCGGCGCGAGCGTGCTGCTGGTGGGAATCGTCAGCGTTACGGTCGAGTGGCGGCGCCGGCGTCGGCTGCCGGGCTGAGGACCCGGCGGGCAATACGGCAGCGCCGTGCGGCGGCGTTGCGTATTGGCTGCCGATGTGCTGCCGCCGTTCGCGTTCGCGTGAATCGGTGGCGCCAACAGTCACGCGTGCCGCACCAATAAAAAGCGGACCCGCAGCGCCAATGTGGACGCTGGCATGTTTGACACAATTTGACGGTAACGCATGCCTTACTTCCTGTAGAGGTTATTGGGCAAAGTGCTACTAGTCTGGCGCGTCGCCGGAGCGACTCCGCGTTTCTCTGCGGTTTGGCCCAGCACCACACCTGGAGAGGGACCTCATGGATTGGCTGACCAATAGTGTCCGCAACAAGATCCTCGCGATCTTCGCCTTGGGAATCGGAGTGGTGGCGCTGGCTGGATTCTTCGGCTACGTGGTGGCGAGAATGGGCTTTGCGGAGATGGTGCACATCAACCAGACCCAGACGGCCAATGCCACCTCGATTCAGACTGCACAAGAGGTATTCAAGGAGCAGGTTCAGGAGTGGAAAAACGTGCTTCTGCGCGGCTACGATCCGCAGGCGCTGGAGAAATACTGGAAGCAGTTTGTCGAGCGCGAGACGGATGTGCGCAAGCTCACTGGACAGCTTCAGCGGGACGTGCGAAGCGAGAAGGCCAGGGATCTGCTTGGGCAATTTATCTCGGCGCACGAGGAGATGGGCCAGCAATACCGCGCGGGCCTGGAGGCGTTCAAACAGGCGGATTTCGACCCCAGGAAGGGCGACGCGGGTGTGAAGGGCGTTGATCGCGTGCCGACGGAATTGCTGGGCGATGCGGCGAAGCTGGTGCGCGGCGACGCCGACGCGGCGGTCAGCGCGGTGCAGGCGGACGTGTCGGGAAAACTCAATTTGATTCTGGTCGTCGCGGGGACCGCGATTGTCGTTGCGGTGCTGGGCAGTGCGCTGCTGCTGTCTCGGCTGGTGGTCAGTCCGCTCGGCGCGGCGGTCGAGGTCGCCAACGCGGTCGCGCGCGGCGATTTGACGGTGCGGTTGGAGACCGACTCGACCGACGAGCTAGGCAGACTGCTGCGCGCGCTGGCGAACATGCGCGACGATCTCGTTTCGTCGGTATCGAGGATCCGAGCCTCGGCGGAGAGCGTGGGCACGGCCTCGAAGCAGATTGCCAGCGGCAACGCCGAACTCTCCAGCCGGACCGAGGAGCAGGCATCGAGCCTCGAGGAGACGGCTTCGTCGATGGAAGAACTGATGACGACCGTGAAGCTCAATGCCGACAGCGCGAAACAAGCCAATCAGCTTGCCGCGGGAGCCTCTGAGGCCGCAGGCGAGAGTGGACAGGTAGTGGGCGAGGTGGTCAGCACGATGGAAGGAATCGCCGAGGCCTCCATGAAGATCGCGGATATCATCGGCGTGATCGACGGGATCGCGTTCCAGACGAACATTCTGGCGCTCAATGCGGCGGTGGAGGCGGCAAGGGCTGGCGAGCAGGGGCGCGGATTCGCGGTGGTGGCCGCCGAAGTGAGAAGCCTCGCGCAGCGCTCGGCCGCAGCGGCGAAGGAAATCCGGGATCTGATTCAGACCTCGGTCGAGCGGGTCGAGAGCGGCACGACGCTCGTGGCGGGCGCAGGGAAGAAGATGACCGATCTCGTCGCCTCGATCAAACGCGTGAGCGACGTCGTGTCCGAGATCGCAGCGGCGAGCCAGGAACAACTCTCCGGCATCGAACAGGTGAGCCGCGCGGTGACGCAGATGGACCAGGTGGTGCAACAAAACGCCGCACTGGTCGAGGAATCGGCATCGGCTTCCGAGAGTATGTCCAGTCAGGCCGAGCAACTCGTCGAGGCCGTTGCCCGATTCAATCTCGGCGGCGAAGGCGCGGCCGACGCGGAACCGAGCGTAGCGCATAGTGAACCGCGGACGCTCGTACGGGCACGGCCCGCCGCGACACGAGCCAAGCGGCTCGGTGGACGGGGCGCCGAACTGTCCGCGCACGCGGCGGGTCGCGCAGGGAGGGAAAAGCGCACACCCGAGGGTGATTGGAAGAGTTTCTGATGCAAAACTTGACAGGATCTGACACCTGCGCGGTGGGGACTTGGCTATGGTCGGGGGCGAACGGGTTGCGACGGCGTCGTCGCGCGATGTGATCGCGCGGGGAGCGCAAGACCCGAACAACCTGCGAGGTGCGATTTTGAAAAACGAACAGCCGCTTATTCGGGCGGACGACGGCGAGGTCCTGGAACGGATTGTCTCGGCAGTGATCGCCGCCCAGATCGTGACGGTGAATACCCTGCATGCGCAGGGGATCGTGAACCGGACGCAGTTTGCGCGGGCCTATGCGAGGGTGATCGAGCAGTTGGGCGAGGCTCCGCCGAATGATCCGCTGCTGGCCGACCGGGAATACAACAGGCTGCTTGTGGTTATTCTGACGATATTGAAGAACTCGTTGACGATTCCCAGCGACAAAGTCTCGTCCGAAGCAAACGAGTGGCTGGGTGGGGCACCGCATTCACACCGTGGGGATGCCGACAAGTCGGTCAATTGAACGCCGCGCGGGGCAGGGACCCCGGTGCGGGGCACGATCGCCAATACGCCGCGAAGGCGCAAAGTTGATGCATATCAATGGCGCTGCAGGGCAGTCTCCCTAGCATGACGGTGCGCCCCGTGCGCGCGATTTTGCCATCCACGAAAGATCAGACTTGCTGACCGCGCTGCACGCCGCCGGACGCTGGGTATTCCTCAAGGTCGAAGCAGTCTTCAACTTCGCTTTCGGCGACCGGCAAAACCCACTCTATTATCTCGGACCGATTGCCTACTACCTGATGTGGCTGGTGGTGGCGAGCGGCCTGTATTTGTATGTCTTCTTCGAAACCAGCGTCGACGGGGCCTACGCGTCGGTCGAAGCCCTGACGCACGGGCAGTGGTATGCGGGCGGCGTGATGCGCAGTCTGCACCGCTATGCCTCAGACGGGGTGGTTCTCGTGATGCTGCTGCACGTCGCGCGGCACTGGGCATTCGATCGTTATCGCGGTTTTCGCTGGTTTTCCTGGGTGAGCGGTGCGGCGCTGCTGGCGCTCGTCTATGCCTCGGGAATCAACGGCTACATGCTGCCTTGGGACAGGCTGTCGCAATTCGTGGTCATTGCGACCGCGGAATGGTTCGACTGGCTGCCGATGTTCAGCGGCGCGCTCGTGCGTAACTTCATCTTTCAGGAAAACGTGAGCGACCGGCTGTTCTCCTTGCTCTCGTTCATCCATATCGGCATTCCGCTCGCGGCATTGGCGATCCTGTGGATTCACACCCAGCGCGTGCCCCAGGCG
>Ga0224495_10001066_pt1 | contig 20215 bp, 16 predicted proteins | sample SF_Jul11_sed_USG_FD_168128 | JGI IMG/M metagenome (GOLD analysis project Ga0224495, IMG submission 168128) | Sediment microbial communities from San Francisco Bay, California, United States - SF_Jul11_sed_USGS_4_1 | ecosystem: Environmental > Aquatic > Marine > Sediment | place: USA: California... | reverse complement strand
GAAAATGCGCGTCAGGCCAACCAGTTGGCGACTAGCGCTTCCGATGTGGCGGTCAAAGGCGGTCAGGTTGTTGGCGATGTGGTCGAAACGATGGCCTCAATCAGCACCAGTTCCAAGAAGATCGTCGACATCATCAGCGTCATCGAAGGCATCGCCTTCCAGACGAACATCCTGGCGCTGAACGCCGCTGTCGAGGCCGCACGTGCCGGCGAACAGGGTCGCGGCTTTGCCGTGGTGGCCGGTGAAGTGCGCAACCTGGCGCAACGCTCCGCAGCCGCAGCGAAGGAAATCAAGGGTCTGATCGATGACTCGGTAGATAAGGTTGATGCCGGCTCCAAGCAGGTCGACCAGGCCGGTGCCACGATGACAGAGATCGTGCAGGCAGTGAAGCGTGTGACCGACATCATGTCCGAGATTGCGGCCGCATCGAGTGAGCAAAGCGCAGGTATCGAACAGGTCAATCAGGCAATCACCCAGATGGACGAAGTAACCCAGCAGAATGCCGCGCTGGTCGAGGAAGCCGCTGCCGCAGCCGAGGCGATGCAGGGAGAGGCAGAGGTACTGATGAGTACGGTGAGCATTTTCAAGGTGGAAGACAGCAAGAGTGAATCACGCACTGCTGTTGCCAAACCCGCTGTTCAACATGCCATCGCACAACGCGCAACTTCTCGCGCGACGGCGGCACCGGTCAGGAGGAGCAGGCGGCTGACCAGCAAAACAGATAGTGGCAACAATGAAGCCGACTGGAAAGAGTTCTGAGGGAATATAAATTAGCGCACAATAATTATTGTTGAAATGATTATCGGGCGACTAATTCAATTGGAGGCATGAGCTATCGGACAAGCAGGGAAATACCATGCGGATTTTTATAAAAATTACATTACTGGCGTTGCTCGGCGGATTTACGGGTATCGCGTTTGCTCAGGATGTACCTGCCAGCCATCTGGATAAAATTATTTCCAGCAAGACGCTGAGGGTCTGTATCTGGCCTGATTACTACAGCATCACTTACCGCAATCCCAAGACACAGGAGTTATCCGGCATTGATTTCGACATGGCTAATGAGTTGGGTCATGATCTCGGCGTCGAGGTGCAGTTTGTTGACAGTTCATTTGCCAAGCTGGTCGAGGATGTCACGCAGGATCGTTGCGATGTCGCCATGTTTGCCGTTGGCATTACCCCGGCCAGGCAGGAAAAACTCCGGTTTACCAAGCCCCACCTTGCCAGCGATATTTACGCTATTGCTTCGAAAACCAATCGCAGGGTCAATTCGTGGAATGACATAGACCGGCCGGGGAACATCGTGGCTGTCGCAAAGGGCACCTTGCACGAACCGGTCATGAAAGCCAAGCTCAAGGCTGCGCAATTGGCCATACTCGATACATCATTTGCGCGCGAACAGGAAGTGGAGTCCGGGCGCGCAGATGTATTCATGACCGATTTCCCTTACAGCCAGCGTTTTCTGGTTAATGCAGAATGGGCGCGCCTGATATCGCCGGAGACTACCTATCACATCACGCCTTACGCTTATGCCGTCAACCCCGGGGATGATGCGTGGCTCACAAGGCTGGATCGTTTTGTGGAGGACATCAAGCATGATGGTCGTTTGATGTCCTCGGCCAGACGGCACAAGCTGGACAAGATCGTTTCCCCATGAAAAAGCGAGCAGAATTACTCCGTAAATCCTATTTGATAGTGATGGCGGGATTCTTTTCCGTCATGCTTGCCGTTTCGGCGTATACGATGTGGCTGCTTCATGATGCCGCCATCAAGAACGGCTACGAAATGTCGGGCATACATTCGCACCATGCCGAAGAATTGCTGACCAATACACTGCAGTCGATAAATTTGTCCTCACGTAACTCCCTTCCCCGGGCCACATCAGATCTGAATGACAGCACAATAAAATACGGTTTCGATAATGTACTCCAGCAGGCCCCGTATTTACGCTCGATTTCCATGCTCGATGCGGATGAAAAAATCATTTTGAGCACTAACTCCGCCAATGTTGGAAAAATTATTGCAATAGATAATTTCCTTCCTGCCACAACCGGGCATACCGATATTCTGCGCATAGGGACCCCTTGGGAGGGGCGCGATTTTGCTGATGGCAGATCATCCTCAGCCAATGCTCCGATAAAAGCGGGCGAGCGCAGCTTTATTCCCCTGATTCGCGAACTGATGATTGAAAACAGGCCTATAGCAATATTATTTGCGGTTAATCCTGATTTTTTTATCAATCATATTTCCAATAATATTGAAGCCCAAAAAGGTGTAGTCGAGATATATCGATACGACGGTGTGATGCTGATGGGAACAGGCATGACTCCCAGTTTCGGTTCGATTGATGAACATATCTTGAACCACATGAAGCTGTCTGCTGTTGAAGTCGGTTTGTTCCAAGCCGATAGCAACGCCGAAATTGAAGAATTGACTACCTATCACGCCTCGCGGCTTTATCCATTTGTTGCGATTACCCATTTGCATCGGTCCTATGCATTGCAAAAGTGGAAAAGCGAACTGAAAATATTTCTTGGTATTGTTATCCCCGGTTTACTGATTATCAGCCTGTTAATTACCTTATATTTTCGCAACCACTACAAAATGGAAAATCAGCGTTTTGAGGCAGAACGTATCCAGCGGGTCAACTCGACTGTTTTCAATTCCAGTGCGGAAGCTATCATCATCACAGATGCCGACGCCAACATCATCTCGGTGAACGAGGCCTTCATTTGCATCACTGGTTACAGTGAGGCCGATGCCATCGGAAATAATCCGCGCCTGCTGGCTTCAGGTAAACAGAACAAGGCATTTTATGAGGCCATGTGGAAAGTACTTTTGGAGCAGGAAATGTGGCGCGGGGAATTGGTCAACCGCAGACGTGATGGGACGCTCTACGATGCATCGCTGACCATCACGGCACACCATGATGATGCAGGTAATTTGCTTCACTACATCGGTTTTCTGAGCGACATTACCGAACATAAACAGTCTGAAAATGAATTGCGTATCGCCGCAACGGCCTTTGAAACGCAGGATGGAATCATGATTACGGATGCGGACAGACGGATCCTTCGTGTCAACCAGGCGTTCACGCAGATTACCGGCTATTCACTTGAGGAGGTTGCCGCCAAAGATCCCAGCTTATTGAAATCCGGCAGACAAGATGAGGATTTTTACTCGGCGATGTGGGCAAGTATCAATCAAACCGATTCATGGGAAGGTGAAATCTGGAACAGGCGCAAGAACGGGGAAATATACCCGGAGTACCTGAATATAACTGCGGTGAAAGATAGCCTAGGCAATGTAACCAATTATGTGGGTTCACTTGCGGACATCACGCTGCGCAAAACAGCGGAAGATGAGATCAAGAAACTGGCTTTTTACGACTCGCTGACCGGACTGCCCAATCGACGGCTGTTGTTTGACCGGATGCAACAGGCTTTGGCTTCCAGTGTGCGCAACAACAAGATGGGTGCCCTGCTCTATATCGATATGAATAACTTCAAGGCGCTCAACGATAGTCTGGGGCACCTGGTCGGAGACTTGTTGTTGCAACAGGTGGGGCAGCGACTAATTACCTGTGTACGCGAAGGCGATACCGTTTGCCGCTTGGGCGGGGATGAGTTTGTGGTAATGCTGGAAGACCTGAGCGATCAGGCAGAAGCGGCGGGCACTCAGGCAGAACTGGTTGGGGAAAAGATAATCTCCAGCCTCAACCAGAGCTACCTGCTTGAATCGAACTATTACCTGATCAGCCCGAGTATCGGTGTGACGCTTTTCGGTGGGCAAAAAGATAGCGTTCACGAATTACTGAAGCAGGCGGATATCGCCATGTACAAAGCCAAAGAATCGAACAATAACGCTCTGAGCTTTTTTGATCCCTATATGCAGGAGGCGATCAACATCAGGGTTACGCAGGAAAGCCGGTTGAGAGCGGCACTTGAAAATCGGGAATTTCAATTGTATTACCAGTTACAGGTGGAGGATGCACACCAGCCAATCGGGGCTGAAGTCTTGATTAGATGGTTATCTCCCGAGCTGGGTATGGTCAGTCCGGGGCAGTTTATTCCGCTGGCCGAAGAGACCGGCCTGATCGTGTCCATCGGTTATTGGGTACTCGATGCTGCATGCGCGCAGCTCAGTGCGTGGCAATCTGCTCCGGCAATGAAAGACTTGGTTCTTTCGGTCAATGTCAGTGCTAAACAGTTCCACCAACCCGACTTCGTATCTCAAGTCAGGTCGCTCATTCACCGGTATGCAATCACCCCCCCATTGTTAAAGCTGGAACTGACGGAAAGCATCTTGCTCGGTAATATCGAGGTAACGATTTCCACCATGAATGCCCTGAAAGAAATTGGCGTCATGATTTCACTGGACGATTTCGGGACAGGCTATTCGTCATTGCAGTACCTGAAAAAACTTCCGCTTGATCAGCTCAAGATAGACCAGTCTTTTGTGCGCGATATTACCGTTGATGAAAGCGATCGTGCGATCGTACGCACCATCATTGCTATGGCTGATAGCTTGAATCTGGATGTCATCGCCGAGGGCGTCGAAACCGAAGAGCAGAGAGCTTTCCTGAGGAATATCGGCTGTAACCGTTTTCAGGGGTATTTATTCGGAAGGCCGGTGCCTGTAATGCAGATGGAAACATTAATGCTGGGTTTGCAGCCTTCACAATCGAATATGGTGCTCGAAACCCAGGTTGGGCAGAGTTTGTATCCATAAGGGAAAAACATATTTCAGGCGGCAACAGGCCTGAAAATATTGCCACACCCGCACGCGAGTGAAGAATATTTGTATATTTTAAGGTGAAGATCATGAAAATTATTTCGAGGCAAGTTTGTATTTTTTTTCTCCTGGCATTAGCGAGCTTTGCTGTCCAGGCCGCCGACTGGAGCAATACCTGGGTCGGGTATCGCTGGGGAACACAATTCCGCGAGCCGGCGATCACGAGTGATATTTCAAAAAATATCCTGCAAATTCAGCATTCCGGCAGCTACCGCTACGGGGTTAATTTTTTTAATGTCGATATGCTGGAATCGGGCTCGAACGATCCTGCATTAAACGGTGGCGGAGGTGCGCAGGAAACAGTGGTCGTATACCGCAACACCGTAAGCCTGTCGAAGTTAAGTGGAGAGAAATACGGCGCTGGATTTATACGCGATATCGGGGTTCAGTTCGGTATGGACTGGAATAGCAGGAACGATGTGATTGCATCACGCCTGTATCGTCCGATGGCTGGCCCCAATATCAGCTTGGATGTGCCCGGGTACTGGAATGTCGGTCTGCTCTGGCAGCACGAGCGCAATCACAACGGTGTTACCGGCAAGGATGTCGCATACGACAACACGTGGCGACTGGCGACTGCATGGGACATTCCGCTCGGCGTTGCCAGCGTTCCAGGGAAATTCAGGGGTTTTGCCAATTACATTTCCGCAAAGGGAACTAACGGCTTCGGCAAGCAAACCAAGCCTGAAACACTGCTGGAAGCATTCCTGATGCTGGACGCCGGCTCAGTAATGGCAAGCGAAAAAGGGATCGTGTTTATCGGTATCGGTTACCAGTACTGGAAAAACAAGTACGGCAACGACAGCTCAGCCGATGCATCGGGCGGTTCATTTTCGAGAACACCCCAGTTCCAACTGGAATGGCGTCTGTAACAACTCACCGTACAGATACCCCTCCAATAGTTATTTACTTTTAAATGATGATGAAAATAATTCCTGAATCCATGTTTTCACCAGCCATATCCCTGATGAACCGATTGTCGTTCTCGAGGAAATTTGCCTTGCTCGGAATCGCAACTCTGCTTGCTTTTTCCATTACTTTCTACAATATCTACGTCAACCAGAATATCGCCGTAAATCGCTCACAGGTTGAAATAGAAGGCCTGAAGATAATTAGTCCGATTGTCAGAACGGTACAGTTGGTTCAACGGTTTCGCGGCTTGTCTTCCGGATTACTCAGCGGCGTCAGTGAGCTTGAACATTCATGGAACACGGTCGCACAGGAAACCGACAAGTCCTTCGCCTCAGTTGAAGAAATCCTGCCTCCCGGCAGCAAGCAACTCGCAGCATGGAGAGATATCTCTGCACAATGGAAGTACATCCGGAAGGACGGAATGCAATGGTCGCGAAGCAAAAACTTCAAAACACTCACCCTTCTGGTTGATGAAATGCGCCTTTATGAGGAAGATATTGCCGATGATTTTGGTTTGACATCCGACTTGGATCTTGATGTGTTTTATCTGGTACATACGTCAAACAACGAACTACTGGAAGCGCTTGAGCACCTTGGACAATTGCGTGCTTCTGGCACAGCCATCCTTGGGGAGAAAAAAATATCCGGTCAACAGCGCAAGGAAATTTCCACACTGATCGAACTGCTCGATGACACACTTAAACCACTGAAAGTCAGCCTGGAAAAAGCCGCGACCTACAATCCATCTTTAACTCAAACCCTTGCCGGCATCTACACAAATATAGAGCAGTCATCGGAAAAAGTAATCCAGACAGCCAACAATGACATATTGAGCGGGACTCTAGCAAAATCACCGGTAGAATATTTTTCGTTCACATCCAAGGCCATTGATTATAGCTATGATCAAATGGTCGATTTACTAATCCCCATGGCCGAGAGGCTGATCAAGGATCGCATCAGGCAAGCAAAAATTGAATTATCAATAACCATAGGTATCGCAGTTACTATCATGTTGCTGGTAGCCTATTTCATGGCAGCGATTTATCTTTCCACACTAATTAGCATTAAAACGCTGTCGCGCACGGCAATCGGTTTTTTACAGAGTGAAATGAAAAGCCGCGTGCATCTCGAAACAGATGATGAACTCAAGCAGATAGGAGAAAGCTTCAACGCAATGGCGGATGAACTTTACATCAACACCATTAAATTAAAAAAAGAAATTGAAGAACGAAAACTGGCCGAATCAGAACTTCGCATTGCAGCCACCGCATTCATTACCCAGGAAGGTATGTTGATCACGGATACGATCGGCACAATTCTTCGGGTAAACCCCGCCTTTACTTCCATCACAGGCTTTTCACTTGATGATGTCATCGGCAAGAATCCGCGCATTCTCCAATCCGGACATCATGATGAGTCATTCTATTCAGACATGTGGAATAAAATTACACGTGATGGATCATGGGAAGGTGAAATCTGGGACAGACGCAAAAATGGTGAAAAATATCCAGAGCATCTAACGATCACTGCAGTCAAAAACTCTGAAGGTGTTGTAACCAATTATGTTGGAACATTCAGCGACATCACCGAAGCAAAGGCTGCGGCCGACAAAATCATGAACCTTGCTTACTATGATCACCTTACCAAGCTACCAAACCGGCAGCTCCTTGCTGACCGGATTCAGCAGGCACTAGCCTCCAGCACTCGCACCGGAAAGGGTGGTGGCTTATTGTTCATAGACTTGGACAACTTCAAAATTCTCAACGATACACAAGGACATGATGCCGGCGACCTGCTACTGAAACAGGTTGCGCAGCGCCTGATTGCTTGCGTTCGCGAAGGAGACACCGTGGCACGGATCGGGGGAGATGAGTTTGTAGTGATGCTGGAAAACCTGAGTGAAAAAAATATGGATGCCGCAACACAGATCGAATCCGTATGCGAGAAAATTCTCGCCGCTTTAAATCTTCCATTCACGATTAACTCACAGGGATATCAAATCACAGCCAGCATAGGAGCTACCCTGATCAGGGATCACCAGCATGAAATGGAGGAGCTGATGAAGCAGGCCGACATTGCCATGTATCAATCCAAAAAATCGGGACGCAATACCGTGCGTTTCTTTGACCCCGGAATGCAGGAAAGCATCAATTCGCGTGCTGTGCTTGAAAAGGAATTACGGCTGGCCCTGGAAGAAAAACAATTCCGCGCCTATTACCAGATCCAGATAGACAGCGCCTACCGCATAGTTGGTGCGGAAACCTTGATTCGCTGGATGCATCCGGAACGTGGTCTGATTTCTCCCGATCAGTTTATACCGCTTGCGGAAGAAACAGGCCTGATTTTACCTATAGGAGACTGGGTTTTGGAGACGGCATGCGCCCAGATCAAGATTTGGCAGCATGATACACACACGCGCAATTATGTACTGGCTATCAATGTAAGTGCGAAGCAGTTTCATCAAAACAATTTCGTCAACTTGGTTCAATCTGCTATACAACGCCACGACATCAAACCAAGCTTGCTCAAACTGGAACTTACCGAGAGCATGCTGCTGGATGACGTCGAAGAGACAGTTTCAACTATGGGTGCACTGAGAAACATTGGGGTGATACTTTCGCTTGACGACTTCGGTACCGGTTATTCATCCTTGCAATACCTCAAGCGGCTTCCGTTCGATCAGCTCAAAATTGACCAGTCATTTGTGCGCGAAATCATGTCTGAAAGCAGAGACAAGGCTATTGTTCAAACAATCATAGCCATGGCACAGAGCTTGAGCGTGGATGTCATCGCGGAAGGGGTTGAAAAAGAAGAGCAACGCGAACTCTTGCTGGAAATGGGCTGCAATCACTATCAGGGATATCTTTTCGGAAGGCCCAGCCCTATCGAGGATTTTTCCTAGCTGGATTACCTACACTAGAAAAACGGGCTAGACCGTTTATGATCTAACCCGTTGTATTCTTTGGTAGGCGCGAATGGACTCGAACCATCGACCCCTTGGATGTCGACCAAGTGCTCTACCAGCTGAGCTACGCGCCTATTGCAGGGGCGGAATTGTATCCGAAAGACCTCGGTGCTTCAAACAAAAATACCGAAAATCAATAATTACCCGGGGCCAAATTGTCGAAGCGCGTGTATTCGCCGCGGAATGCCAATTCAACTTTGCCTATCGGGCCGTTACGTTGCTTGCCGATGATGATTTCGGCCGTTCCCTTTTGCGGGGAATCGGAGTTATAAACTTCATCACGATAGATGAACAGAATCAGGTCGGCATCTTGCTCGATGGCACCGGATTCACGCAGGTCGGACATGACCGGTCGTTTGTCCGTTCTCTGTTCCAGACTGCGGTTCAGCTGGGATAGTGCAATCACCGGGACATGAAGCTCCTTTGCCAGCGCTTTCAAAGAACGGGATATCTCAGAGATTTCCGTAGCGCGATTCTCACTGGCCTTCCCCACATTCGAGCTCATCAGTTGCAGGTAATCGACAACGATCAGGCCTAGCCCGCTATTCTGGCGATGCAAGCGGCGTGATCTGGCCCGCAATTCGAGGGATGACAGCGCGGCACTTTCATCAATGTAGACCGGAGCATCGTTCAGCTTGCCCAGCGCATGCGTCAGGCGGCCCCAGTCATCATCCTGTAACTTCCCGGTACGCAGATCCTGTTGGTTTAACTTGCCAACCGAACCAAGCATACGCATCGCCAATTGCGATGCGCCCATTTCCATACTGAAAATCGCCACCGGCAACTTGCTATCCAACGCGACGTTCTCGGCAATATTGATCGAAAATGCGGTTTTACCCATACTGGGCCGGCCAGCCACAATGATGAGGTCGCCGGGATGCAAGCCGGAAGTCTTGCGGTCAAGATCGGTAAAACCTGTCGCGATTCCTGTCACATCGCTATTGCTGTCGCGTGCATAGAGGGTTTCGATGCGTTCCACAACCTGGGTCAAGAGCGGCGGCATTGCCATGAATCCCTGCTTGCCCTTTGAACCCGCCTCGGCAATTTCGAATACTTTACTTTCGGCTTCATCAAGCAGTTGAGCGGCATCCCTGCCGGTAGGATTATAGGCACTGCTGGCAATGTCGCTGCCGACTTCGGCCAGTTTACGCATGATGGATCGCTCACGCACAATCTCGCCATAACGACGGATGTTTGCGGCAGAAGGTACATTCTGGGCTAATCCCCCAAGATAGGGCAGCCCGCCAACCTTATCCAGCTCACCGGCGATTTCCAGCGCTTCTGCGATGGTAATCACGTCCACCGGTTTGGCCAACTCGCTCAAGCGGACAATATGGCGGTAGATCAGCTTGTGTTCGTGACGGTAGAAATCATCATCGGTTATCAGGTCAGCAATCTTGTCCAGTGCCTGAGCCTCCAGCAACAGTCCTCCCAGCACAGATTGCTCCGCCTCGACCGAATGGGGCGGCAATTTGATCTGGTCTAGTTGTGGATCGGCATTAGAAAAATTTTGCATGGAATTAAATCATGGGCGCTGTTATGCGGAAGGTATTTTACCCGTAATGTTTGTCCGTCTGAAAACAAAAAAGGACTGTTGCCAGTCCTTTTTTACGGCGCATACTTCAACAAACCGGATTACTGTTCGCCAAGCACTGAAACGGTAACTTCAACATTCACATCCGTGTGCAACGCGATATTCACAGGATAGTCGCCAATCTGCTTGAGATGTCCTTCCGGCATGCGCACCTGGGATTTATCAACCTCAAAACCCTGTGCAACCATTGCGGCAACAATATCGGCATTGGTAACTGAGCCGAACAACTTGCCATCAACACCGGCCTTCTGAACGATCTGAACGGTCAAACCAGCCATCTTCTCGCCGCGGGCCTGAGCTTCGGCAAAACGAGCCTTGTCCGCCGCTTCAAGTTCAGCGCGACGCGCTTCAAACTCGGCCATATTTGCCTCGTTTGCGCGCTTGGCCTTGCCTTGCGGTATCAGATAATTACGTGCATAACCGTTTTTGACCTTGACCACGTCACCCAATTGGCCGACGTTGATCACTTTTTCCATCAAAATAACTTGCATGACTTCGCTCCTTAGTGCAAATCGGTGTAGGGCAGCAAAGCCAGGAATCGTGCGCGTTTCACGGCGGTACTCAATTGGCGCTGATAGCGCGTCTTGGTACCGGTGATGCGTGCCGGGATCAGCTTGCCGTTCTCGGAAACGAATTCCTTGAGGATGTTGATATCCTTGTAATCCACTTCCGCAATTTTCTCGACTGTGAAGCGGCAGAACTTGCGACGCTTGAACAGGTTGTTGCGTGATGAACGTTTATTTTTGTCATCTTTCTTTTTGTCTGATGGACGTGCCATAATTTTTCCTTATTCCAGAATTATCTCGTTATAGCGAGAACAGTTACGCTTGAGTCGTTTCTTTAGCCGGTACGGCACTGTCAGTAGGCATGGCGCGGGATTTTTCTTCCTTCATCATGGCTGAAGGCTCGGTAACTGCAGCCTTGGTCTTGACAGTCAGGTGACGCAAAACAGCATCATTGAAACGGAAAGCATGTTCCAGTTCGTCCAGAGTTTCCTGGTCGCACTCGATATTCATCAGCACATAATGTGCTTTGTGAATTTTCTGGATGGGATAAGCCAACTGGCGACGGCCCCAGTCTTCCAGGCGGTGAATCAAGCCGCTCTTGGAGGTGACTAATGTGCGATAACGCTCGATCATTGCGGGCACTTGCTCGCTCTGATCGGGATGCACGATAAATACGATTTCGTAGTGACGCATTACATCTCCTTGTGGTTAAAGCCCCCCGACAATATTGCGGTGGAGCAAGGTCTGTGGAACTCTGCCAACTGTTGCTGACGTAGTCCCACGAGGGCGAGCATTATAGCCAAATATGCTTACAGGTCAAGGGTTTTAGATTATTTAGAAATTAAATTTCATCATGCAAAGGCTTTCAGAAGTCATCCTGATATCTGGCCGTGATCGGATATCGCCAGTCTTTGCCATAGCTGCGCTCCGTAATACGGATGCCCACCGCAGACTGCCTGCGCTTGTATTCGCTGATACGGATAAGCTGTACTACGCGACGAACATCAGATTCCGCATATCCCTGCGCAATGATCTCATCAATCGAAAGGTTTTGCTCAACGTAGCGGTTCATGATCGCGTCCAGTACATCATAAGCCGGCAAGCTATCCTGATCGGTTTGGTCGGCACGCAATTCGGCGCTTGGCGGGCGCGTGATGATGCGCTCGGGGATCACTCGCCCCAAAGTGTTGCGATAACTAGCCAAACGATATACCAGCGTCTTGCGGACATCCTTAAGCACTGCAAATCCGCCTGCCATATCTCCGTAAAGTGTCGCGTATCCGACCGTCATCTCGGATTTGTTTCCCGTAGTCAGTACCAATGAACCAAACTTGTTGGAAAAGGCCATCAACAAGGTACCGCGTATACGCGCTTGCAGGTTCTCTTCGGTGGTGTCGACATTCCTGCCCTCAAAAGAAGCTGCAAAGGTAGACATATAGCTCTTGAACATCGGCTCTATCGAAAATTCGTCATATCGCACTCCGAGAAGTTTCACCATTTCGCGTGAATCATCCAGACTGATCTGTGCGGTGTAGGGAGATGGCATCATCACAGCATGAACTTTGTCCGCACCCAGAGCGTCAACTGCAACCGCCAGGGTCAACGCCGAGTCTATCCCGCCGGACATGCCCAGCAACACACCCGGGAAACGGTTTTTCGTGATGTAGTCATGTACGCCCACACACAGGGCTCTATATACGCTTGCGTCCTCGCTCAATGTGGCAGCCTTGCTTCCTGCAGGACGCAACGCATCCTGAAATTCGATTAGGAGCAAATCTTCTTCAAAGTATTCACCTTGAGCTGTCAATTCACCCTGGCTATCCATCGCAAAGGAACCGCCGTCGAACACCAGTTCATCCTGCCCGCCTACCATATTGGCGTAAATCATGGCCATACCAGTTTCAGCAATACGTTTTCGCATCACCTGGTAACGCGAATCATGTTTACGTATTGCGTAAGGCGAAGCATTCAAAACCAGCAGAACCTGGGCCCCTGCCTTGTATGCCAGACGCGTCGCTTTCGCGTCCCAGACATCGGCACAAATATTCAAAGCGAAGCGGATCCCAGAAACCTCGAACACACAGGGATCTTTCCCATGGTCGAAATAGCGCTTTTCGTCGAACACCGCATAATTCGGCAAAGTATGTTTTAGATAGGTGGCGACAACCTTGCCGTCACTGAGTACTGAAGCCGCGTTATAGCGCTTGCCCCCCCGTCCATACGGGTGGCCAACCACAACCACAATACCGAAAATTTTTTTTGCGAGCTCTTCGAGCGAGTGTTCGCATGCAAGATAGAATCCGTCTCGCAATAACAGATCTTCCGGCGGGTAACCGCACAGACTGAGCTCCGGGGTCAACAATAATTGCACGCCCTGCTGCCTGGCCTGTTCGGCGTAGTGCAGAATCTTGGCGGCATTTTCTGTAAGATCCCCCAATACACAGTTGATTTGCGCTATCGCCAGTTTCATTGTCCCACCGAGTAATATAGTTATCTTTTCGTTTCTTTACGGAGGAGGCGCAAATTCTGGAGGAACATCCTCAACTTTCTCCGGAGGAGCCTCTTTGGTCAGATCTATCTCCTCCACTTTAACAATTGAGACGTCTTTCGGGTAATAATTAAACCCGAACATGAATGTTTTATTATGAATTGTTGCCGTCTTATTTCCGAAATTGTTGAACTTGTATTCCGCAACCAACCCCCAATTCAAATTCAAATTGTACTCAAGACCGATAGACTTATTAACCCCTGCTTGACGAACTTGGCTTAAATCTCCAGTACCGGAATTGTGGCCGTAACCGACCTTTACATAGGGCAGCCAATTATCAATTGGTCGCCCAAACTTGGCATTCAGCCCATATGAAAATACGCCATATCTGATTTCGTTTTTATGTTTCTCATATCCATGCATATCAGCGTACGCACCCACACCGATAATACTGTCGCCCAACTTGATATTGCGTCCCGTTTGAATGTATCCGCCTTGAACTATGTAAGCGATAGTGCTCTCTGCTGGCGCACTATTAGCACCCGTCGCAGTAGAATTATTTACACCGACTCTTCCACCAAAATAACTACCCTGGAACATTTCACGTTGTTCTTGCTCAGGATCCACCTCTTGCACAGCAAAAGACAAATTGATGTCCGAAAGTAAAGCCAACAGACATATATAAAGCAATATGCCCCTCACATGTCCCCCATGTAAAACGCAACGCAGCTGACAATATAATTGCCTGAAAAATAAAAATTTCTCATTGAAAGTTCGCAAGGAAAATAGTATTTCCGCCAGAAAATAAATAAGAGTAAAAATGAATCAATTATGAAAGCAACATATGCGACAAATCAAAATTTTACACTGCCTGATAAATGATACTAAAACATGGCTCGTCCACCATATACTCCAGCCAAAACGAATTAATCCTTACCAACAAATTCCAAGGCATTCCCGTCAGGATCCCTGCAAAACAGGGCCTTACGTCCTGACTGGCTAAGCGTGTATGGAACTCCACCTTGCCGAAGCTCACTGGCAAGTTCCTCAAAATTAGATACACAAAATGCGATATGCCGATCCCGTCCACCATGTTTTGGGCGAACTATGCCTGCCTCCGGATTCGGCAAGAGCATCAGATGGATTTGCTGGCCCTCCGAAATATCATACCAAATGCCGTCATAACTCATTTCGGGACGTTCTGGATTGGAGCGTAAACCCAATACATCCTCATAAAATCGACGAGACTTGTTCAGATTGGAAGACAAGAAAGTTGCATGAAGTATCCCTTCAATCATATGTTATCAGGCAACTCCTTCGACAATTAGTTCTATCCCTTTCGGAAAATCGTCAATCTTGAAGATTTGCATAGCTAACTCGCCGGCAAGAACTCTATCGGATAAAGTATTGCGATAGTAGGTACCCCATTTTTTGGGCCAAAATTAAAACTCAGTACACGCTCCACAATTCTTGATGAAAAATCAGGGGCTCCCAAATCGTTCGACTTTACTGTGCATTCGGATATGGTTCCATCAGGTTCAATTACAATCCTCAACACCATTTTTCCCCGCAAATTTCGATTACTGCGCAACTCTCGGTTGTACATACGATAAAGCGCAGATTTATACCTGTCGAAAACAATCTGGATTTCTTCATCCGTTCTTGAAGGGCCATCCCCGTTGCTCAATTTATTATCGGCCTTCATCTCGGCAATCGCAGAACCTTCCACACGGGTAATTTTGACTTCAGTTTCTGTTATGCGTTGCCCTCGGGAACTGTCAATTTCCCTGTTTATCCCGGCAGTATTGATACCGCTCCCACCAACAGTCCGAAAGTCCAATGCCGATGCAACAAGTTCTTCCGCCGGTTTTGACACAATAAGTGATCGCTGCTGATGGTCTACGATTGCCCTCTGTGCCGCAACAGAAATTTTTGCGTTCGCTCCCATCCTTGACAGTGGGGTATCGTCAAGCAGATTCGCCAAATCGTTCTTGAAAGCCAATACTCCTTTGCTCTCCGCCGACTTTTTACTGGTAGCGGTATCTGACTCCAACTTCGAATTTGCGGAGGAAGCAATTTTCTCCGGTGCCTTCTCGACAGATTTCTCTGCCGATCCTTTTGCTACGTTTTCTGCCATCTTTTTCGCAGCGAGAGCTTTTCTTTGCTTTTCTTCTTGCTTTGCTTCCTGCTTCTTTTTAATAATCCGTGCAATTCGCTCTGGAACGATAACCCCCTTACTTTCTCTCACTGGCTCTCTGAAGTGTTGAACTAATCCGCCAAAAATACCGAAACACAAAGTAAGAGAAATTAGAATCCTTCGAAAACGGATCTCATCTTCGCCGAATGTTGACCATGGCAAATTGCGATACGGCTTGCCATGAAGTGTTCTACGGTCTTCCTGTGCTCGACGATCAGTTTTTCGTGAGACTACCGGATGACCTGCTCTCTCCTTGATCCTGACAATCTGCTCTTTCAGGGAAAAAACTATAGCTTGGGCTGATTGGAGTTTGGCAAGAACCGAGTTTCTGGACTTTTCAAGCGTAGTGGTATATTCGTGGAATCCGGCTATGTATCCCCGTAACCTCTTCACCTGGATTTTTGGATCATACCCAGTCGCATCCTTGAACAGATCCGCACCGCCCCATTCATCCAACTTTTCCATGGGGATGCATATTTCCTCTAGCAATTGGCAGCGTGCTTCCTGTTCTATGTGGGTCGACAACTCTCCAACCAGAGTATGCAATTCATCCTCAAGGCGAGTTACCTCAGCTGAAGCCTTGGCAAGTTCTTCCTGCAATTCCTGCTCTTGTTGTACTATCAATTTACTCACAGGATTACGCTAACTCTTTTTTTCTTTATTGTTAACCGCAAGGGAAATTTTGCTGTAACCAGCACCACCACTGGTTGACATCAGTTTCCTTAACACTTTGAAAGGCACACTTTTGTCAGCCATAATCGTAACCTCAATGCTATTGGCAGCAGATTCCTCATTAATTCCGATATAGCTTTCCCTGATTTCCCGCATCCGCAAACCTACAGGTTCTATATAGTCATCCCTGCTGGCCAATACCTCTGCAATAGTGGCTATTCGCTCGCCCTGAACAACCACATCCTGACTACTTACCGTCATCGTCACTGTCTGCCGAGGGACAGTATCGACCAACGAATCGGGTAACTTGATGGATTTCGGTGGCGCAACAACATCAACTCCCAATGCCTGATTCATAAGCAAATAAATCACAATGACAATGAAAATATCCATCAGTGATGTAAGTATCACCGTCGGCACTGCCACCTCCCTTGCATCCATACGCTTTAGTCGTCTTGAACTTTTCATGGCGCGTCACCCAGTGAAACCTGGGGGAACAGCAAGACTTGCTCGGCTCCGACCCCTTCTCCCTTGACAAGGCCAATCTTGACAGCATCCATCACCTGAATCATCGATTCATACTCGATATCGGGCTCAAGCAATATATTTACATCCTGCTTATCCGGATATTGCTTTTTAAATTGCAACAGGTATTTTGAAAGTTGCTCAATATCATATTCACCTTTCAACTTTGGAATCGAAGCAATGACACTATTTCCATTACCAATTTCCAAAATATTTTGACGAACAATCACTTCTATGATTATCGGGGCAATATCTGTACCCGCCCCTCCTCCCTCCCCTTGGGTTGGAAGAATGATTTCCTGGATGGAAATACGCGTAAATACTGCGGAAAAAATCAGAAAGGCTATCAATACCACCATTACGTTTAATAAAGGGGTAACGTCGATATCCTCTTCCTTTTGTTTGCGCCTGTAGTGATGCCTTATCGACATGATTGGTATGTCTTAACTTTTACGATTTGCGTGACGAAAAATAGTGTTCAACGATTTGAGTGAAATTATTTCAAGACTATCGATAATGCGTCTTGCCTTGGTAGACAGGAAAAGATTAATGAGCAACATGGGGACAGCGATCATCAAACCAAAAGACGTGCAATTCATAGCTTCAGCTATGCTGGCAGAAAGCAGGTTGGATTTTTCAGCAGGTGCGGCGTTGGCCACTGCGTCAAAGGCATTTATCAGCCCCATAACCGTACCCAGCAAACCTAGCAAAGTTGCCATATTGGCAAACAGAGCCGTATAAGCAATGCGCTTGTCCAATTGGGGAATGATTGCCATCATTTCCTCCTCCATTGTCAACTCGACCTCCTCCCTGCTCCACCCAGCTCCGTGAAACTCCAATGTGCTTTGCAGAAGCTGACTAACAGTCGACTTGTCGGATGTAGCTATAGTCCGTGCCTTATCGAAATCGCCCTGCTTGATCAATGGTTGAAGTTGCTCCCACACTTCCCGGTTTGAACGTTCAACACTGGCAAGAGTAATAAATCGTTCAATCGCAATTGAAATACCGATTACACCGACCAGTAAAATTGGATACATCCAGAATCCGCCACCAACAAAAAAATTTACTATTGCTTGAAAGCTCATTTCATACCCCTATACAAGTTCTGTTTAAAGACGCACGCTTAGTTTGAATTGATATTTTTATAAAATCTCAATTCACGGACAAAGTCATCCTTATTGATTGGCTGCAATTCCTCTTCAAAATTACCTGGATCAACATTCATACCGTCCTGATCATCCGAATCTCTCCATGGGACAAGGTAAAGTGTTTTCGGTGTCTCATCATTTCCTACAATTGAAATACCAGAAACAAGTTTCGGCTCGACGTTATCACGTTTTCTCTCTGTCGCAGCAAATACCACCCCTGGAAATACTAGGGTAATCACCAAAAATATTATTGAGTTGTTAAACATTTTGATTCCGAGTAATTCACTAACACAATTTCCGTTTCCAGAATTCCCTGCCTACAACAGCACTGTATACCAGCCTTGATACAAGCATCAAATTAGACTTAATTCGCAGTATAAATCCGGCAATGCCCAATAGGGTTGGTTAACGAGACTTCATTACGGATTTACCATATTCTGCAGGAACAAGTTTAGACAGTTTCAAAGCACTTCTCTCAATCCAAACATTACGCATACCACTTTTTCTCAACTCCATATTTTTTTCATGGATTTTGATTGCTTTTTCTTCAAAAGGATAAGCTTGCTCCTCTATAGAAAGCTCATATTGTTCTTGCTCAAGCCCATCAAGATCATCTGGTCGCTCGGATTCAGTCAATGCCCGGCTAAAGTCAAAATACATTTCCGCGAGAAAATAAGTTGCAGCGGACGTCACTTCATCAACCTCAAAATTGAACAGCTCGTCCAATTGCTCTTTCAGAACACTCATTGACTCCTTCTTTTTTTGTAAGTACTCAGAAAATGGTTTGGTAAGCTTAATTTCGGAAAAAAGTTCGAACTTCAATTCAGCCAAAACCAAGGATGCTTTAGCTGCAATAAATCTCGCCCTGTCACTCCGCCCCGATTTATCAGAATTGTAGGCATCACTGATTCTCTTCAGCTCACTGTAATATGCATCCATCTGATTGGCCGCTTTAAAATGCATGGCAATTTTATTTCTATATTCCAGAATATTTCCTAGCGGCGCTTTGAATTCAGCAACATAACGGATATAAATAGGGAAGCACTTGTCAGGATGATTCTCTTGAGAATAGAGATCTATAGCTGTCTCCCAGGCTCCACGTCGAAAGGCGGGGTCAGTTGATTCCGAGCCCATTCGCTCATACTCTGCTGCCGCCAGAGATAAACTGCCCTTTTGCATGTAGATAAACGCCAGCTTCTTAGTTACATCTTGATGCAACTCAAATTTTGGATAGCGCTCACGAAGTTCAACCAAAACTTTCTCAGCCGCACTCCAATCCTTAATTTGCATCAGCGCCGCTGCAGCATCAAAATCTGCGGTGGCACGTATAGTCGCTCCAGGGGCGTATCTTCCCACTAAGAGCAGATAGGCTGCAGCCGACTTATGATCGCCAAGCTTACTAAACTGCTCGCCTTTTTTATAAAAAGATGCGGCGAGATTCTCACTTATACCCTCATTAGGTTTACCGGTTCCCTTGATTAGTTTTTGTGCTGACAGGTATCCTTCCTCAGCATCCTTGAATCTTCCCAACTCAAACGAAGAATGCGCAAAAATGATCCATGCATCACGGCGTGTATCCGAATCAGCGACATATTTTGAAAGCAATTTCCTGGAAATAGACGCTGACAGCTCATAATCTTTTAAGCCATAAATATCATCCAGTGCTGCCATCAGGACGAGAGTGGATTTTTCATTGTCCCTAAATGCTTCAGCAAATTTAAGAGACATGGTTATCACTTCGCGCTTTATCCGTTCAATATCTTCATGCGGCGCTATTTCAAGGCCTTTTCTCAGCGCATAAATGGATGTATAGCCTGCTTGAGCAGACCTTGCGTGCGGCGGATATTCGTAAGTAATACGTTCAAACTCAACCGCTGCTTGGTCAAACAAATTATTTTCTAGCAGAAGTTCGGCCAGGCGATAATGAATATCAGGTGCGCTGTCATCATTACGAAATTCATTCAGCATCGCTTTATACCATCGCACCGCCTCCCTGAAATTCTCATCTCGATTTTTTGCATATCGGGCATCCTGATACTGTGCATGATAATAATTTGCCAGTTCCTCGAGGCTCTTCTTAAGAAAAGCAATGATTTCCTTATCAATTACCCCCTTGTAATGGGCACGATAAAATGACTCGGAGCCATATTTTGAAAAGAATTCAATATATGACTCAATGACCAACTTTGAGAATCCGCCCTTTTTATAACTGTCGACAGCCCAAATATCAAAATACGGTGCAAGTCTGTGCTCGGGGTTATTTCTGGGAAACTCCTTGAAGGTTGTGGCCGCATCGCTATAACGCTGTTTCTCAAAGTAATAATCGCCGAGATTTTTATAGATGCTGGATTCATACACTCGCTCGCCATGTTTCTTGAAATACGCGGTTACAGTGTCCGCCCCTCCCAGATAGG
>Ga0224495_10001065_pt1 | contig 20217 bp, 16 predicted proteins | sample SF_Jul11_sed_USG_FD_168128 | JGI IMG/M metagenome (GOLD analysis project Ga0224495, IMG submission 168128) | Sediment microbial communities from San Francisco Bay, California, United States - SF_Jul11_sed_USGS_4_1 | ecosystem: Environmental > Aquatic > Marine > Sediment | place: USA: California... | reverse complement strand
TTAACCAGGGCTTTGTAGGCGGCCCCAAGACCTATTCCCCAAAAGACCATCCTGGCTTTGAGGCCGCCCTCGTCTCCGGCGACAATGACCTCCGCACAGGCAGTACCTTCGGGAAATGCGAGTTTTTCGTGTTCGCGCTCGACAAGATACTTCCGGAGGGGTATCATCAGCAGAATTCCCAGCGCGCCGCCCAGCAGGGACAGCCAGAATATCTGCAGCTTCGATACTTCGTGGAAATATCCGGCGGCAGCCAGTTCCTGGTTGGCCGACCAGATGAAGAAAGCCGGGATGGTGAAGGTGATGCCGGCCGCGAGCGATTCACCGGCCGAGCCTACCGTCTGGACGATGTTATTCTCAAGGACACTGGCCCTCTTGAACAATAACCTCAAGACAGCCATTGAGATGACTGCGGCGGGAATCGAGGCCGAAATGGTCATGCCGAATTTCAAAGCCAGGTAGGCGTTCGCTACGCCGAAAAGAACCGAAATCAAAGCGCCCAGAATGAGGGCTCTCCAGGTTACTTCGGCGACAGACTGGTTCGCGGGGATAAACGGCTCGAATTTCTCTATTTTTTCATTTGGTTTGTCCAAGGGGCCTCCTGCGCTGGGATGTGACAGTGCATAGTCAGAGTATATTAGGCCAAACCCACGTTATGTCAAGTATTTAGTACGCTGCCACCCCCGCACTCGGTCATCGTCCGATCGCACCGGATACGCATTTTCTGCGTTTACGCTCAAACGACAACCAATGTGACCCTCGGCTCGTAGATAAGACTGTAAGATTGTGTTTTTATGGAACACATTACGTAAAAGATTGTACTATAGGGTGTGAGGCGTTGTTCCGTCCCGGGGGATTTATTTCCCGTGACCGGGTTCCGAGGAACAAACCACTTGACAGAAATGGACTTTTTTAGTAACTATACAGTGGGCCCGACATCGCCATACGCCTTAGTTGGTTTGATAAGAAAGACTCCCATTAACGATTCGCGTTACGGGGACACAGAGACGGCGTGGACAAATGGATTTACATTGTCCGTGCTACTTAACCCGTTGACCCAAATAGCCAAGAGCTACAGGAGGTGAACCTTGATTAAACGCGTAACAATTCTAACCGTAATTCTCACCATTATGCTAATGCCGGCAGTGATTTTTGCTAAGGCGAATCACCAGCTTACCACTGCCGCCAAGCTCACTACCGCCGAAAACCTGGTTACGGTCCCGCTGGAGATCACCAATCAGGAAAGCCTGGTCGCGGCTGACATTCCGCTCAAGTTCTCCGAGGGCGTGACCCTGAAAGAGGTCAACTTCGAGAACACCAGGGTGTCATATTTTGACATGAAGGCCGCTGTGATCGACAATGATAAGAATACGGTTATAATTGGTCTTCTGCCTCAGATCTCTTCAGTGCAAAAACCAGATCTTAAAGCTGGCACAGGGACGATAGCCAATCTGGTTTTCGAGATCACTGATCCCACGATTGCCGAGATCTCTCTTGAAGCGATCGAAACCAGGGACCCGGATCATGAACTGATGTTTGTGTATCACAAGTTCGATGAGAACGGTGTTCCCAGCATTGTGGAAGTGACTCCGGAATTTGAAGGAACGGTGGTATCGCTGGCCGGCCGAGGCGCCCAGTTGCCTCAGGTTTATTCGCTGAGCCAGAACTACCCCAATCCGTTCAACCCGGCCACAAACTTCTCATTCGACCTGCCGGTGGCGTCCCATGTAACTCTGACCATCTTCAACGTTCTGGGTCAGGAAGTGACTACGCTGATTGACAAGAAGATGGAGGCGGGCAGCCACACGGTGGAGTGGAACGCGGCGCGTTTCTCCAGCGGTGTTTATTTCTATCGCATTTCGGCCGGCAATTTCACTGAAACGAAAAAGATGATGATTCTGAAGTAGAGTAGCGTTTGATTCTGTTATAGCATTTCGACAAAGAAGTTTTGCCAAAAAAGCCCTTTCCACGGTCACGGAAAGGGCTTTTATTATGCCTAGCCGCTAATTCCTGCGCTGATTTAGCCACAGAATGTGCGTTCGACCTCTTCTCTCCCGAGTTTCGCGCACCTCCATCCCGCCTAAGTCGTTATCAGAAAAGAACAATTAAGATTGTCGGTCACTTGGCACACCGTTTGTTTAATTAATCTGCGGCCGGGGACAGTAGTACTCGACAACTGGCAGGCTAAAACCTGCCGACGGTACGGCCCGGGTAGTTTCGGCGGTTAGCTATCCAGGTCACCCCGGTTGGTGAGGAGAAAGAGGTCTCAACGATTTGTTGAGACCTTTTATATTTTGCTGTTTATCGGGAAAACCGAATGATCGTAGGCGGCTAACGCACGATTGCCCGGCTTGTCTCTTCATCTGTAACCGGGCTCACCTCAAAAGCTCTGTTTTCGCCGTCGTCCCTGACCCAGGTCACGGTCACCGTGGGCTGGTCCTTTGCCGAAGTATAGCGGGCCGTGATTCGGGCAGCCTCTGTCAGATTCTCTTCGGAGTTGTTTCCGATCAACAGGGTGACGGGAGACCCGATATTCAATGCCTCGAGATGGCAGTGTTGTGGCTGTTTGTATGCCAGTATCATTTTGTTGTCCTGTTCGTTGCGGCCGACAATAACTTTCGTGTCGTGGTCCAGGCGGAAATGGCGGCCGACGCGTAACAGGTTGAGGTCGTCGAAGGTGATGTGTTCCGTATTGGCCAGCAGATCGCGCAGGCGGTTGGAGTAGCCGACGTCGGTCAACAGACAGCCGGATGCGGGCGAGGGGTAGTCCTCCAGGCCGAACTCTCTGGCCAATTCCATCTGCCGCTTACGGCTGCGACCCGAAATACTTTCGAGCCTGTCACGGTCCACCAGACCGCTGAGCTCGGCATCGGTCGGTGGCAGAAGTTTAGCGGATAGAGGTCTGAGAAGCTTGCCTTTGAGTCCGGTCTGGTTGACGATGAGATTCAATTTGTCCCGAACCTGTGACATTGGCCGTTGACCCAGAACCTCACCGGTGATGATGAAATCGGCCCCAACCATTGCCATGAGTTCTTTGGCCTCATTCAGCATCAGAATCCGGCAGTCGGTGCAGACGTTCATGTTCCTGCCGCGCCCGAAGCGGGGGTTCCTGACTATGTCAACGAACTTCTGCCCCAGGTGCATGAGTTTGACGTTGAATCCGAATTTTTCGGCCGCCGGATAGGGATCCGACCCGCATGACGACCGGTCGCCCAGGTCACATCCGAAATGTGTCATGAATGTCAACGCCGTAACTTCTATATTTTGACGCAAGATGAGGAGGATGGCCAGCGCCGAGTCGAGCCCACCGGAAAAAAGGGCGATGGCATGACCGCGTTTCACTCCATTTGTTGTAGACATCGAATCCGTCTCTGTTATAATCCCAGCGTCTTTTGAGCTATTGGTCGCAGACGGTTTTACGGCTCAGGTGGCGCTCTTCTTTGAATGAATATAAGGCTTCAGGCGCAATGTCAAAGACCAAATTGCCTTGACTTGCCTTTCCACAACGGCTAAAATATTCCATTACCTTGAGGTGAGGACTGTCGCTATTTTCAGGCTAATTAACAGTCGGTTGAAGCGCTTTGCTTATCAAAGCCAGGAACTGTTTTACTTCTCGGTCAAAATGGTTCGGGCCGTGTTTGCCCGGCCGTTTTACGTCCCTGAAACTCTGGAGCAGATGTATCTCATCGGGTTCGGCTCGCTGTACCTGATCGTCCTGACCGGCATCTTCGCCGGAGAGGGCTTTGCCCTCGCGTTTTCCGTCGAACTGGCCGACTTCGGAGCCAAGGACTACCTGGGCCGCATCATGTCAATTGCCATCATCCGCGAACTGGGCCCGATTCTGACCGGCCTGATGGTGGCCGCCAGGGTGGCCTCGGGAATAACGGCCGAAATCGGGGCCATGAAATCATCCAATCAGATCGACGCCATGGTGGCTTTTGGCATTGACCCTGTCAGAAAAGTGGCCGTGCCCCGTATGGTGGCGCTGGTGCTGATGGTGCCCGTTCTTACTATCATCTGTGACGCCATCGCCATTATAGGCGGTTATCTGGTGGCGGTTTTCGTGGCCCACGTGACCTCGACCATGTACTGGTCCGCCGTGCGCGACCGCCTGCTGTTCGGAAATATCTTCATCGGTCTTCTCAAGCCGGTTGTCTATTCCTTTATTATTGCTTTCATTTCCTGTTTCAAGGGCTTTTCGTCCAGCGGCGGTACCAAGGGCGTCGGGCGGGCCACCACCGAGTCGGTCGTGCTGACCTCGATTACTATCCTCGTAATGAATTTCTTCATTACCAGGGTTGTCTTTACGCTAATAAAGGGGTGGCTGTGATCGAATTGAAGAACATAAGCTTTGCCTACGAGGAAAAACCGATCCTGAAGAATATCTCGTTCAAAGTCGGGCCTTCGGAGTCCCTGGTGATAATGGGGCCGTCGGGATCGGGCAAGTCCACCATCCTGCGGCTGATTCTCGGCCTGGAATGCCCGCAGGAAGGCGAGATTTTGATCGAAGGCCAGAACATATGCACCATGAAGGAAAAGCTGAAGCGGGAAGTCCGCAAAAAGATAGGGATGGTTTTCCAGGATGGCGCTCTGTTCGACTCCCTGACGGTAGGCGAAAACGTCGGCTATTACCTCCTGGAGCACACCGACATGTCGGACGAAGAAGTGACCGCGAGGGTGACGCAGATGCTTGGTTTTGTCGGTCTGGACGCCGACGAAATACTGGACGTTTTGCCCGACCAGCTGTCAGGAGGAATGCAGAGGCGAGTCGCCATCGGCCGGGCTCTTCTTTCCACCGACCCCAGCGTGATGCTTTATGACGAACCCACGACGGGACTTGACCCGAAAGCCACCGAACAGGTGCTGAACCTGATCCGGAAGCTGCGACACGAACGGACGATTGCCACCGTTGTCGTGACCCATCAGATTGTGGACGCCATTTCCATCGCCGACCGCTTTGTGGTCCTTCTGGCGGGGGAGCTGGTTTTCGACGGGGGTCTCGAAGAACTCCGCGACAGCACCGATGATGGGGTCGATACGTTTTTGGGGCCGTTCCGGGCTTCCTTTGAAAAAGTCAATCGGCGGCAGTTTGTGCGATGACGTCTGAACTGCGCGGATGCAAAGGAGCCTCAGGCTCCATTGGAATCGGATAATAACGAGGATGGAAGAGTGACGATATGAAAAGAACAACTGCCATTAAGTGGGGAAACCTCAGAACCGGCATCCTGGTGATGATCGCCATTGCCGCCTTGCTCTGGGCCTCCTTTACCGGCGGCGGCACATCGATTTTTTCTCCCAAGAGCCAGTTCGTCTGCTACTTCAAGAACGTCAGCGGGCTCGTGGGGGGGTCGCCGGTGTGGATGTCGGGCGTCGAGGTGGGCAATGTGCGCTCCGTCAAGTTTGTGAGCCTCGACAGCCTCCGCCAGATACAGGTTATCTGCCGGATAAAGAAATCGGTGTGGCCTTTGCTTACTACTGATGCCCAGGTTCAGTTGGGAACCATCGGTTTTGTCGGTGACAAGTATGTCGAGATTATTCCCGGCAGCCCGGACAAGCCGCCTATCAACGACATGGATACTGTTCCTACGCGTGATGCCGGCAGCGCCGAGGCCATGTTCAAAGCGGGGGAGGAGGCGATAAGCGAGGCCGGATCGGTTGTCAGTAACCTCGACACGCTGCTTCTGCGGATGAACCGCGGCGAGGGAACGCTCGGCCGGCTGGCCACCGATGAGGAACTGTACCGCGAAATCACCCGCCTGCTGGCAAACCTGACAAAACTGACGTCCGATCTGCAAAAGAACCAGGAGCGACTGGTCAAATCGATTGAGCAGACCTCCGACGCCCTTGGCAACGTCAGCGACCAAGTGAGCAAGAACACCGGCACCCTCGGCAGGATCGTAAACGACCCGGCTCTTTATGACAACCTGGCGGCGACCTCGGCCCGCCTGGATACCATCATGTACAAAATCAACACCGCCGAGGGCAGCCTGGGGCTTTTTGTCAACGACACGGCGCTGTATTCCGAGTTCACCAACTTGATGGTGCGGGTCAACAACCTCGTGACGGACATCCAGGCCAACCCGAAGAAGTACTTCAAGTTCAGCGTATTTTAGGAGTGCGACCGACGTTTACACCGGCGTGTAGGCCAGCATATACTCGAGTAATTTGACAGTCCCTTCTTTGCCGCCGTCACCGACCTCCATGGGCGGACCGACACAGGCCGGACAGCCGGACGCGCAGGGACATTTTCTGACATGATCCAGGCAGGCTTCAAAAAGGTGGGCCGATTCACTGAACAGTTTCTCCGAAAGCCCCACGCCGCCGGGGATGTTTTCATAGACATAAACAGTCGGCTTTTCGGTAAACGGCGCCCGCACCTGTGAAATCGACCGCAGGTCGCGCGGGTCGCACATCACCCACAGCGGCGCGATCTTGCCCATGATGTTGGCCAGCCCCCGCAATGATCCGCCGAACCGCGACCCGTCAAGGCCGACCCGAAATGGAATATCCCCCGGGAAAGCATACCAGAAGGCGTTGGTGTGCATCTCCAGTTCCGGCATCTCGAGTTTGCCCGAACCGACGTTTTCGTGAGTCTGGAACTTGATCTTCTTGAACATGACGGTAACGTTGGTGACCGACACTTCGCCGTGGCTCATTACGGCGTCACCGAAAAGCTCCTCGTTGTTGACGGCCAGCACCTTCAAATCGGTCTTCGTCTCGGCGTCGGTATAGTAGTCCACCTCGACTTCTTTGACATAGGCTTTCTTGCCCTCCCAGTCGAGCCGCGTCACCTGGTACTGTTCGGCGGCGTGAAGATAGATTGCCTCCGGGTGCAGAAAGATCGGCGCCGAGAAATAGTCGACTTCTCCGATGACCTCGGCGTTTTTGCTTTCGTTGAGGATGACGAAATTGTCCGGCGATGCCGAACGCAGGGAGATTTCCTGGGCCGGGTAGATTTCCGAGGACCAGTGGTATCGGTTGCCGGAGTGACGCACGATGTTTTCGTCAGCCAGGTATTCGAGTATCTCCGCCGTGCCATCTTCGCCGGCAATCTCGTCGCTGTCAAAAGGCAGTTCAAAAGTGGCGCACTTGAGGTGGTTGGTGCGGATTATCAGGTTATCCGGGTCGATTATCCCCGACTCCGGGGTTTTGTCGAAGATGTATTTCGGCTCGCCGCAGAGGAACTGGTTGATGGCCGTGGAATTGGCCACCATGATAGTCAGGGCGGTGCCGCTGCGTCTGCCGGCGCGACCGGCCTGCTGCCACAGGGAGGCGATGGAACCGGGGTAGCCGACGATGATACTTACATCGAGGCTGCCGATATCGATACCCAGCTCCAGGGCATTGGTCGACACCACGCCCGTTATCTTGCCGCTGCGCAGGCCGGATTCTATCCGCCGGCGTTCGTTTGGCAGGTAGCCGCCCCGGTATCCGGCTATTTCAATACCGCGACCGAAATCGCCTTTCAGCTCTCTCTGGAGATACGTCAGGAGCACCTCAACATAGAGGCGAAAACGGGCAAAGACGATGGTCTGCACCCGGTGCCGCAGAAACATGGCGGCCAGCCGGGAGGCCTCGTTGATGGATGATTTACGGATGCCCAACTGCTTGTTGATGACGGGCGGGTTGTAAAGCAGGAAGTGCCTTTCCCCGGAAGGTGCACCGTTGTTGTCGATCAGGGTCACCTCGCGGCCGATAATCCGCCGGGCCAGGTCATCGGGGTTGGCGATAGTCGCGCTGCAACAGATGAAGAGAGGGTCGGAGCCGTAGAAGTTGCAGATGCGCCTCAGTCGCCGAATGACATTGGCCAGGTGCGAGCCGAAAATGCCCCGGTATTGGTGCACTTCGTCTATCACGACATATTCGAGGTTCTCGAACAACTTTATCCACTTGGTGTGGTGCGGCAGGATGCCGGTGTGCAGCATATCCGGGTTGGTGATGACGATATGTCCGGCCGAGCGAATCAGCCGGCGCGCCGTCTGGGGCGTATCACCATCGAAAGTATAGGTTTTGATATCGACGTCGAGTCTCTGAATAAGGTCGTACAACTCACTCATCTGGTCCTGCGACAGGGCCTTGGTCGGAAATAAATACAGGGCGCGGCTGTCCGGTTTTTTGAGAATCCGGTCGAGGACCGGCAGATTGTAACACAGCGTCTTGCCGGAAGCCGTCGGCGTCACCACCACGATGTCTTTCCCTTCGCCGATCCTTTCGATGGCGTCCTTCTGGTGGCAGTAGAGCTGTCTGATGCCTCGTTGTTGCAGGGTGTCGACCAGGCGCATGTCCAGGCCAACGGGAAAATCGGCATATACGGCGGGCCGCGCCGGAAACTTCTTCCAATGGGCTATATTTCCGCCGACAGACGGGTCGCTCTTGAGCAGGTCTATTATCTGGTCCAGGTTCATTGACTAATGCTGCACCGAGGGGTTCAAATCTGGCCTGTTAACTGGCGTTGGCAGACATCACAGAATCTTTCACTTTTGCTGTCGATGTCCGGCATCATCTGGCTGAAGTAATTCACGCACCTGGGATTGCGGCATTGCCCCAGGTTAAACAGGTGCGCCAACTGATGGATGGCTTCTTTGTAAAGGCGGGGGTAGACCTTGGCGTCGTCTTCGGGCAGACCGTAGAACTCCTGACGGATCTGGAAAAGGGAGACGATGGCTGTCCCCGCCACGACATCGGCGTGGCCCAGCACAAAGGCTTCGTCGGGCACATACAGGTCCTCTTCACAGACGGCCAGTACCTTCTCACGACTGTTCGACTTGATGCGCTCGAGTTTGGCCAGAATGACCATGGCGTAATGCTGGTTGCGGACGACGTTGCGGGCCTCGTCGGGCACTTTCATACCTTTGATAATATCGATGGAGCGGTGGAAAACCGGACCGACGTCGGCCGCGAGACGATTCACAATCATGAAGTCGACTTCGCCCATCGGCACGACGACGATTTTTGATTTTAACAGCACCATAATTCACTCCGCCGTGAAGAAACGAGTCCTGCTTCCGGTCGGTGCTACCTTCACTTCGGCCCGGGCGGCACACCTGGGACACCAGCCCACGAACGCAGTGCCCTTTTTGTTCAGGTAAATGCGCGAATAAACATGACAGCACTTGAAATGAATCCCCAGGAAGGGACGTTTTGATACCGCGTCTTTACCCGTCATATCTGAAGAAAAGATACACTAAATAGCCTCAAAAGCAAGCTGCCCGGACTGCTTCCAGGCGCCGCGAAGTCCGATAAATCGGGCTGCCGACCAGAATGTGATACCGGAGTGCGGCTATTTCTCGCCGGTGAACTCCTTCATTATCGCAACCGATGCCGAACTGCCCAGACGTCCGGCCCCGGCTCGAAGAAGCTCCCGGCACTGCGCCAGGGTGCGGATACCGCCCGCCGCTTTGACACCGATTTTGCCCTGTGCCGCCTGGGCTAGCCTGGCTACCTGCTCCACCGTGACCGAGCCGAAAAAGCCGGTCGATGTCTTGACGAACTGGGCTCCCCCGGCCGCCACGCACCTGGTCGCTTTGACCTGCTGCTCTTCGGTCAGCTTGCCGGCCTCAATTATGACCTTCAGAACGACATTGAAGGGGAGGCTCTTGCGCACCCGGCTGATTTCCTCGGTAACCAGGTCATAGCGGCCTGAGGCTATCCAGCCGATATTGGCCACCATATCGATTTCGCCGGCGCCATCGCTGACGGCTCTGGTGGCCTCGATGATTTTAATGTCCGTCCGCGAGGCTCCCAGGGGAAAACCCACCGCGGCCACGAGCCGCACGTCGCTGCTGTGCAACTCTTCTCGGGCCATGGCCACCCATACCGGATTAACCGCCACGGCACAGAAGTGATATTTGCGTGCTTCCCAGCAGAGCAGGGCGATGTCACTCTCGGTTACTTCCGGCCCCAGAGCGGCATGGTCAAAAACGGCATTTAACTCCTGCATATTCATCCTGTCGGCTTTTGTGTCGAGCACCACCTCGGGCAGGAACGACTTGCCCGGGAGAGAATGCTCGAGGCTGAAGACCTCGGCAACCGTACAGGCCACATCGGCGAAGGTCTCGCGGGTGCCGAGATTGACGCCCTTGCGAATTTTCCGCCCGTACACCAGCAGGGGAACGTACTCCCGGGTGTGGTCGGTGGAGGTTTTGATGGTTGGGTCGCAGCCGTGGTCGGCCGTAATCAAGAGCAAGTCATCATCGCGCAGCGCTATGAGCAGATCCCCGAGTTGACGGTCAAAGTCCTCCAGCCCCTTTGCAAACATCTTCGCATCGTTGCGGTGTCCCCAGAGCATATCGAAATCGACGCAGTTAGCCATGACGATTTGATGGAATTGATCCTCCCTGACGGCACCAAGAACCCGCGTCATCACCTCGTAATTATTCTTGGCTTCAACGCTGGCGTAAAACCCTCGACGGGCATACAGGTCGTAAATCTTGCCGATGGAGAGAGTTTTGAACCCGTTTGCCTGCACCAGGTCAAAGACGGTATCCGACGGTGGCACCAGCGAGAAATCGCGACGCCCGGCCGTGCGCTGAAAACTACCCGGTTTACCCAGAAACGGACGGGCAATCACCCGGCCCACACCATATTGGCCCTGGAGGAGGTCCCGGGCAATCCGGCAAATCTCATACTGCCTCTCCGGGGGGTACAACTCCTCGTGAGCGGCCAGCTGGAACACGGAATCGGCCGAGGTGTATAGAATCAGCGCCTTCGTGCGAAGATGCTCTTCGCCGAGTTCGTCAATGATTTGGGTTCCGCTGGCGGCTTTGTTGCCGATTGTCCGCACTCCGGCTCTCGATTCGAACTCCTTGACCAGGGCCGCGGGGAAGCCGTCAGGGAACACCGGAAAGGGCTTATCGAGGACGACACCGCCGATTTCCCAGTGACCTGATGTGGAGTCTTTGCCGGCCGCTTTCTCGGCCATCCTGCCAAAGCAGCCCACGGCCGTCTGGCGCCCGGCTGCCCTTGGCCGCACGCCTTTTATGGATGCGATGTTCCCCAGGCCGAGACTCTCGCAATTGGGCATGTAAAGTCCCCCGGTGGCTGCGGCTACGTTAGGTAATGTGGCCGCGCCCCGGTCGCCGTAGCGGTCGGCGTCAGGCAATTCTCCCACCCCGCAGGCATCGATGACGATGATAATTACCCGCTTGGACTGCATGAGGGCAATCTATATGCCGCCTGCGCCGTTGTAAACATCTACTTTATCCGAGCCGGTTATAAAAAGACCGGCAGCCTGTGGCGCCGGTCCCCGGGCGTCATTGCCTGTCCTCGGTGTCTATTTGAAAGCCCGCTTTTTCAGAACGTATTCTGAGTCGACTTCGGACGCAATCCTGGTTTGAACGGTATCGGCGCCTTTGCTTTCCCTGCGCTCGCCGTCAATGACCCACCGTTCCCGCTGCAGAACCACAACACCTTCCTTGTAGGCGAAATACATGATCCCGGTGCTGCTGACCCGGTCGATACCGGCTCTCCAGACAGAATCCTTGGTGTCGGGTACTATGGGAATTACCAGATTGCCCTCGTACTCGATCAGGGCGCAGTCATAGCCGGCCTCACGGGCCAGAGACTTGATGCGGTAAGTGGTTGAAGCTTCGAGGCTTTCCTCGGGAAGCACCACCCTGGTCTCCTGGGTCCATTCCTTGCCCGGCGACATCTCCACGGACGGGAAGACCGGAATGCCTTGTTCGTAATAGTTCTTGACATAGGCCGCTGAAGATGTTTCCTCTTCCTTGGCGAACGAGAAATCGACGATCTTACCGTTCGGCTTTATCTTGAGAATCATCTCTCGCTCGTAGGTGCTCGTGTCCATCACGGCGGAATCTTCCTTGCCGGGGCGCACAATCGTCCAGGCGCTGCTCTCGATCACGTCGGCGATACCATCACTGCCGACGTTTTTCACCTCCTGTGCCACCTTGATGCTGTAAGTGGTGAAACCCTCGCTTACAAGGGAATCCGCCCGGTAGGCTTTGAAACTCCGTTTGGTCACCTGCTCGTAGTCCAGGGTCATACCGGGCTCCCATTTCAGCGTCAGCTTGATCTTCTTGTCGCCCTGCGTACAGCCGGAGGCCAACGTCAGCATGGCCGCAATAAGCGTTATTATGGCGGTTGGTTTCAAGATATGTCTCCTGTGATAAATTCTGTCAAAACTCTTCATTTCACCAGGACGCGGGATCGGGCATTCTGGCAAACTTCCCAAGCACTCCCGGCGGCCCTACCAGCAACATGCCATTGAGCAGTCGGGATTGCTCATCGCGTGTGGCAAACTCCATCGTATCATCAAAAAACAGGTTCTGAAGCGGTGCCGCTACCAGAACCGGGGCCGGCACGCTGGCCATCCGGTCAATCCGGCCTTCCTGCTGTTGACCGAGGTAGATTGCCGTAAAAAGGATGAAGAGTGACGCAGCCACCGATATGATCGAGCGGATGAAGGCGTCCCGACCCTGTCGCGGACTATTGTCGGTTGCGGCCGGCGAATAGTAAGCCTCGTCCGCGCCGATAGTCCTGGCCAGAATCAGGTCGGTGGTTTCTTCCCAGTAGTCTGCATCGGGATACGCAGTCTTGACGTTTGTCATCAACTCCTTGAGTCGCCGCGTTGCTTCGTGCTCGGCCCGGCACTGCGGGCACTGCTTCAGATGACTGTCAACGATGTCATGCTGAGCAGGCGATAGTTCGTTGTCGACATAATCCTCAAGGAGCGACAACACTTGGCGGCATGTCATTCTTACTCCTTTACTTTCAAGCGCTGCCCTAAAATCTTCTTCAACTTTGAGCGGGCAATGTGGAGATTGGATCTGACAGTGGCTTCGGGACACTCAAAGGCTTGGGCTATCTCTGATTTGCTGTATCCTTCGATGTCATGCAGGATGGCCGTCGCTCTTTGCTTTGGTGGCAACTGGTCCAGCGCCCTGGCAATCTCCTCCATTAACCTCTTATTATCAAACATCTCGCTCGGCGTCGCCACTCGGCGGGAAAGATCCAGTTGAACGACTCCCGGCAGAGACGAGCTGTCATCGCTCATCGCGCTCTGAATCTTCCGCTTCCGAAGCAGATCAATCGAGTAGTTCGTGGCGATCCGGATCAAGAAGGTTGAAAAGTACTTTACATTTACCAACTCCTCACGTCGTTTGAAAACCCTGACAAAGGTCTCCTGGACTACCTCATCGGCATCGAGATGATTTCGCAAAAGCTGGTAGGCCAACGAGTAAATCTTCTGTCTGTATCTTCTAACCAATTCGGCGAAAGCCAGTTCGTCGCCTTTGACAAAGCTTTCGACCAGTTCCAGGACTGACTTATTCATGGCCTGAAACTTTGGTTAGGTCACTAATATTGACGTTTTCGCTCAACATCTGTTTAGTGTACGTCTGCAAAAATAGATTGACGAAGTTCCGGACATAGCTTATGCTTGCTGGAAAACATTGTCAATCTTTTTTTAGACAACGACTTATAAGAATTACGAGCATGATCGAAGACGTCGTCAAAGCCAATAAATACAAATTCTTTGCCGTAGGCGCCATCGGCACCTTTATGGGGACCCTCAATGGCTCCATTCTAAACGTCGCTTTGCCGACCATCGCCGGGGCTTTTAACGTCGGTATCGACGTCGTGGCATGGGTAGTCCTTGCATACTCTCTGGCCCTGGTTTCCCTCATGATGGTGTTTGGAGCCTGGGCGGGTCGAAGAGGCTACGCGGCAGCCTACAAATTTGGATATACCCTGTTCCTGGCTGGTTCGGTCATCTGTATTTTCAGTTGGTCGATCTATGCTCTCATACTCGGCCGGGTCATACAGGCTGTGGGTGCGGCCATGTTTCAGGCGGTGGGAACCGGTATGGTTACCCGGGTCTTCCCGGAGAATGAGCGCGGCAAAGGAATCGGCATGATGGTAATGATGGTAGCTGTCGGCCTGATGACCGGTCCGGTGCTGGGCGGTTTACTTCTCGATATCTGGCCCTGGCAGTCGATATTTGTGATCAATGTTCCCGTCGGCCTGTTCGGTTTGTGGTTTGTCTTCAGATATTTTAAAATGCTCCGGCCGGAAGGACACGACGGGCGGATGAAAATCGCCGGGGCCATGGCCCTGTCGCTGGGGCTTGCATCCATGATGTTGGCTCTGTCGCTTTTGAGTGATTACCCACTGTCGGATATCCGCGTCTGGGGCCTCGGGCTGCTGGCCCTGCTGGCTTTCCTGGCCTTTCACCGTTATGAATCGCGCCCCCAAAGCTCTCTGATCGGTCTGGATATCTTCAATAATCGAGTCTTTTCCAGCTCGCTGGCGGCCATGTTGACCCTGTATGCATCGATGTCGGGAGTGCTGATACTCGTTCCCTTCTACCTGGAGCACATAAAGCATCTTCGACCTCGGGAAGTCGGGCTCTACTTGATAATTCTGCCGGTGCTGATGTTCATATGCGCCCCGCTGGCCGGGCGACTCTCTGACAGGATCGGCTACCGCTTTCTGACCGTTTTCGGAGTGCTGGCAAATGCGACCGGCCTGTTTATGCTGACCTGGCTGGAGGCGGGCAGCTCCGCCTTGTACCTGATTCTGTCTCTGGTCGTGATGGGGGTCGGCGGCGGCGTCTTCAGTACTCCCAATTCGTCCGCCTTGATGGGCTCGGTCAGGAGAGACCAGACGGCAGTCGCCTCGGGCATCCTTTCCACCACCCGGGTTATCGGCATGGCTGTCGGGATATCCGTGGCGACGGCCCTGTTCGCCTATTTTCAAAAGTATTATGAATCTCTGGAGCCGAGCGGCGGCATTTTCATGGCAAGCTACCACAATGTTATTTTCATCTCGGTCATGATATGTCTGGTGGGATTGCCGTTCTGCCTGTTGCGGGGCAGGGTCGCCGAACCTTCCCGGAACGCTTCGTGAGTTCATAACCGGCGTCGTTCTCTGCCGCGTATTTGCCTGGATATTTCCCGGTAGAGGCTGCTTAAACACGTGCCCGGAGCTGCCGAATATAGCTATTGACAGTCGCGTTGACGGTTGGTATACTAGATTTTTGCGGATATTATGGGGCCATAGCTCAGCTGGGAGAGCGCTTGACTGGCAGTCAAGAGGTCAGGGGTTCGATCCCCCTTGGCTCCACCAAAACTCAGAAACCCCGCCTTGGGCGGGGTTTTCTCTCTTTACCTCGGTACGGCGTTCGGCGGCCCTGTAGTTTAGCCTGCAGTCGAGTCGGCCGTTCACTGCCGCAGGCCTGGATACTCAATCTCCAGGCGCCTGACGTAATTCGTATCAAGTCCCTTTTCGATTGACCGCTGGTAAAGGGCGGCCGCTATGCGGTATTTGCCCAATTTGAGGTAAACATCGCCCAGCTTTTGAAGAACGTCAAAAGTCACGTCCTCCAGGGACGCCGCCCTGGTGAGGCAGTAAACGTACTTATCCTGCTGGCGACGGGTCGCACTGAGGTTAGCCAGGCCCACCCAGGAGCCGAGCGAGAGGCTGTCCAACTCCAGCGACTTGCTCCACATTTTTTCGGCTTCATCGAACTGCCTGAGGTTGTAGTAGGCATACCCCAGATGATTATGAACGAGAGAGCGGAAGGGATTCAATCCCCGGGAGATATTGAGCACTGCCAGGGCGCTGTCGTATTTTTTCAGGTGCAGGTAGCAGGCCCCCAGATTTGTCCAGGCGTTCCAGTACAGGGCGTCGATTGAGACGGTCTGCTTCAGAAGCCGCTGAGCTTCACCAAAACGGCCGCTGTTCATGAGTCCCTGCGCCTGTTCATACATGCCCAGTTGCGGGTACTCTCGCTGCCGCCGGTCGTACTCTATCTCAGCGCTGACGGTGTCTCCCATATCGGAATAGTAATTGATGAGTACGGCCTGGCCGTTGCGGTTTTTGGTCTTGTCAAGTTCGATATGATTCTTAAACTGGACAATAGCCGTTTCGGGCGTCATCTGAGTAGCCACGCGGCCTGACATGGCGACCAGGCCCAGGATAATGGCCAACGTCGCTACCCGGGCATACATTCTGATGTTCTTCTTGTTGTCGATTATGAGATAGAAGCCACCCATGACCAGCGACAGACCCCCAAAAGAGAACAGATCCCAGTCACGGGGCATCCCCAGCCGGGGATCGAAGATGAAAGTCGCCAGCCAGCACGACGACGCCAGCACCGCCAGAAACCTGTAAAGCTTGTTAAACCTGATTTTTCTCCACGGCAGCCGCATGGTCGCTGCCGCCAGAACCAGCAGACCGGGCAGAAGCAATATCAGCATATTAGCATAGTCTGAAATGTGCTTCATGGAGAAAAGAGTATATCCATCGACAGCCGGGACGACGTCGGTCACGGGCAGGAAAGCGAATCGGAAGAAGTAATTGGTCGTGTAAAAACGGTAAAAGACAAGGGCCGCCGCGATTACAACGAGGGAAACAAGGGCCGCCTTAACGGCAGGGCTGATGCGCGAGATGCGCCTCGCGAGCGGTCCGCTACTCAGGATCAGGTATATCGCACTGGGAATGAGAATGGTGCCGAAGACGTGAAAAACGATCGCCAGGGCCAGCGGCAAGACAATGAGCCATCTGCTTAGCTTGTCGTTCAGCGCCAGCAGGCTCGCCAGGCAGTAAATGCCCACCGCGAGAACAAAAAGGGAGTAGTACTCGACATAGCCGAAAAAGAGAAGCATATAGCCGCCCGTGACACACCCCAGCAGGAAAACAAGACGGTCGGTTGCGCCGCTGAAAAGACGTCCGGCTGCGAATGCCGCCGCAGCCACAAATACCATTCCTGAAAAAACGGAAACGACACGGAAACTGGCCAGGGCGGCCTCCATCGGTTCACCCGGGAGGATAGCCTTCAGCCAGATGTGCACGAAATACTCGCCGACCTCGCGATACTTTATCACCGGCTCCGGCTCCGCCAGCGCTGTCAGGGCCGAGTACCCGTCACCCAGAAAATGGGCGCGGTTGGCGAAAATGACGAACAACGCGCCAAAGAAAGCAACCGCAGCCAGCGAGATTGCCAGCCAGCTCCGGTCTTTTCGGACTGCCGGGGCCTCAACGGGATGCGCCTGCAGTCGGTCCCGGCGGACCAGGATCAGCGCCGGGGCAATCAGTGCCGCGACAACTAAAACGGAAAGAGAGATACCGTGCGGCATGTATCCCCAGAGATTCACTCCCCATACCCGGTATTCAGGGAAATAGGCTCCCGCGGCATACGCCGCCAGGGTCAGGTAGTAACATACCAGAGCCGCGACCGGTATGGCGCCGCTGTCCGTCGGGATCGCAGGTTTCTTGTTCATACGGTTTATCTAATCGGCCAGGATTTCGTACTTTTCGACTCGGTCCAGCCGAAAGGTTCGTTCTGCCCGAACCTCCTCGCAGAAGGCGTGCAGGTAGTACCGCGTTCCCAGTTGGAATACATTCTTGACATGGATAATACGGCACGTCACCGGCTGGTTGGGTCCCTGGTAATATATTTTGACCGGGCGATTCTCATCCACAACTCTCTGAAGCTCACTGTACTCCGGTGGCAACTCGGCCGACAGTGCCGGTCCGTCTTTCAAGCCGTATGTGACGAACTGCCTCAGCAGATCGTCCCGACTGTCAATCATCGGGAATCTCTCGACGGCGTTGGCAAAAAGCCGGTAGACGAGGTGGGCGTCCTGAAGCGCCCGGTGCTTCTGGGAAGGCGCTATCTCGAACAGGACCGCCAGCGATTCCAGTGAGTATGACTCCAGCCCGGGGAAAAACCGGTGGTAGATGTCCACCGAATCCAGAATTCGATGCCCGGTGAAGTCGATGCCGCTGCGTTCCATTTCGCAGCCGAGGAACGAGATATCGAAAGGGGCATTATGGGCCACCAGAACCGAATTTTCGCCGCAGAAGCTCAGAAACGACTCGAGGACTGACCTGATACCGGGAGCGTTCCTGACGGCATCATCGGTGATTCCGTGAATCCGAATTACTTCATCGGGAATCGGCCGGCCGGGATTGACCAGTTGCTGAAAATCGTCCAGCTCGCCCGCTTCCACAGAGAACTTAACCGCTCCGATCTCCACGACGTGGTTCGTCGGCGCCCACAGGCCGGTCGTCTCGGTGTCGAAGGCGACGAAGGTCTGTCTCTTGAGATATTCCGTAAGGGTTGCTTGCGATGGCATGGGTACAATATGGAGCATCCAAATTCAATTGACAATTCCTTTTTGCAGGCTATCTTTCAGGGGAGAGGTAAAACGATGAGGCGGACGTTACCAAAAGCCAGTCATGTCCGGGTGCAGACCAAGCCCGTTCTTTCGTTTGCCAGCATGTACAACGCGCTGGCCGCTTCCGGGCTTCAGGAAATCTAGCCTCTTTGTGCACATCAGCCCGGCGCCCGGAAATCTGACCCGGGTCGCCACTTTTCAATATATCACATGTCATATGTAACTGGAGAGTAAAAATGGCCATAATCTTGGATGGATCAGGACTCACTATAGAGAAACTGGTAAGAATCGCCAGAGACAACGAGCCGGTCGAGTTGCATCCCGATGCCCTCGAGAGAATGAAAAAATGCCGGGCCATGCTCGAAAAGAAGATCCAGGCCCGCGAAATCATGTACGGGGTCAACACCGGCATCGGCGAGTTTTCGGAAGTCGTCCTGACCGATGAGCAGGTCGAGCAGTTTCAAAAGTACCTGATTTACAACCATTCGGCGGGCATCGGCGATCCGGCGCCTCTCGAATACGTCCGGGGTGCTATGGCCGGACGTGTCAATGTCCATGCCCACGGCAATTCGGGCGTACGCCCGGAAGTTACGCAGACACTGGTGGCCATGCTTAACAGGGGCGTCACTCCCTTTGTCTGCCAGAAAGGCTCGGTCGGCGCCTGCGGTGATTTGGCCCCCATGTCCCAGATTGCGGAGTTGATGATGGGCGAGGGCAGTGCCTACTATAAGGGTGAACTGCTGCCCGGCAAGGAAGCCCTGGACCGCGCCGGTATCCCGGTTCCCGGCCTCAAGGCGCGCGACGGCCTGGCTGTTATTAACGGCTCGAACCTCCTGACCGCCATGAGCGCCATATTTCTTTACGACGCCAACCGCTGGCTCAAGCAGGCCGAGATCGGGGCGGCTATGTCGCTCGAAGCTCTTAAAGCGAACATGAAACCGTATAGCGTCAAGCTCCACGAGGTGCGCGGTTTTCCCGGTGCCGTCAGAACGGCTCTGGCCATCGGCAAAATGATCGCCGGCGGAGACCTGGTTGACGGCAAAATAGCGTGCAAGGTGCAGGATGCCTATTCCATGCGCTCCACGCCCCAGGTGATCGGCGCGGCGCACGATGCCCTTGCTTTCGCCCGTTCCCAGGTCGAGATTGAACTCAACGGCGTGGGCGATAACCCCATTTTCTTCCCGGACGAAAACCTGCAACTGTCGGGCGCCAACTTCCAGGGCAGTCCGGTATCGTTGCCGATGGACATGGCGGGCGCGGCGATTACCATGGTCAGTGTCATGTCCGAAAGGCGCATGAACCGTCTGAACAACCCCGCCCTCAGTGTCGGCTTGCCGCCGTTTTTGACCAAGGGGGCCGGTATGTTCTCCGGGCTGATGCTCAGCCAGTACACGGCGGACGCGCTGATTGTCGAGCAGCGCATACTGTCGGCGCCCGCCTCTATCCAGTCCATACCGGCCGCCGCCGACCAGGAAGATTTTGTCTCGATGGGTATGAACACGGCCATCAAGAACATGCAAATTCTCGATAATGCTTACGGCATCCTCGGTATCGAGATGATGGCGGCGGCGCAGGCTCTTGACTTCCGTGAATACAAATTTGGCAAAGGGACCACCAAAGCAAAGGAAGTCGTGCGTAAGTATGTCGAGTTTTTGGATGTTGACCGGCCGCTATACCCCGACCACACCCGGATGAAAAAGCTAATCCAGTCCGGCGAGATTCTGGAGGAAGTCGAAAAAGCCGTCGGCAGTCTGGGGTAGAACGTCTTTCGAAGATCCCTACCGGGGGATTGCGGGCGTCGAGAGCTGGTCGGCAATCTGGAGGTAGGTGCGCAGGCGGTGTTGCAGGCGTCGGCAGTCGCCGGCGCGTTCGACCTGAATATCGCGCGCCCGTTCTTTGGCGGCAAGCTCCTGCCGCGAGTACAGCAGTGTTTTGACGCCGACGTCCTCGGCGTAGAAGTACTCGTTATCGACGTAGCCGATCTTGTTGAAGATATTGACCGTCGCAAACCCCGGATCATCGTCGGCCACGCGAAACAGATCCCGCCCCCAACTGGCGTGGGTGTAATCATCACCGA
>Ga0224495_10001064_pt1 | contig 20230 bp, 14 predicted proteins | sample SF_Jul11_sed_USG_FD_168128 | JGI IMG/M metagenome (GOLD analysis project Ga0224495, IMG submission 168128) | Sediment microbial communities from San Francisco Bay, California, United States - SF_Jul11_sed_USGS_4_1 | ecosystem: Environmental > Aquatic > Marine > Sediment | place: USA: California... | reverse complement strand
GATGAGCGGCGTCTCCGGCTCGTAGCGGAACGACACGTCATCAAACACGATGTGCCCGCGCACCTCGGCCAGCCGCCGGGGCTCCTCGGTGTCCGGGATCTCCTCGGCTTCATCGAGCAGTTCGAAGACCCGCTCTGCCGAAGCGACAGTCGACTGCAGCACGTTCGCGATGCTCGCAGTCTGCATGATCGGCTGCTGGAACTGGCGCGAGTACTGGATGAACGCCTGCACATCGCCCAGTGAGATCTGGCCGGATGCCACCCGAAGGCCACCGATGACGCAGATTGCCACGTAGTTGAGGTTGTTGATGAAGGTCATGGTGGGCATGATCGTGCCGGAGATGAACTGAGCCTTGAAACTCGCCTGGTAGAGGTGCTCGTTCTCCTCGTCGAAGGTCGCGATGGCCTCTTCCTGCCTGCCGAAGACCTTCACGATGCTGTGCCCCGTGTGCATCTCCTCGACATGCCCGTTGAGCGTGCCCGTGTGCTTCCACTGCGCGGCGAACTGCTTCTGGGAGCGGCTCGCGATCATCATAGTCGCGACGACCGAAAGCGGCAGTGTGAGCAGAGACACCGCCGCAAGCAGCGGGCTGATCCAGAACATCATCGCGAGCACGCCGACGATGGTAAGGAGCGCCGTGATGATCTGCGTCATGCTCTGCTGCAGCGTCTGGGCTATGTTGTCGATGTCGTTCGTCACGCGCGAGAGCACGTCGCCGCGCGGCTGGCTGTCGTAGTAGGCGAGCGGGAGCCGCCCGAGCTTCTCGTCGACCTGCCGTCGCAGTTCGTATACGGTTCGCTGAGCAACACCCGCCATCAGGTACTGCTGCATCCAGCCCAACAGCGCGCCGAGCGCATACACGAGCGCAACGAATGACAGGATGCGCCGCGCCTCGGCAAAGTCCACGCCTTGGCCTGGGACCACGTTCATACTCTCGAGCATGTCGGCGATCTGGTTCTCGCCCGATGCGCGCAGGCCGGCGACGGCCTGCTCCTTGGTGGCGCCCGGGGGCATTCGCTCGCCGATCTGCCTGCCGATGATGCCATCGAACACGACGTTCGTAGCGTTGCCCAGAAGCTTCGGCCCAACGATGTTGAACGCGACGCTTGCCGCTGCCAGCGCGATCACAACGGCGATCATAGCCGCTTGCGGCCTCAGATACCCGCCAAGCCGCTTGAGCGAGCCACGGAAGTCCCGGGGCTTGGCCACGGGTCCGCCCATGCCCATGTGCCGGCCGGGTCCGAACCCAGGGCCGCCGCCCGGTCCGCGGGGAGGCTGCTGTGTCTTCGGCTTATCGCTCATGCGACCTCCTCCTCCGTGAGCTGGGAGTAGACGATCTCGCGATACGTGTCGCAGGTCTTCATCAGCTTCGAGTGCGTACCGATGCCGGCGATCTTGCCGCGATCCATCACGATGATGCGGTCGGCGTCCATGATCGTGCTCACACGCTGGGCCACGATGATCACGGTGGCATCGCGGGTCTCGGCCTTCAGGGCTCGGCGCAGCTTCGCGTCCGTCGTGAAGTCCAGCGCGGAGAAGCTGTCGTCGAACACGTAGACCTCGGGACGCTTGATGAGCGCCCGCGCGATGGCGAGCCGCTGGCGCTGCCCGCCGGACACGTTCGTGCCGCCCTGGGTGATGGGCGCTTCGAGGCCCTCGGCCATCTCCGAGACGAACTCGGAGCCTTGCGCCACGTCGAGCGCGTGCCGGATCTCCCCTTCGGTAGCATCCTCCTTGCCGAAGCGAAGGTTGCTGGCCACCGTACCGGTGAACAGGAACGCTCTCTGGTGGATGAAGCCGATCTTGCTCCAGAGCCTGTCGAGCTCCATTTCGCGCACGTCCACGCCGTCGACGAGGATGCTGCCGCCGGTCACGTCGTAGAAGCGTGGGATGAGGTTGATGAGCGTGGACTTGCCCGAACCGGTGCTTCCTACGATCGCCGTAGTCTCGCCCGGAGCCGCCGTGAACGAGATGTCGCAGAGGACGGGGTCCTCGGCGCCCGGGTAGCGGAACTCCACGTCGCGGAACTCGATGTAGCCGCTCGCACCGGTTTCCGCGCTCGGGGTTTCGGGGTCGTTCACCGTCGGCTCGGTGTCGAGAACCTCCTTGATGCGCGCTGCGGAAGCGGCGGCGCGCGGCACCATCACGAACATGATGACGGCCATCATCACCGACATCAGAATCTGCATGATGTACATGAGGAACGCCGTGAGATTGCCGATCGGCATCGCGCCGCTGTCCACGCGGTAGGCGCCGAACCATATGATCGCGACGGTCGAGAAGTTGAAGATCCCCATGAGCGTCGGCATCATCAGCGCGAACAGGCGGTTCACCTTGAGCGTCGTCTCGGTGAGGTCGCGGTTTGCCTCGTCGAATCGGCGCTCCTCGAAGTCGACCCGCACGAACGCGCGGATGACGCGCACTCCGGACAGCTTCTCCCGCATCACCTGGTTCACGCGGTCGATCTTGACCTGCATCGACTGAAACAGCGGCAGCGCCGCTTTGAGCGACAGGCCGATGAAGACCGCCATGATCGGCAGAATGACAGCGAGCAGTGACGAGAGCGCGACGTCCTGGCGCAGCGCCATGATGATGCCGCCAACGGCCATTATTGGCGCGAGGATCATCACGTTCAGCATCATCACGAGCACCATCTGCATCTGCTGGACGTCGTTGGTGTTTCGCGTGATCAGTGACGGCGTGCCGAAGAGGTTGAGCTCCGTTTGCGAGAAGCTTTGCACTCGGCGAAAGAGCGCACTGCGCACATCGCGCCCGAACGCCATCGCTGTCTTCGAGCCCCAATACACCGAGACGATGGAGCCTACGCCCAGCAATGATGTGACGAGCAGCATGAGCCCGCCGGAGCGCCAGATGAAGGCGGTGTCACCCTTGGCGACCCCTTCGTTGATGATCTCGGCGTTGAGTTCCGGCAGGTACAGGTTCGCGATGGCCTGCGCAAACAGCAGGACGATCACGATCACGATCGCCCTGCGATATGGCCGAAGATATTCGGCTAGCAGTCGAGTCATTCCGTTGGAGCCTTTCTTGGTGGCAGGTACGGACAGGGATTGCGGTGCTACTGCGCCGCGGTGAGGTTCTCTTCAATGATGCGCAGCAAGCGCTCGAGCTCGCGTTGGTCGTCTTCGGACATCTGACCGATCGTGAACTCGACGACCTCAGCGTGCACAGCTTTGAGATTCGCATGCAGAGAGCGGCCGGCCTGCGTGAGGAAGATGCGCTTGCTTCGCTGATCGCTCTCGTCGGCACGGCGTTCGATCAGCCCGGCCTTCTCCATCTTCTTGAGCATGATGGTGACGGTCGGGCGAGCGACGCCGAGTTTCTCGGCGAGGTCACCCTGGCTGATGCCCTCGTTCTCGGAAAGCATCCAGAGCGAGATCGCCTGACCGGGATGGGTGTCCTTGTCGCCGAGCTTCCTCACGAAGAGTTGCTTCTGCGCGTGCATCACGCTGCGCATCGTGTGAAAGACCCGATACGGCAGCGGAGCGTTCTCGTCGATGGCTGCCTCAGGCGGCGAGATCGGGCCGTGCATGCCGCGGGGCCGGTGTCGTCCATGATGTGGGCACATGGGTGCGCCTCCAGTGACTCTCGAAATAGTAAGGTTGCTAACTATTAGCACGCTAACTGGTTTCGCGCAAGGGGCTGAGCGACAGGCCATGAATCCACCGCTCGGTGGGGTACAAGAACCGTATGGCATTCGCCTGCACATCATGAGAGGAGCGAGCCCTGCGCGTCCTGCTGACCAGCCACGGATATCCGCCCACCATCAGCGGAGTGACGCTGGTCGTGCAAAGACTCGCGCGGGCACTCGCCGAGCGCGGTCATGACGTAACGGTACTTGCCGCCAGCGAGCGATTCGATGCCTACGATACGGACGACCATGGCGCAAGAGTAGTGCGCATCGCTTCCCGCAAGAATCCCTTCTGGCGCGCGAATCCGGTGCCCCTGATCTCGCTCGGCAGGTTCGAGAGATTCGTGGCGGCGGAGCAGCCGGACATCATTCACGCCCATGACGCCCTGCCCCTGTGCCTGCAAGCTGTGAGAGCTCGAAAGCGCATCGGCGTGCCGCTCGTCACCACCTGTCACTACTACCCTAGCTTCGTCGCCTCGTACCTTGCGCGCGGCAGTCGCTCGCACCGAGTCGTCGAAGGTCTCGCATGGCGATACTCGATCGCGCTGTACAACCGTGTCGACTGCGTCGTGTTCCCGACCTTCACCCATCGAGACAGCTTCGTCGAGCGAGGCCTCGAGCCACCAACGAAGGTTGTCTCCAACGGCGTGGATCTCGTCCGCTATAGTCCCGGCGTCACACCTGAGGATCTCGACGGTCGATACAGCTTGCCGAAAGGTCGGCGCGTGTTGGTTGTCGGGCGGCTCGCCAAGGACAAGGACCTGGACGTAGTCATCAAATCGATCGCGCAGGTCGACTCGACCCCGTCAACCCACCTGCTCGTCGTGGGCGACGGTCCTCACGGGGACGCTCTAGCGGCATGCGCACGGGAACTGGGCGTCGAGGAGCGCGTCCACTTCCTGGGGTTCGTGCCGGAATCCGACCTGCCGGACATCTACCGTGCGAGCGATGTGTTCGCCATATCATCGTGCCACGAGGTCCAGAGCATCCCGGCCCTGCAGGCGGCGGCGACCGGCCTGCCGATAGTCGCAGTAGCGGAGGGCTCGCTTTCGGAGGTGTGCCGAAATGGCGAGAACGGATTGCTCGTACCGGCGCGTGACCCGGCAAGCTTCGCGGCCGCGCTCGATACCGCACTCGACTCGACCGTAGGCAGCCACATGGCGCAGGCGAGTCTGGCGCTGTCGACTCTGCACGACGAGCGGAAGACTTTCGATTCGTACGAATCCCTGTATCGCCGGATTCTCGAACGCGAGACGGCTCCGGAATCCCCGTCTGCGCCGGAACACCTCGCGTCAGTCGCGGCCGCTGGCCGCGACAGCCCTGACGGGTGACTCTAGGTTCTGGACCGAACGTCCACGTCAGCCAGTTCGCGGAGCCCCTTGACCGTCGAGCCGACAAACGCCACAGCGAGCCCCAGCGCTACCGCGAGCAAGACGGCATCGTAGGCGTTTATTGCCTGCCCCGACACCGTCACGATCGCCTTCGGCGCCCCGCCGAAGAACATCGCTGCGTTCACGACCACGAGCACGATGCGCAACTCGGTCGGCCCGATGCGCGAATACGAGATCTTGAACACTCCGTCCACGAAGGCGCGCACGTAGGCGTGCACGGACATGGACAGGTAGCCGATAAACGCCACGCATGCAGCGTCGAAGCGCATGTAGGGCGACACACCCAAGCCCAGGAAGATCAGTCCCTCGCTCACCACGTCCATAGTGTGGTCGATGAAGAAGCCGTAGCGAGGCCGCTCGGTGTGCCGCACTCGCGCGAGCGTCCCATCCGTGCTGTCTCCGAACCAGTTCACCACAAGTCCGAACGTCGAGAACCACAACCACCAGGGGGAAACGCGCGATAGTGCGTAGCCCGCAAAGACGATTGCGGAGCCTAACAGGCCTATCGTCGTGAGGATGTCTGGGGTCACCCACGCCGGCAGCCGCTCGGCCATCCAGATGAGCGTCGGCTTCTCGACCGGATCGGTGATCGTTCGCAGCACGCGCTTCTGATCCCGAACGTCCGCCATCTAGGCTCTCCCTTCCGGTGCCCCCATCCGTCTCTCGAGGGCGTCCAGCTCCTCCAGCGCCTCAGGCCACACCGGGTGCGGCATCGCCCACTGTTCAGGCCGTTCGGCGATGACGCGCTCGGCGCGCGCCAACACCTTCTCTGCATCGCGGCGCACCGCTTCATCGCCGCGCCCGCCCGAGAGCGCCACTTCTTCAGCCCACACGTCGTACGCGCCGTCTTCGGCCATCGTTACCCAGACCAGCACGAACGGTACGCCGACGCGCGAGGCAAGACGCACGTGCACGTCAGGAAGACGCGCGGGCCTGCCGAAGAAGGTGAGCTCCCGGCCGCCATCCTCGAGCGGTCGATCGACGCCGGTGAGCACCGCTCCCCCGCCCTCAAGCCGCTTCAGCGCCAGGCGCAGTGCCTCCGGTGAGATCGGCGTTATCTCGAGTCCGACCCGCTGCCGGGCCTCGTTCTGCGCGCGGTAGGCATCGGTGGGGTCGGGCACAGAGAGCACCTGGGCACGGAACCCCGCGCGCGCGAGCGCACGCCCCGCGAAGTCGAAGTTGCTCATGTGTGGCGCGCCCACGACCACCGCCTCGCCACCGTCAAGGCGCTCGAGCCGCTCCGCGAACTCGGGTGAGATCCGGACCCGTCGAGCGAGTGTCGCCGCGTCGTCCGTCAAGTGGTAGAGATCGTAGATGCAACGCCCGATGTGGCGGAGTGTGAGTCGGACGGCTTCGTCCAGTGCGGCACCCGTCAGCGTGCCTCCGCTCGCCACCCACCGGTTCGCACGCACCGCGCGAACGATTGCACTGCCGCGCCTTCTCGCCAGCGCGTCAGCAGCCTGATCCGCGAGACGATGGCCGACCGAAGGCGGGGTCGCCCGACCGATGCCGGTCGCAACCTTCAGGCCAAACCTGCTGTTGGCGAGCGCGTCCAGGTCGAGTGGGGACACGGGGCGACCTCCTCGGCACTAGGGTAGCGCACACGAGGTCTGATACGCTCCCCGCATGGAACCGATCACCACCGAGGAGTTCGGTCTCGGCGACGCGCGCATGCGCGAGTTCGCGCGCCTCCCGTGGCGGCTGTACAAAGGTGATCCCAACTGGACCCCGCCGCTTGATGCCGACCTGCTCGGCAGCCGCCTCCTCGGCACCACAGGACTTCTGACGGCCAAGCATTCCTACCACGAGCACGCGGACGTCACGCATTTCCTTGCGAGACGATCCGGGCGAGCCGTCGGACGCATCTCGGCAAGCATCAACCACCGGTTCAACGAGCACTACGGGATCGGAGCACATCTCGGGTTCTTCGGCTTCTTCGAAGTCGAAGAGGACTACGAGGCCGCGGCAGCGCTTCTCGATGCGGCGCGAGACTGGATCGCCGCGCGCGGGATGTCGTGTATGCGCGGTCCGGGCGAGTACTCGAACGCGACCTACGAGCGCCAGGCCGTGCTCGTCGACGGGTTTGACACGCCGCCCACGGTGGAGTGCACGCACAACCCGCCCTACTACGGCGAGTTCCTCGAACGCTGGGGCCTCGCGAAGGTCAAAGACTACCACGCCTACATGATCGACCTCGCCGAAGTGCCCGAAGAGCGCCTGGCACGGGTCGCCGACGCGATCCGCAGGCGCAACCGCATCGAAACCCGCACGGTGCGCATGGACGTATTCCAGGCCGAAGTCCGCCGCATCATCGCAATCTACAACCAGGCGTGGGCGAACAACTGGGGCTTCCTGCCGATCACGGAGGGCGAAGCAGACTCGCTCGCCGATACACTCAAGCCGATCTTGGACCCAGGACTCGTGCGCTTCGCCAGCGTCGGCGGTGAGGACGTCGCGGTCCTCGGCGCCTTCCCGGACCCGAACTGGGCACTGAGACCACGCTGGGGACTTCTCGGCGACTCCGACGCGGTGCGAGTCGCGCGCCTGATGGCGGTTCGCAGGCACATACCGCGCGTGCGGCTGATGTTCTTCGGCATAGTGCCGGGACAACGGATGGCGGGCATCGATGCCCTGCTGTTCGAGGAAACGTACCGGTATGCGTTGGAACACGGGTACCGAACGGTCGAGGCGTCGATGCTGCTCGAGGACAACGATCTCGTGCTGCGTGCCGCTGCATTCATGGGTGGCAAGCAGTACAAGACCTGGAGGATCTACCAGCGCGAACTGTAGCTACTCCGAGGCTGTGGCCCGAGAACCGGGCGAGCAGTCGGACTTACTCGCCTCGGGCCTCGTCCGTCTTCTGCCAGCGTGCTAGTGGGCCCAAAGGTCGGCATTAGCTGTGGGCGAGACCGTGACGGCCGCCTGTGAGACATTCTCACGCTGGTCGACCGCGTACACCTTGTACCTGTACGTCCTCCCGTTCGTCAGCATCCCATCTAGGATCTGCGTCGGCTGGGGATCCGAGATGCTCGTTTCCCCGATCTTGAATTCCTCTCCCAAATCGTCCTCCCGGTAGATCCAATATCCTGCGATATCGGACTCAACGCATGGATCCCACTCGACCAGGAAGTGCCATTCGAGCTCGTCAGGGACGACTGTTACGTTCTGCGGAGCGGCGGGTGGGTCGTCGCTGCTGTGTATCACGATGTTCCCGTTGTCTATGTCTGTGGCCGATTCCATGTCGTCTGGCTCGCCCATCTGGTTGTCGTAGACGATTTCCCCGCTCGCACTATCCCAGATCTTGATTCGGAATCCGTCCTCACGCAGAGGATTCCTCTCGTTGTCGATACCTGTGAGCATGAAGTGGTAACCGGGCAGACCGTTGAGGTCCCCCGTGCCCTTGTACATGGCTCTGTAGCCCGCGATAACGAGCCACTGGTAGGTGTCGGATACGAAGTCAAGATCGGCCACCCTGAATCTGAAGCGTGTGTGTCCGGTCGGCACGCTTGCGCCCTTCTTGTAGCGAGACACGAAGCCGAATGTGGCCTTGCCCGTCAGCGTCGGGTCGGGAGCAAAGGCGCCCGCAGGTGACGTGATCCAACCATGGCCGGTGACGTAGCCGACCGCTGCGTCGTAGATCACGACGTAGTCGTACGTTGCGATCGCGACGCCACCGTCATCGTCGATCACTGTGAGCGTGAGTGTGTACACGCCCGGCAGCTCGTAGGTGTGCGTGCCGAATGCCGTTCCTGTCCCGCCGCCTTCCGAGACAATGCCCGTGGACGTTGTACCGTCGCCCCAATCCCACGAGGCTGTATGGACATCCAGGATGCCTGCATCGGTGAAGTCCGCTCGCGCGTCGACCGGAGCGTTCGTGGGCGTGGGATCCAGGGGCGCATTCCAACTGCCAGGCACTATCACCGGGGCTGCGTTGTAGACCTGCAGCGTAGTGCCAGCCTCGTCCGACAGACCACTGTCGTCGACTACGCGCAGACGGATCGGAATGGGTCCGACATCGTCCAAGGGTAGGTAGTCCGGAGTCGGCCCGAAGGCGTCGTCGAAGTAGCCGTCGTCGTCGAGATCCCAGAAGTAGTCGAAGGGCTCGTTGCCCGGGTCGTACGAGCCGGTGCCGTCCAGCTGGATCGGCGTCGGCGTCTCGGTTGTCTCATACGGGCCGTTCGGGTCTGCCACCGGAGGATCGTTCATGTCGAGCACCGTCACGGTGACCTCGCATGTGTCGCCCTCCAGCTCGTCGTCCGCCACCATGAGCGTCACCGTGTAGGTGCCCGCCGCGTCGTAGGTGTGCGTGGCCTCGACGCTGCCGTCGGGGCTGTTGGGCTCGGTGACCTTTGCGGGCTCGGCCGGGCTGCCGTCGCCCCAGTCCACCGTCGCGGTGTGGCTGTCCTGCGTGCCGGCGTCGGTGAAGGTCGCCTTGACCGGGGTCGGCTTGCCCTTCTCGGTGTCGATGGGCGGCGGAGGCGTGAGGACAGGGGGCGCGTTCTGGACGTCGACCGGGGTGTCCCAGTACATGACCAGGCCGGCCATGTCGTCGTCCTTGAACTCGACCTCCATCACGTACAGCTCGTTCTGGACGAAGGTGTGCGTCGCCTCGATGCTGCCCTCCGGGCTGTTGGGCTCCACGATCACGGGGTTGGTGGTCACCGTCCCGTCGCCCCAGTGGATGGTGGCGCTGTGCGTGTCTTGCGTGCCGGGGTCGGTGAAGGTCGCGCGGAACGTGACCACCTGGCCCTCGAAGGGCTCGGTGCCCGGGTCGAGGTACGCGGAGGTGATCGTGGGCGCGACGTTGGTCACGGTCACGACGAAGGTGTCGGTGCCTGCGGCGCCGTCGTCGTCGGTGACGGTGATGGTGGCCGTGTAGGTGCCGTCGTCGGCGTAGGTGTGGGTGGCCTCGGCGCTGGCGTCGGAGGTGCCGTCGGGACCGGTGAAGTGCATGTCGGCCAGCGGCGTGCCGTCACCCCAGTCGATATGGGCAACGGCGAGGTCGTCGGGGTCGACTAGCGGGAGCCACGCCACCACGTCGAGCGTGCTCCCCTCGTTGGCGGAGATCGGGTCGCTGGGCGCGACCACCTCGAGGTAGGGCAGGACCGAGCAGTAGGCCGTGTCGGCGGTCGTGCCTCCCTTGTTGTCGGAGAGCGAGAGGATGACGGGGTAGGACCCGGCATCGGCGTATGTGTGCGTCGCCTCTACGCTGCCGGGCGTCTCCCCGGTAGGCTCGGTCACCGTCGCGGGGGTCGTAGTGCCGTCGCCCCAGTCGACCGTCGCGACGTGTATGTCGTGCACACCGGGGTCGGTGAACGTGCCGGAGACGCTTGCCACGTGGTCCTCGAAGGGCTCGCTGCCCGGCTCGAAGTACGTGACGATGGGCGCGACGTTTACGACGGTCACGCTGGCGGTGGCGGTGTCGCTGGCGCCGAAGCTGTCGGTCACGCGCAGCGAGATGTCGAAGAACGAGTCGATATGGAAGTAGTCGATGGCGGTGGCGTCGGGCGTGGGACCGTCAGCGTCGTCGAAGAGACCGTCGCCGTCGAGCTCCCACTCCCAGGCCACGATGGAGTCGGCGGGCGCCTCGGGGTCGTGCGAACCGGTGCCGTCGAGTGTCAGCGGGCCTCCCTGCAGCATCTCGTAGGGCCCGCCGGCGTCAGCGACAGGCGGGTCGTTGATGTGGAACGGGATGGCCTCGGCATCACTCACGTTGCCTCGCACGTCGCGCGCCCGCGCGTAGACGTATTGGTCGCCCGAGGAGTAGACACCTGAGGTGTCCACGGTCGCTTCGGCGGCTTCCACGGGACTGTCGAAAACGCCGTCAGTCGGAGACATCGAATACCAATCCACGCCGTTCAGGCTGTACTCGATGTCTTCAATGTTCGAGTCACCCAGCGCCGCACCCGCGTCGCTGGCAGTGACTGTCAACAGGATCGTCGAGCCGAGCGGTGCCGGATCCGGTACGACGTTCGACTCGCTTACGACCGGCGGCTCGAAATCGTACATCACGCCACCGAGAGTCGTGGAGCCCAAGTCGTCGTCCGTCACAGTCACCTGTACTTCATAGACGCCGGGAACCTCATAGTCGTGGTGACCCGCGACTATGCCTGCGCCGTGGTCCTCGATGATCTGAGCTGCGGACGCGTGTCCGTCGCCCCAGTCCCACATCGCGGTATGAGTGTCGTCCGCGCCCGGATCTTGGAAGGTCGTCCAGGCCGTGATCGGTATGTCCAGTTCCGTGAATCTGGGTTCCGTGGGTAGCCGTATGCCGAGACCCTCGGGATCGACCACGGGTGGTGCGTTCACTACGGTGACGAGACTCACCGCGTCCGGCGCTGAGAAGGCGCCCCAGACGTCGTGGACTCGAAGGGAGACCGGCTTGACACCGTCGTCGCCGAACGAGTGCGTCGGACTTGCCTCGGAGGAGTCGTTGAAGCGCCCGTCCCCGTCGAGGTCCCAGGCGAAGCGAATCATGTCGCCGTTGGGATCGAGCGCGTCGGCCTCGAACTGTATCGAGGCTCCCTCTTCGGCCAGGACTGGGCCGTTCACGATAGCCGAAGGCGGAAGGTTGTCGGCAGGCGGTCCTTCCACGCCCTCGCCGGTTCCGGTCATGTCATCGGGGATGATCGGGTCGAACGGATCGCTACCGACCATGTATATCCGGCATTCGTACTCACCCGCCGACTCCGGAGAGAACGTGATGGTGACGGGTATGCTCGCCGAAGGGTCTCCGGGCGGAAGCGTCACCGGCAGGGGGGTCCCGGGTTGCGCGGTGAACGCGGGAGAGTTCGTGAAGATGTCCGTCACTTCCAGAGGTGTCGAACCCGCGTTCGACACGGTGCGGGTCATTTCCTTGCTGTCACCCACAGGAACGGGGCCGAAGTCCAGCGGTTTGCCCTCCGAACTCCACTGGCCGAAGTTGGCCGGACTCGTGGCGTGACAGCTCAGGCAGAGATTCGACAGCTGCGACATGCGCGTCAACGAGTAGCCGGGGGCATTGTGACCCAAATGGCAGTCGAAACACTGCTGCGGAAGCGCAGTCGGGTCGTGACTCGACGGCGGATCGAGCGCTGCGCCGAACTGAACGATTGCCAGGACGAGCACGGCAGCGATTCCAAAGATCGCGAAGATCCTGGTGCGCAAGTGCATGAGACCCACCCCACCCCTGAAGCCCTGCCCCCTTTGGGCTCCCACGAAGAACAGCAAAGACCGGCCATTTTGGGGCCGGTCTCACCATTGGCTCTTCGCCGGAACGGGTGACCGCGCTAATTCCGACGCGTCGATGCCTCCCACTGGGTGCGCTCCATGTCCGGTGGAGCGCTCGAGGTTGAGTCTATCGCACTCGAACGACCAGCACTACTGCACCAGGATAGCGGGGCTGTTAGCTGGCAAAGATTGCCATGATGTCCGGCGCCTCACCCCCACGCCGCAGGATTTCGGCCATCATGCGCATGGGGCGCTCGGTGTGCGCGAAGAAATCCTTCAAGCCCTCGCATAGCCAGTTCAGGCCCGGCTCACCCTCGGGCGTCATCAAGATGCGGTTCTTCGGACACTCCCCGTGACACGCGAACAAGTACTCGCATTCCAGACAGTAGGCGGGGAGCGTCTCCCTCTTCGCCATGCCGAAGGCGCGCTGCTTCTCTGAACGCACAAGTGTGCCGATGTCGCTCTCCATGATGTTGCCGAGGAGGTGCTCCGCGTCCACGAAGTGGTCGCACGAGTACAGGTCCCCCGTGTGCTCCAGCACTACGCCCTCGCCGCACGTGGGCTGCAAGACGCACAAGCTGGACTGTCCGAACAGGTATGCCGCGAGCACGCCGTCGAAGAACTGCACGAACATCTCGCCCACATCGCGGCGTATCCACTCGTCGAAGATCTCGCTCATGAAGCGCCCGTATGCTTCGGGCCGAACGCTGCGTTCCGTGACCGTTCCCGGACGGGTCTCGGTCGGCGGCGTGTCGATCTCGACGATCGGGATGAACTGGACGTAGGGGGTTTGCAGCTCGTCGCGGAAGAACCGGTAGACCTCGAGCGGATGCGAGCTGTTGGCTGCGTTGATCGTGCACAGCACGTTGAGATCGACACCGTGCTCCTGCAGGCGACGAGCAGCAGACAACACGCGGTCGAACACGGAGTTGCCCGCCTTGTCGTGACGGAATGCATCGTGCAGGTCGCGCGGCCCATCGATACTCAGGCCCACAAGGTAGCCGTTCTGGGCAAGGAAGTCGGCCCATTCGTCGTCCAGAAGTACCCCGTTGGTCTGGATGGTCCTCTCGACCGCCATTCCCGGCGGCACGCAGGTGTCCTCCGCTGCGCGCGCACGACGGAAGAAGTCGAGCCCCATGAGCGTCGGCTCTCCCCCCTGCCACGCCATGGATACCTGCGGCACCCGCTGGCTTCGCACGGTCTGGGATACATAGGCCTCCATCACCTCATCCGACATGCGGAATCCGCTACCCGGATAGAGGTCCTCCTTCTCGAGGAAGAAGCAGTAGTCGCAGCGCAGGTTGCAGCGGGCGCCTGTAGGCTTGGCCATGACGTGGAACGCCTGCGGTGTCGAGTCGCTCATGCGGCTATCGTGCTGGATGCGTGCGTCTTTGGCCAGCCGAGGTCTTCTGCAGTCACTGAGCTCCACCGAGAGCAGCCACTTCGTCCAGGACGCTCACGAGGATCCGCTCGACCTCTTCCGGCACGTCGCCCAAGTCGGCGTCGGGGAAGAAGTCGCCAATGAGCGTGGGCCTCATCGTGGCGAGGAAGACTTGGCCGCCTTGCTCGAAGACCATCAGCGGGCACGGCAGCATGAGCCCTATCTTGGGATCCTGCGCAAGCACCGCACTCGCATAGCGCGCGTTGCAGACCTCGATGATCGAAACCGGCTCTCGCTCAAAGCCCTTTTCGGCGAGGGTCGCCGTGACGTCGTGCACCGCGAGCACGCGGAAGCCGGCGGCCTCAGAAGCATCCACGAGAGCGTCGACCGCCTCGCGATACGACGAGCTCGTCGGCACGGTGTAGTCGAGTACCATGATTCCATGCCTCCCGTCGGTGGGAACGAAGCTCAGAGAAGATACCCCCACGGCCCATTCGACAACGGGCAGCCGGCGATCATTCGGCCACTATTAACTTGTGTACTAGTTTTTGCTATCCTCCCAAGGGAAGGACGATTCCGCGCCCCCGAAGGGGAGCCGCCCGATGTCCGTGCGAAACGCGATTCTCGGCCTACTTGCACAGCAACCGCGCCACGGCTACGAGATCCACGGGGCGTTCGAGGCCCTTGTCGGAGGGAGCTCTGTCTGCGACCTCAAGCGCGCCCAGGTCTACTCGACTCTCTCCCGCCTCGAGGATTCGGGACTTGTCGCCCAGACTGTCACCCGTCGCGTTGGAGGACCCGATCAGCACATCTTCGAGCTGACGCCCGCCGGACGCGACGAACTCGACGACTGGTATGCGGAGGGCGTGCACGCGGCCCATCAGCGCGACGAGATCTTCCTGAAGATCGCACTGGCTCTCGGCGACGAGAATGCCCACCCGGAGGATGTCCTGCGCGCCCAGCGTGCCACGCTCTACCGGGACTTGCACGAGCTTACGGCACGGCGCAACGGCATCGAACGCCCGCGCGGACTGTCCCAGGCGATGCTTCTCGACAAGGCCATCATGCACGTGGAAGCCGATCTGCGTTGGCTCGAGATGGTGGAGGCTCGACTCCACGAGATGGCGCTGAATCCGGTGCCAAAGCTGCCCGAGCGCCCGCGGGGACGTCCGCGGCGCCGCAAGACCTAGATGACGGAGGCCAGCGCGATGACTATCGCTCAGACCAAGAACCTCACGAGGGTGTACGGGCACGGACCGACTGCCGTGACGGCGCTGGACAGCGTCGATTTGGCTATCGAACCGGGCGAGTTCGTGGCCGTGATGGGGCCGTCGGGATGCGGGAAGTCAACCCTCCTCAATCTCCTCGGCGGTCTGGACACACCCACCCGGGGTTCCGTGAGGATCGACGACCGCGAGATCGCGTCCATGTCGGACGACGAGGTCACGCGACTTCGCCGCGAGCGCATCGGCTTCGTGTTCCAGTTCTTCAATCTCATCCCCATCCTCGACGCCGTCGAGAACGCCGCGCTCCCGCTGGTGCTGGACGGTGTCCCGAAGGCGGAAGCGAAGCGCAAGGCGGTGACTTGGCTCGAGCGCGTCGGAATCGGCAATCGGCTGACGGGTCGCCCAGACGAGCTCTCGGGCGGTGAGCAGCAGCGTGTGGCAGTGGCGCGCGCACTCGTCAGCCAGCCCGCGCTAGTCCTCGCCGACGAACCCACGGGAAACCTCGACAGCAAGAGCAGCAACGAGATTGCCGCACTCATGCGCCAGATCTCGGACGAGTGGGGGCACGCGATCCTGATGGTCACACACGATCCGGGTATCGCAGCTCATGCCGACCGGATCGTCTTCATGCGAGACGGGCGCATCGTCGATGACGCGCACATCGCAGATGCGGCAGCGGCACGCGAGGCCGTCAAGGAGGCGGAGCTGTGAGCGTTCCGGTCACGCTTGCCACCCGCTACATCGCGGGCCGCAAGCTCCGCACGACGTTGACTACGCTCGCCGTAGCCTTCGGGGTGATGCTCGTCTTCGGCCTGAACGGAGTCTTTCCCGGCTACCTGGGAGCGATGAACAAGGCGATGCTCGCTTCGGCCGGAGAGGTCGACCTGGCCGTCACAAGCGTGTCGGGCGCGACCTTCGAGTCCGACGTAACCGAAGCGGTCGCCGGGGTCGAGGGTGTCGCGGTCGCCGCTCCATCACTGCGCCGCACGATGGCGCTTCCCGCCGAAGGCGACTACGGTGTCTCGACCATCGTGCTGGTCGGAATCGACCCGCAACTGGCCCCGCAAGTGAGCGCCTACCCGATCAGCGAGGGCCGCTTCCTCGGCGCGAACGAGACTTCCGGCCTGTACTCTGCGCGCGAACTCGTTCTTCCCGTTGCCGTAGCCGAACGAATGGGGCTCGAGGTCGGCGATGCCGTCGAGCTTCCGTCCGCGGCAGGTACCACGCATTTCGAGCTGGTCGGGATCGCTGACGTGGCAACGGTCCCCGGCACCGACGAGGCGTTCGTCGCCCTGCCCGCAGCTCAAGAGATGTTCGCCCTGGGAGACCGCATATCCGAGGTCGATGCGGCAATCGAGGCAGGCACGGATCGCGAAAACGTTGAGAGAGACGTCGCCGCAGCGGTCGGTCCGAGCTTCGACGTCGGAGGCATCTCGACTGATTCCCCGATGGCTGGTGGGCTGAGAATGGCGCGGTCGGTCATCACGATGTTCGGGGTGTTCGCCTTCGCGATGGCGGGTTTCATCATCTACAACACCTTCCGCACTACTGTGGCCGAGCGCAGGCACGACGTAGGCATGCTTCGGGCGGTCGGCGCATCCAGACGCACGATCCTCGGCATCTTCCTCGCCGAAAGCCTCGCGCAAGGCATCGCCGGAACGCTGCTCGGCTTGCTCGCCGGGTGGGGTCTCGCACTTGTCAGCATGGCGGCACTCAACTCGCTGATGGCCGACCTCCTGGGTCTGCCTACGGCGAACGTCCTGTTCGCGTGGGAGACCTGGGCGACGGCGATCGGCCTCGGAATCGGAGTGACGGTCCTGTCCTCGCTGCTGCCTGCCCGTGCTGCATCCCGCATGACACCCCTGGACGCACTCCGCCCCGTCCCGAGCACGGAGACGCACGAGAAGGCCGTTGCCTGGCGAGGTTGGATTGGGTTGGTGCTCGCGACGGCGTCCGTCGCGGGCCTGGTCTCCGGCAACATGATGCTCGTGGTCACGAGCGCTGTCGGGATGCTCGTGGGCCTAACCCTTGCCGCACCGGTCGCCGTCAAGCCGATCACGGATGTCTTCGGCCGACTCATCGAGAACATATATCGCCGAGAGGGCTGGATGGCCCGCTCCAATCTGCAACGCAATCCAGGACGCGCCGCAGCCACCGCCTCCACCGTTCTGGTGAGCGTGACAGTCGTGATCGCGCTGCTCGGTACGATTGCATCGGTGTTTGACGGATTCCTCGTCTACGTCGAAGAGAGCACGGGCGCCGACTTCCTCGTCTTGCCTCACAACCTGCTTCTGTCCGGCGGCACGGTCGGTGCCGGGCCCGAGCTGGTCGCAGAGATCGAGAGCACTGAGGGCGTGGGCGATGTCGCAACGATGCGAGTCGCCCGCGCCGCGCACGCAGGCACGAACGTCGAGGTCGTCGGAATCGACCCTGTGGCCTATCCAAAGGTATCGAGCCTCGATTTCGCGGAGGGGAGCAGCCACGACGACCTCGCCGAGCTTTCGGCACAGAACGCCATCATGGTGAACGGGGTGTTCTCGACGCGCACTGGTGCCAAAGCCGGCGACGATCTCGAGCTCACCACGCCGGAAGGCAACCGCACCTTCCGAGTGGTAGCCGTGGGCAGCGACTATCTCACGGCCAAGCTGCCGACCGTCTACGTCTCGCAGGACTCTCTCGAGAGCCTGTGGGGCGTCACGAGCGACGTTCTGGTGATGGCGAATGCCGCCGAGGGCGCAGACCGCGCGAGGTCGCTGACCGCACTCGAGGAAACCGTGAGGACCTACCCGTCGTTCGTGCTCTACGGCTTCGATGAATGGCGACGGACTCAGGAAACGATGCTGTCGCAGCTCGAGGCGTCGATGCTCGCGCTCGCCTTCGTGCTCGCCCTCCCCTCGTTCCTCGCGCTGCTCAACACGCTCACGATGGGCGTGCTCGCCCGAACGAGGGAGATAGGGATGCTCCGCGCGGTCGGCTCGACGCGTAAGCAGATCAGGCGCATGATCGCCGCCGAATCGATGATGCTCGCTGCCCTCGGGACCTCGGTGGGACTCTTGGCGGGTATCTGGCTCGGCTACGCGATGAAGGAAGCCATGGTGATGGTCGGATTCACGATCACAACTCCGTACGTCTTCCCGTGGACCGGCATAGCAACGGCCGTCGTCGTCACGCTTGCCTTCGCGGCGCTTGCCGCACTCCTGCCGTCGCGGCAGGCGACTCGGCTCGACGTGGTGCGAGCGCTTCGCTACGAGTAGGCGGGGAACGAACGAGACGTCTTCCGCGCGCTACAAGCCACCCGCCCCAGCAGGCCCGGGAAGAGGTATTATTCAGGCTGTGGCTGTAGACGTATGAGGATGGATGGCGGGATTCTTCGCAGGCGATCGTCCTGGCCGAGGGCCTCGCGGGGGGTGTCTATGGAGCAAGCACGCCGATTCTTCGTCCAGCACTTTGAGATCTTCGTGGTCATCACACTCGTGGTCGCGACGACGCTTACCCTCTTCGTGGTGGTCGACAAGCTCGCGTTCCTCAACTTCTTCTACATCCCGGTGCTTGCTGCTTCCTATTATCTCGGCCGAACCCGCGGTCTACTCACTGGAATCGTCGCCGTGCTGCTGATTGCTCTGTTCGCGTTCCTGAATCCGGACTTCCTAGGCGACTTCATGAGAGGGTCGCCCGTCACCAGCGTCATCTTGTGGGGAGCGTTCCTCATCGTGACGGCATGGATCGTCGGTGGACTGTACGAAGCCAAGACGAGGACGTTGTCCCAGCTCCAGCAGGCCTACGACGGCATCGTAGAGTTGCTGGCCAAGTTCATCGACGTCGTGGACGGGTGCACGAAGGAACACTCTGTTCGCGTGGCCGAACTCGCCGTCTCGATCGCCAACACGATGTCACTGTCGGAGCGCGAATGCGAGCACATACGTGTGGCGGGTCTTCTTCACGACATCGGCAAGATCGAGGTGAGCATGGATGTGCTCACCAAGGCCTCGATGCTTACCGAAGAGGAATGGGACGAAATGCGGACCCACACGACGAAGGCCGCGGAGCTACTGGGGCCCGTCGGCGACGTGTTGAGGGATGTCATCCCGATCGTCGTGAACCACCACGAGTACTTCGATGGCGGCGGCTACCAGGGCGTGCGCGGCCGCGAGATCCCGATCGGCGCGAGGGTGCTCGCCGTCGCAGACGCCTACGACTCGATAATCACGGACAGACCCTACCGGGCAGGCAAGCCTTCGTGGGAGGCCGTGGCGGAGATCGAGCGCAGGTCAGGTAGCCAGTTCGATCCGGATGTCGTTCAAGCCTTCATGAGCGTGCACCGTGCGCTCATGCAGTACGTGTAGGGCGCCTCTCCTCCGCGGGGTGAACGCAAGAGAGGCGCCCGCTTAGGGACGCCTCTCGGCAAGGTTCATGGCGGAGAGTCAGGGATTCGAACCCTGGGTACCGGTTCAAGCCGGCACACACGATTTCCAGTCGTGCCCTTTAAACCACTCAGGCAACTCTCCGTGTGCCAGGCACCGCTCTCTCGAGCGTCGTGGATGTCCAGAGGTGGGTGCCTCAGGCGCAAACGCGAGTATAGCGACCCTGCCGAAGAGCGGCAACGCGACTCCGGTGCGGGCACGCGGCCGTGCCGCTCCGCACCGATCCCCTACGGCCCCGAAGTCACCTGGAACCAGGCACCGTTCGAGGCCACGCCGTACCGCCAAACGCCGATGTAGCCGGGCTGCGCACCATCCGGCACAACGCAGGTGACGCTCGTGTCGGACCACGCCACGACGGTCGACGGGGCTCCCGCAAACGTGACTCGGCTGTCAGCCTGCGTGCTGCCGAAGCCCACGCCGGCAATCGTCACCTGCGTGCCCGGTGGCCCGCTCGAAACCGAGAGGGCGTCGATTCTCGGAGCCGGGGAGAAGAACCTCCCGTTGGAGCAGACCGCGCCTTTCCACACGCCCACGTACCCGGGAGCCAGGCCCGCCGGCACCACGAACGTGACCTCCGTTTCGGACCAGGAGGCCGGTTCGAACGGAACGCCCCCGAGAGTGATACGACCCGACGAATCCCCAAAGCCCGAGCCGCTCACGGCAATGACTCTCCCCGCCGCTGCGGTTCTGGCGGACAGCGCGTCTATCACGGGCATTCCGCCGGGTACGAACATGAGCCCATTGGAGCACACGCCGTTCTGCCACACTCCAACGTAGCCGGTCCGAGCCCCAGCGGGCACCAAACAGGTGACATCGGCATCCGACCACGACGTCACCGCCGCCGTCATGCCTCCGAACGTGACCGAGCCGCTTCCCTGCGAATCACCGAAACCCGAACCAGTGATGGTGATGGTCTCGCCGTAGGCTGCGCTCCCCGTAGAGAGAGACTCAAC
>Ga0224495_10001063_pt1 | contig 20246 bp, 20 predicted proteins | sample SF_Jul11_sed_USG_FD_168128 | JGI IMG/M metagenome (GOLD analysis project Ga0224495, IMG submission 168128) | Sediment microbial communities from San Francisco Bay, California, United States - SF_Jul11_sed_USGS_4_1 | ecosystem: Environmental > Aquatic > Marine > Sediment | place: USA: California... | reverse complement strand
CCCTCCAAGGGATCACAGACAACTCCAAAACTTTATTTTTGCTGGGGGTATCATATGCAGGATGGACCTCCAGACCTCACTCATGGTTGGTGTGAGCTGGATCTTTCTACTCCTCAGATCCAGGGTGGATGGTATCTGGCTGGCCTTCCTCCCCATATTCAGAACATGAGCACAAATGACTATATGAGTGAGATTCCATCAGAGTGGGCGGATACACATACACCAGGAATGCGATTGGCGACCGGACGATTTCGAGATGGGGGCTGGTCGGGTCAAGGCCCTGCTCTGTTCGCCATCGGACCTTGGAACCAGGGAAATCCCCCCTTATCTGGAGCTGCGATCCAGAATGTGCCTTTGATCCTTTACTCCTCGACATATTCATATGACTCAGAAAACCACACCATGAACAATCATCATCATTCTGACGAATGGTCAGGAACTGCCTGGATTACAGCAGGCGATAAATCCGCGGTCATTTTTGTGGGCACGAAGGGTTTCGGAGATTGTTGGTACGGAAACCCAGAGGGCCCATGTTTGGAGTGTGAAAACAGGGGATGGTGGAGCGATGAGTTCAGAGGCCAGTTCCTCTTTTACGATACATCCGAGCTTGCTGAAGTCGCAGCCGGAATCAGGCAGCCGTGGGAACCACAGCCCTATGCGACCATGGATATCGATCGTTATCTCTTCAATATCACTTCCAATCAGCAAAAACACCATGTGAACGCGTGCTGTTTCGATCGTATAAGTGGAGTTTTGTATGTTTTTGAGTACTTGGCAGATGGAGATAAGCCGCTCATCCATGTTTGGAAAGTGATTTCTGACTCCGATTCACCTCCTAAAAGAAACAAAAAAGGCGGAGTTCGGAGATAAACATGTTTCTTGTAGGACGGAATCAAACCGATTTAACCGATTGCTTTGGTCATCTGGTCTTTTCCAGGATGATATCAGCGGCTAGGCTTCCGGTATGCATGGCCGTTGGAACGCCTCCAAGAAAAAGCTCTGAAGCCGCATAGATTCCAACCATCAAAAGGTTGGGAATGGGAGTTTCCACGAGTATTTTTCCTCCCAGAGCCTTCTCGTTCTTGACACTCCAAGTCCAACCAGCCAATGATCCTCTGTGCCTCTGACCCCAATCTTGATATGTCAGGGGTGTGGCTATCTCCATCACTTCGACGGCAGAGCTGAGCCCTGGCAAAATGTTTTCCACTGTCCTCAGCAAAGACCAGGCCAATTTTTCTTTGTATGGCCTGTAGTCTTTTTTTCTTCTTTTTTCCCCTGTCCAAAAACCTGAGAAATGATCATAGGGAAAGCCTACGCGAAGCACCAAAGTAGCCATCTTGGGTGGAACGAGTTCGGGGGCATTGTCTGACCATAGACAAATCTCGATCTCACGATTGTCAAAATCTTCGTGTTTTGGCCTCTTATTTGGATCGTACAGGCGCCGGAAAAAGAGGTGGTGTGCCCTCATAGCTTTTAGATTGACTTTCAGTGGATCTATACCCAAATAGACACATAATTCGGATTGAGTGTAAGGGATTTTTCCCAAGTTTTTTAGGAATGGCTTCATTAGTGCTCTTTCCGCAATAAGTTCGAAGAATGTCCTTTTATAATCGGCGTTGGAGACGATCCAGTCAGCTTCGCACACTTCGTTATCCATACAAACCACCGCGCTGGCTCTGCCGTCAGCTATCAGGATTTTCTCGACTGGAAATCCTGTTCTCAATTCGCCTCCAGAGCTCAAGAATGCCTCCTTCATCAGATCGGTTAGGCCATGAATGCCGCAAGAGGGAAACCAGATGCCCTCGAAAGACATAATGCTCCACATCAAGGCAAGGTTCAACAGAGACATCACGGGGAGATGAGTGCCTTGGGAGCCTAATAAATTTTTGATGACTTGGCTGTTGAAGTGGCTTTCAAGCATTTTGTTGCAAGGCGTGCGGGAGTAATCTTTGATGCGATTCATCTTGTTTTGCAAATCGTTATGCATATTTTTCAGAACAGTTTTTTTGTGTTCTCCTAGGAAATATTCAGGATGCCAGGAAGAGATATCCTTGATAGAGGCTATGATTTCTTCAAATGCGATAAAAAAAAGATCGATCTTCTTTTCATCCCGGAAAGTGGTCTTTAGGTCTTCCTTAAATTCTTCAAATGGACGGCTGTACACGATATCAAAATATGGGGAGACGAGTTGGAAGTGGTTTCGCTTGAAATCGATCTTTTTCTTGATGCCTATGCTTTCTAAAAAAGTCAGCACTCTTTGAGGATAGCTGAAACTCAGAGGGCCCATGGGAAAAGCGTATCCATTTCTGCGGAAGATGTAGCTTGTTCCTCCAGTGTGATGGTCTTTTTCAAGTAATAAAACTTTTTTTCCCTGTTTGGTGAGCTTAGCGGCACAGCTCAAACCGCCAATCCCAGCTCCGATAACAATGACATCATATTTCATGATTATCTCATTTACTGTGTGATGACTTTTTTCCATCCAAGCATGTTTTGCTATAGGGAGCGAGGAAAAGGCTACGAGTTGAGAGTATACCATAGCTCTTTCTTTCGGGCCAATGTACCAATTTCTCGGGAAGCATCTCTATTTCCGTGACAGTTAATGATGAAGGTGTAATCTGTCAAAGCGCCGGTTCCCCTCCATCCTTGCCAAGACCCTCCCACCCTCCACAAGGGGCTTCGGATGGAGAGGAACCGTCGCCGCTCTTCTCAATTAGGTCAGATGTTTCCCTCATTACGGAAATAGAGATGCTTCCGCAACTGAATGTGTGATTGATTCCAAATTTTTCATGTGTTATAAGACAAAAATGTGTATAGAGACTGCGGATGAGAGCGAGATGATAAGATTTGCTCCTAACAGAAAAAGTTCCCTTACAATAACAGCTGTTCTCGTTTATCTTTTCATGTCCATATTAAGCGCAACTTTTGTATTATCTTTTTCACAAGAGACAAAGAAGAAAGGGATTTCTTACGACATCGCTGTGAGTGCCATTTCCATAGCCGTAACGGTTCAAGACAAAAAAGGAATGTACATCAACGACCTCACAGAGGAAGATTTTCACATATTTGAGAATAATGAAAAGAAAGATATAACCTATTTCAGCCACAATTTTGAAGCTCCTCTGAGTTTAACCGTTCTGCTTGATGTGAGTGGGAGCATGGCCCTTCAGGATAAACTGATAGAAGGAAAGGAGGCCCTCAACCATCTCTTAACCTACCTTCTTGATGATCATGATGAGGTCTCGTTATTGATTTTTGCTGACGGAGATGTGGAAGTGGCCGCGAATTTTTCTAAAGACAAGAATAATTTTTTGGCTGTCCTGGGAAGAACTGAGGCCTATGGACAAACAGCTCTGAATGATGCCGTAGCTGTTTCTCCGGAATTTGCCAATAAAGGAAATAATGAAAAAAGGGCGCTTCTATTGATTACTGATGGAATCGAGAATGACAGCCAATATTCTCCTGAACAGGCTATTGAAGTAGCTAGAAGGGTAGATGTGCCTATATACACCATCGGGTATAAAATTCCTTTGAGCGAGCAATATTTAAAAAAATATAAGCGTTCTCAAGGGCTGACTCCATTTCGTATTGTTGATTCTCTTGAAGGGTTCTCTGCAGCGACAGGTGGAAAGGCCTTTTTCATTGATCAAGCCCTTGAATTGAAGCATACCATGAGGATGATCAAAAAAGAGCTAAGTCATCAGTACATACTCGGATATACGTCTTATACAGATCCAGAGAATGAGTACCGAAAAATCAAGGTCAATACATCGAAAAAGAAGTATAAGGTGAGAACAAGAGAAGGGTACTACAGTGGGGGGAAGAAGGATTCCAGTGACGTGCTGCATCATTGAGACAATTAAAGGGGAGAACAGATCTAAAAAAAAGGGTTTAAAGATAAAAAGTCTTGTGTTATGATGAAATTTTCAATATTGAGGTAAGGGAGGAAAAAATGAACAAAATCACCTTTCTAATAGGAGCTGTGTTAGTCGTGAGCCTGATAGCTGGCACAGGTTGTGCTACAAAAAAATATGTGCTAGGAGAGGTGGCTACTCTGGATCAAAAAGTTGAAGGGGTGGAAACCGCGGTTGAGGAGAATCAAAAAAGAATCAAAGAACATGATGAACGATTAACGACGCTTGGTTCGTTGATTAAGCAGCAAGAGTCTGAGTTGAGTAAACATAAGTCCGACGTCGATAGCAAAATAAGCGAAGTGAAAAAAGCGGCTCAGGGAAAGCTGATTTTCCAAGAGGTGCTTAGAAATGACGAGGCGAAATTCAATTTCGACAGCTATGAACTGAGTGACGAAGCTAAGGCGAAGTTGGATGAGTTTGTACAAGTGCTGATTGATCAGGACAAAGGTGTGTATCTTGAAATTCAGGGGCATACGGATAGCACTGGACCAGAGAGTTGGAATTTGCTTTTAGGAAAGAAAAGAGCCGAAGCCGTAATGGAATATCTTCACAAAAAGTATAATATCCCTCTTCACAGAATGGAAGTGATAAGCTATGGAAGCGATGTGCCAGTAGGCGATAATTCAACCCGTGAAGGAAGAGTCCAGAACAGGCGAGTGGTGATGTTAGTGTATGAATAGAAAGCTTCTTATTAAATTTGCTTAGAGTTCTGTTTTTACCCCTAAAAAATGTGATTTAAGCCTTCTTTTTGTGCTGAAAATTCATATATCTGATTGTATATCAATCAGTTAAGTCGGTCTGACCCCAAAAAAAAGACACAAGACTTGCTGTATAATGTGATTTCGGTTATTTTAAGAATGAGAGATACGAAGGAATGTATAAGGAAGAAAAGTATATGACATCAAAAAGAAGATCAAAAATGGCTGTTTTTGGAAGGATAACACAGATTCTGCTGCTTGTTTTAGGTTTTAGCAGTTGCGAGTGGGGGATTCCCGATTATAAGGTTACTGTAATCATAGAAGAAGGAGTAACAGGGACTCCTGAGGCCGGCGAATACGCCCACAAAGAGCTGACCACGTTGAGTTTCGATTATAACGCTATTGATCCAATTCATACCGTGGAAGTCTTCATCAACAATATACGCCAGATCGCCAGCGGCTCCATAACGGTCTATACTAATTTCACCCTGACTGCTCGACTGGTGGATATTCGTGGATCTTGGAATATAAAGATGCAGTGGGCTGACTCTCTTGGGGTCGATTTCGACTTCTCCATCACGTTTGACGGGACGGATTTGGCTTCCGGGACTTTCACTGATAGTCAAGGTTATCACGGGCTTTGGACAGCAGAAAAGGGAATCATCACCATTACGTACACCGATTGGAGTGATTTCGTGCTGACCGGATCGGTTTTCAACATGAGCGGTACTTTTACTGCAGAAAGTGACAATGGAAGCTGGACCGCCACAAGATTAAGTTAAGATTAGTATGGGAACTCCCACATTAATAATGCAAATGCCGCTTTCCGCAATTTCCGTCTGGTAACATCCTGAAATGAATATACCACAATTATTATCGCTGGCTCGAATGGCGGGGGATACAGGATTCGAACCTGTGACTTTTAGCGTGAGAAGGTGGCCGGGTATGAGTTTGTTCTGATGCAGCCCGTGGCGAGAAAAATCAGCGGTTTTGCATATCTGCATCCCGCTTGAGTTTGAATTCGCTCCCTTCTTTCCAGTTGGGAAAAGTGGATTCCATGCTCAAGCGGTATCCGATCTTAAAATACATATGCAGATCTTCCAGAGTGCCGCTCAGATCCCAATAGGGATCAAACTCATCCGAAGGTTTATGGTATTTTTCTCTAATGTAGTTTTCCCTTTGGGTGAGTCCCCATTCCTCTCCCTTTTCCAGATGCTGAATGCCTGAGCCGGCGTTCAAAGCCGGCACGCCCTGTTTGGCAAATGGAAAATGGTCGGAGCGGTAAAAGGAGCCTTTTTCTGGCGTTGGATTGGGCAGAACAACCCTCCCCACTTCTTCGGCATAGGCTTTAACATATTCATCCAGCTCGGACTGTCCATAGCCGATAATTCGGATATCTTTCATACGGCCGTAGATATTCAGGCTGTCCATATTGATGACGGCAACGGTTTTAGTCAGGGGATAAAGAGGATGGGTGGCATAATAATCCGAGCCCAGCAAACCCTGTTCCTCGGCCGTAACTGCAAGGAATAGGATAGACCTTTGAGGCGGGGAGCCGAGCCGCTGAAAGGCCTCAGCCAGTTCGATCAGAGCTGCGGTGCCAGTGGCATTGTCCAGGGCTCCATTGAAGATTTGGTCGCCTTCCAGATTAGGATCCTTGCCGAAATGATCCCAATGGGCAGTGTAGATGATATATTCATCCGCCCGCTTGGAACCTGGAAGGAGTCCGATGACATTTCTGGATATGGCATTTCTGATACTGTTTTCCAAGGCAAGGCTGGCTTTCAAACCCAGTGGGACGGCTTTGAATCCAGACTTTTCCGCAGATTTTTTCAAATCGTCGTAATTTTTCTCTGCGGCTTCAAAAATTGCCCGGGTTGTTTCCAGGGTAATCCAGGACTCTACGGCACACCTTGAGGCATTGCCGTCCTCCGAAACAAGGCTGAAATTGGGACCGGTCCAGCCTTTCCGGACAACGTCCCAGCCATACGCGGCCGGCGCGGTCTCATGGATGATTACCGCACACGCTGCACCCTGCCGCGCTGCCTCCTCGTACTTATAGGTCCAACGCCCGTAATAGGTCATGGCTCGTCCGTTAAAAAGCTCCGGATCTTGAGTGGCGAAACCGGGATCATTGACCAGCATGACTACGGTTTTCCCTTTTACGTCGATTCCCTCATAATCATCCCATTGATATTCAGGAGCGACAATGCCGTAGCCGACGAATACCATATCGGAATTCTCAACAGCCACTTTTTCCTGAACCCTCAGGGTCACACCCACAAAGTCATCTCCATAAGCAAACTCGAGAGGCTTTTTCCCCCCTGTGACCACAAGCTTGGTCTGAGGGCTGGCCGTGATCTCAACCAGAGGAACTTCTTGGAAAAAACTATCTCCGTTTCCGGGTTTAAGCCCCACTTTTTCAAACTCTTCCTTCAGAAACTTAATGGTTTTCTCCTCTCCTGGGGAAGCAGGAAATCGACCTTCAAAATCATCCGAACTGAGAATCTCTACATCATGGGCAAGTTCGTCTGTGTTCAAACTGGCCATGGCGGCCTCAATATCATGCGTCTTGCGGCTGCAGGATAGAAAAACAAACAGAGTTAAAGTCAAAATCAATAGACAGAAGATAAATTTTCTTTTCATCGAAGAACTCCTTATGAAGGAAATGAGCGCATTTGAATTTTTATGAAAATGTAATAAAAAGTCAATGTCAAATGTCGCATCAGTTTATATGTTCATGTTTGCAGGGGAAATGATTGAGTTCTGTTTTTTAGCTGACTGTATATTAGTATTTAAAGAGAGATGAATTACAGGTCTAAAACCTTGGTATCTTTTTATCGATATTAAAATATATTACTAAAACTGATACAATGTTGTTTTGAAGAAAGTCACTACTGCAGGAGACAATCGAATGGAAAGGAAAAGAAAACAGATTAAAAAAGCCTCTATCGGCCTGCTTTCTCTATTCTTTCTTTTATTGTTGAGTACGGCCGGACTGCAGCAAAAAAGGCCTGAGGTGCCATACGTACCAACCCCGGAAAAGGTTATATTGGAAATGCTTAAAATAGCAGAAGTGGGCAAGGATGATGTGCTTTACGATCTCGGCTGTGGTGATGGACGAATCATCATCACGGCCGCAAAAGAGCTGGGTTGTCGAGGTGTGGGAATAGATATAGATCCTGTGCGCATCCAAGAAAGCCGAGAAAATGCCATCAATGCAGGAGTGTCAAACAGGGTGAATTTTTTTCTTATGGATCTCTTCGAGGCAGATATCACCCAGGCCACCGTGGTGACTCTCTATCTTCTTTCGGATGTCAACATCAGACTGCGTCCCAAACTTCTAAGAGAACTGCAACCCGGCACGAGAGTTGTATCTCATGACTTTGACATGAAAACATGGAAGCCTGATGAAAACGTCGTCATTAATGACAATTATAATGATTATCCCCCTGTTTATGACAACTTTTGGTTTGAGAATTACTGGGACAAGCATAATGTCTATTTATGGATTATTCCTGCGAATGTGACAGGAGCTTGGAAATGGACCATGCCAGCCATTTCCGGAAAAAAGCGTTATACACTGGAGCTTGATCAAACGTTTCAGGAGGTAAAGGGAAAAGCATTCGAAGATTCTTTATCGATACCTCTTAATATAAAAGACGGTAAGATTGAAGGAAACAGATTGGAGGTCACCATAGAGAGGAAGCTGAAAGGACATACAGAACACATACATTTAGAGGGGATTGTCAAGGATCACACCATGAAAGGCCTTGTGAGAATCGAAGGAAAGCCAGATGTCAAAGAAAAATGGCTGGCCAAGCGGGTTTCATCGACAATCAAGGCTATTGACAGATAGTCTATCTGTTCGCATAGACACTCATCCGCTGCTAATCAATCCTCATCATTTCTCACTGCCTGTCAACAACAAAAATCCTTGTGGCGGGGAACGATTGAGAGAGTGGATGAGGTCCCGTGACTTCTACCGTGTGTGGGAAGCAGCACCCGAAGCGGAGACGCAGAAAATAAAGCATTTTCCCAGTAGATGACGCTTTCTTCAGGCCTTTTCCTTTTAGATATTCTTTGATATCTTTAGATATTTTTCGATATTTCTGACAAATTTTGGGCACAATTTGGGCACAGTGGGGCGCTGGCTTTTGTCAGTAACGCCTAAACCTCGTCTTTGGGGTAGGGGCTTACTATGTTTATCTAGCCGAGGAGGGCAGGGCGTATGAACAGCGGGTATTTGACCGTCACCTGGAATACCCGGCCATAATATTGAAAAGCTACGGGCGCTTTATATGTCCGGTCAGCTGAGGATCATGGGAGAAGTATGTGCCCAATACGATGGGTTATCCCCATCCGATCCCGTTCTGGACCCCTACTTCGCCCTCGCAGAGTCGCTGGATATTCCTGCCTGCATCCACATGGGAATGAGTTTGCCGGGCATCACGGAATCGTGTCCGAAATTCAGAGTGTCAGTCGGGAATCCGCTCCTGCTGGAGGAACTTCTGAATCGTCATCCGAAACTGAGAGTTTGGATAGCCCATATGGGGTACCCATTTCTTGAAGAGATGATCGGAATCCTGAACGTCTATCCGCAGGTCTACGTTGATACCTCGGCCATCGACTGGATCGAGAGGCGCGAGGCATTCATCTCTTATCTCAAGGAACTCATCATGTACGGCTTTGAGAAGCGAATCATGTTTGGGTCGGATCAAATGACCTGGCCTGATGCGATTGGTATGGCCGTCGAAGCGATCGAGAAGGCAGACTCTCTTTCCCCAGAACAGAAGCGGGATATTCTTTACAATAATGCCGCGAGATTTCTCCGCCTGTCGCCTGAACAGATCGCCAAACACCACGGGGCATCGAACAAATGATACTACGGAAACAACGGCGGCTGAAATTCTAACCTAATTGGTGATTGCTGATCAGAACAACGTCCGGACCGCTGATCTGCCTGCTTTGAGCTAGGCAATTTGTTAGGATTGGAATTTGACATCTCTTCAAAATTATGTAAAATATGAATATCATAGTTTACAGATGACATCACAATGAGAAAAAAAATCAGCGCGACTGAGGCAGTGAGAAAATTCTCTGAAATCTTGAGTCATGTTCATTATAAAGGAGATTCTTACACTGTAGTTCGAGGAGGGAAATCCGTGGCTTCGATATCGCCGGTTATCCAGCCGCTCAAGGGCAAAAACCTGGGCGAATTGAAAAGCCTCCTGGCTGCCATTCCGAAACTCGGGGCTGAAGCCGAGGCTTTTGAATCCGACATAAGGGCTGCTCGTGAAAGCCAGCCTGTCCTTCCGAAGGGGAGCTGATGGGAGTCATCTTCGATACGAGCGTCCTCATCGGCCTGGAGAGGGCGTCTTCGAGGCTGGATAAGTTCATCCTGGGGAGGGAAGAAGAGCCTTTTGGAATTTCTGCCATCACGGTTTCCGAGTTACTCCATGGTGTTCATCGCGCGGAATCCGAGAAACGGAGAATCATCAGGGAGGCTTTTGTCGAGAAAATCATCGAGGTGTTTGCCGTTTTTCCCTTCGACCTGAGCGCCGCTAGAATTTATGCCGGGATCTGGGCGAGTTTAGCCAAAAAGGAAAAAGTCGTCGGAGCGCACGACCTGATCATCGCCGCTACCTGCATTTCATTGGGATTTTCCCTGGTAACTCTGGATCTGCGGGATTATGGCCTAATCGAAGGCTTAAACATCGTGAGACTTTAAAGTCTATTTTTTCCGGCCGCCACTTTATCTTCGCCATTTTTTATCCTACGGCCGCGCGGGTCTTGGCTTACATAGAAAAAGCAGCACGGTGTAAAAAAGCAAGAGGGCCGCATTTAACAAGAGATACCAGCCTGACTTGATTATTGCGAACTGGTAAACCACAAAAAAAACGACCACCACGGCCCCCGTGATTATTGCGCTGTTGATGATCGCCAGATTTTTTTCGACATCTTTCAGCGCGAAAAAGAACAGCAAAGCCCAACTCAGCTGGAAAATTCCATACAAACGGGCAATGAACCCGTGATTTTCAGAGAAACCCAGAGCCGGGAGAATGTGTTCTGGCGCTATGGTAGAGGCCAGAAAGCAGAGCAGAAACAAGGCCACGCCGATCCACAGAAGAACCTTGATACAAACCGGATTTTTTGGCATTTGATTTGTCCTCCCTATGACTGTTGCCTATTTATTAAGATAAGGATTAGAGTTCCCTCCGTTAACTCGGATCATTCTTTCTGCACAAGCCATATCCTTAGGCCGTCAATCGCTGCAGGAGAGATCGCGGTGACGGCTATTGCTGACCACCATTCTCAAGTATGACTAAAGATTATCAAGGAATAAAGATAGAGTCAATTCGCGTTTGACTCCATTACTCTTATTTTGCTACACTTTAGCCATACCTGATAGAAGGGGCGAGCAGTGGTCATCAAGTGCCCGAACTGCCAGGCAGAGAATCCTGATACCAAGCAGCATTGCGGCGACTTCGGGACACAACTGCCTTCTTTTAAGGAGGATCGGATGAAACGAAGAACGTTTGTAGAGAGCGCGGTGACGGCCTTTCCGGCCATCGCCGTGCTGGGCATTCCCAAAGTCAGCCTCGGCCAAGAGTTGCAGCCGATCACGCTTCCGCAACCCGAGAAGGATGGAGGTAAATCGGTGCTGGCGTCCATCCAGGAGAGAAGGACCATCCGCAGCATCAGTCCGGATCCACTTCCGGCCCAGATATTCTCCAATCTTCTTTGGGCGGCATTCGGAGTGAACCGGCCAGAGGGGCTAAGGGGAAAGCCGGGAAGAACAGCTGCCTCGGCCAGTAACTCGCAGGAAATAGACCTCTATATCGCCCTGCCCAAAGGAGTCTACATCTATGAGGCTATTCCTCACCGCCTAGCGCCAGTCGTCCCCGGGGATTTTCGCGCGAGGTCCGGCAGACGTGGCGCGGCGACAGCTCCGGTGAATATCTTCTACGTCGTGGATCTCGCGAGATACGTTCTAGAGGGGCAGCCGGACCCAAACATCGGGGATCCTGAGGTCCAGAAGTCTTATTATTATATCGCGACCGGCCTTATTGCCTCGAACATCTACTTATTCGCTGCCTCGCAAGGTTTGGCGGCCTGGTTCCACAATTGCGATAAGGTGAACACTGTCAGAGAGTTTAATTTGCGGTCCGAACAGCGTGTGCTGTTCGCCCAGACGGTGGGTTATCCGGCGAAGACATAGTCCGGATCCACTGTCACCGCTGCAGCAGGGACGTCATTTCCCCGGTCCTCCCGGCATGTCAATAATCCCGGCCGCAATCGGGAAAAATAGGCTCAAAAAAGGGCGGGAAGTTGCTGATAAAAAAGAAAATGGGCGATACAGGATTCGAACCTATGACTTCTACCGTGTGAAGGTAGCATCGAGAAAAATAAGTCCCATGAAATCAAGTAGTTAGCTGTATTATCAATTACTTAGATAAATTTTTCTTTCAGTAGTATTTTATTTGTTTTGGTATTTTTCGATCTTTTTAGATGCTATTTGGTCACGAATTGGTCACGAGTAGTATCTAATCTGAAAGAAACACTTGACAAAAACGAACGTTCGTTTTATATTAGAAACAATGTATTAAAAGAGGAAATTTTAATGCCTAAACTTTCAAAAGAACAAAAAATCAGTCGAAGAAAACAGATCATGCAGGCTGCTTTAATCTGTGCTGCACGCAAAGGCTTTCATCAAACCTCAATGAGAGATATTTGCAGAGAAGCGAAAATGAGTATAGGGGCTGTGTATAACTATTACAAGAGCAAAGAGGAAATACTTGCTGCAATGACCAAGGAAGGACGGCAGGCCAAGAGAGTGATGTTGGAAAGGCTCAAAGAGTGTCAGAATGCCAGAGAAAGCTTTCAAGAGTTGTTTGGATATTTCTTCCTCGTCTACAAGAATGATTCCTTCAGAACCTATGGATCGATTGATCTGGAGACTTATTGTGAAGCAATGAGAAATGAAGAAGTTCGCAAGATCATGCGGGAAGAATACGAGGCCTTGGCGAATCCCCTTGTAGAACTTATCCGGCACTGGCAGAGGGAAAAAGAGATCAGAAAAGATATTGATCCTAGCTATCTGGCTAATTATCTGATTTCTTTATCAATAGGAATAAAGATACATCTTCTTGTGCAACCAGAGTTGACTGCTGATGGATTCGAGGAAATTTTGCAAAAAACCTTTTTTGAGTCAATCTGGCATGAACTTAAAACTGGTCAGAGTGAATAATTCAATAGCCTGATTACGACGATCAGGCAATTTGAATAGGACCCAGCTGGGAACGTAAAACAGAATCAATCAGAATTGGAGGGTGAAATGTGTACAAAAATCACTGTATCCCAGGAAGGTCATACCGAACAGCATTCTTTAGGGAAGTCGGTCCTCCTTCACCTCTTTCCAGGATTCGTATTCACAATCATTTACATTCTTGGCGTGAGATATACAGTTGGATGGGGAGTGCCACCTTTTTTTGTCTTCTTGATTGTCGGGTTGTTGTTTCTGATTCCTTTCGAATTGGGGTACCTATTTTATCAGGCAAAAAAGCGAAATAAATCGTTTTCTTTGAAGGGAATTGTGGGCTTTCGAAATAAGATCCCCAAGTGGCAATACATCGTTCTGCCAGCTCTTCTTCTCGGTTGGGCCTTTTTGATTGCTATAGTCGTAAATCCTCCGCTCGAAAATACTATTATTGAGAGATTTTTTGCCTGGGTTCCTGAGCACTTTTTTTTAGCGTCTTTGGTGAGTCAGGCGAATCAGTATTCCAAATCTCTCCTAGTTGTTTCTGCTGTCTTTGGCATATTTTTTAATGGAATTTTTGGTCCTATTGTGGAAGAACTCTATTTTAGAGGCTATCTTTTGCCCCGAATTTCTTGGCTGGGAAAATGGGCACCTTTGCTAAATACAGTTCTGTTTTCACTTTATCATTTTTTCACGCCGTGGCAAAATCCCCTTAGGATAATTGCCCTTACGCCAGTGTTTTATACAGTGTGGTGGAGAAAGAATATGTATCTGGGCATAATTGTCCATTGCCTTATGAATCTAACAGGATCTTTTATGGTGATGGTGGCGATTCTTAGGTAAACAAATGGTGGGCGATACAGGCTGATAATCTATTTTTTTTCGATTTCTCTCAGAGCAATTTTAATGGCATCTTCATATGAAAGAAGGGAAATTTTGGGGAAAAACCTCTTCGCATTATCATTCTGGATGACTGTCTCTGATTTTAATCCCTCGACTAATGCTTTTGCTATCCGAAAAGAAACAGGGGTGATGAGTATCAACCAATAAGATGAGAGTCTCGGTGTCAACAAAGGAACAGGAATCAATAACCTTCTCAGACCTATAACCTTGGAAGCTCTGATAAGCATCTCTTTAAAACTCATCTGGTCAGATCCAATATCTACGACAAGATTCTTCTTTGTATCGAGATCTTTTGCCTGAAACAAGTATTCCAATACATCACTGATACCGATGGGTTGGGTCTTTGTATGAACCCATCTTGGCGTTATCATCATAGGAAGCTTCTGAACAAGATTGCGGATGATTTCGAAACTTGCGCTGCCTGAACCGATGATAATTCCAGCTCTAAACCATATGGTCTGGATGGATTCAGGTCGACTGCTGAGGATTTCTCCTGTCTCGATCCGGCTCAATAGATGCTTGCTTGCAGTATCCTTTCTTCCCAGTCCACCAAGATATATGATTCTCTGAACCTTAGCATCAATGCAGGCATTAAGAAAATTTTCAGCACTTAAACGGTCAAGTTCTCGGAAATCACCTTTGGTTCCCATAGAATGAATCAAGTAATAGGCTACATCTATGCCTTCAAGAGCTTTTCGGAGAGATTCTCTATCAAAGGTGCTGCCCTCGAAAATTTCCATCCGGTCTCTGTACTTGTCCCGGATCTTTCTTTCGTTCCTGACGAATAAGCGAAGTTGAAGACTTTTATCTTCTAGGAGTCTTTCTTTAAGCCTTCTTCCTATATAGCCAGTAGCGCCAGTTAAAAGCACTTTCATGATCTCAATTCACTTATTTTGCCCATCTCATCCTCTTCTTGTTCTTGTAAACTTATGGAATTGAGGTCAGAATCGGAAAGTTATGCCAGCGATTACGAAATGGATTAGGGCAAAATTGTATACTTCTTCCACATTGGCGCCTCCTTCAAGGATTCTGTATCCAGCTTTCAGCGTAAAGTCTTCATTTAAATGAAGCTGTAAAGCCAGCAAGATATCTTCGGCCCGTCCTTGAGATGCAGCAAGAGCATCGCCGTCCAATAGTAAGCTCAATTTTTTGGCAAAAAACCATTCAAGACGAAAGTTTATGAGCGGTACAAAGCCTACATTTGTTTTTTCTGACTTTTTGTTATTTCCTTCGACACTGACGGCAGCGTCCCTTATCTTGGCAGTGAATCCAAAGCCAAGCCTCAAATTTTCTTTTCTTACAAAGTCATATCGATAGGTCAGACGGTAAGAATTAAAGCGGTAAACAGCCTTTAGTGGTGTATCAGCAGGAAAATCTTCCTCATAAAATCTGATTGATTTGTTAATCCTACCTGAAGCATTTAGGCTCAGGGGAGCCACAAGAACAGATATAGTGTGTTTTGAACCTATTTGATATCCCAACCGCAACCTGATGAAAAGGCTGGAGTCTGTTTTTAGGTCTTTTGAGAGGGAGAATTCAGTACCTGTATCTCTAGGTATTCTCACATTATTATATCCGCTGAACCCCAATCCTGTTTCCACGTCGACAAACCACTGAGAATACCCATTCGAAAATATTGATAATATGAGAATTGCCAAGAAAATATAAATATTTATTCTTCTTTTCTTCATGGATGACCTCCTGAAGAGTTGAGCATTATAGAACAATTTGCTTGATTGTCAAATTACTTATTAGGGCAAAGGCAGTATGTGTCTGTCTCTGCTCAACTTGACAGTTTTTTTCTTTTAGAAACTTATTACAATTAGCAGAATAAACAAAAATTGTATCATACTTCCGTATATAATTAATATAATACCGATAAAGAAAATGAAGAACGAGCGCATAAGGATATTAAAACAAGGAGAAGAAAAATCCGGACCAATAATCTACTGGATGAGCCGTGACCAGCGGACCCATGATAATTGGGCGCTCCTCTTTGCACAAGAGATGGCGATTAAGCAAAAAGCATCTCTGGGGGTAGCTTTCTGTCTGGTCCCCCAATTTCTCGGAGCTACTATCAGACAATATGGTTTTATGCTCCAGGGCCTCCAGGAAACTGAGAAAAACCTAGAAGCAAAAAATATTCCTTTTTTTCTACTTACAGGCTCACCCGAAGAGGGGATAGCGAAATTTGTGTCTCAACACGAGGTTGGTACTCTCATAACTGACTTTGATCCATTGCGCCTGAAAAGAGCATGGAAAAAAGGTGTGTTGAATAGGATTGACATTCCTGTTTATGAAGTGGATACACATAATATCGTTCCCTGCTGGATAGTCTCGCCCAAACAGGAGTTTGCAGCCTATACCTTCCGTCCAAAAGTGAAACGTCAGTTGAGTGAATTTTTGGATGAGTTTCCAAAACTCAAGAAACATCCTTTTTCATGGAAAAAAAAAGTAGAACAGACAGACTGGAGCAGAGTGAAAAAGTGCCTGAAAATCGATAGAAAGGTTTTGGAAGTTGACTGGATTAAGCCAGGCGAGAAGGCAGCACGTTTAATGCTGAATCAGTTCATAGAGCATAGGCTTTCAAAATACGACGTTAAGAGAAATGATCCAAATATCGATGGCCAATCAAGTCTTTCCCCTTATCTTCACTTTGGCCAGATTTCTGCCCAGAGGATTGTACTTGAAATACAAAAAAAGAGCATAAGCGCCAGCGAACAAGAAGCATTCTTGGAAGAACTCATCGTGAGGCGGGAACTCGCAGATAATTTCTGTTTTTACAATGAGCTTTATGACAATTTTATAGGCTTTCCTGATTGGGCAAAAAAGACGCTCAATGAGTATCGGCACGACAGAAGGGAATATATTTATTCCCTTGACCAGTTTGAAAAGGGTCAGACACATGATGTCCTATGGAATGCTGCTCAGAAGGAAATGGTAAAATCCGGTAAAATGCACGGCTATTTGAGAATGTACTGGGCAAAAAAAATATTGGAGTGGACAGAGACTCCAGAAGAGGCTCTAAGAATTGCAATCTTTCTTAATGATAAATATGAACTTGACGGCAGAGACCCAAATGGCTATGTGGGCATCGCTTGGTCTATAGGCGGAGTGCATGACCGCGCCTGGTTTCCAAGACCAATTTTCGGAAAAATCCGTTACATGAGTTACAAGGGAACCCAATCAAAATTTGATGTGAAAGCCTATATTAAAAAAGTCAATAGTCTGTAATCGGCAAACCTTTCAAAAGTAAATCTATATATTTTTTATGTTTAAATAGTTGATGAAGGACAAAACTCAGACTATGAAAAAAAATGAAGCTTTTATATGAGCAAAGATTTCATCCAAACAACAAAAGCTCCGCTAAATCCCCCCAACATCGGTCCCCAGATAACTTCAAGGACAGTAAGCTTCAAGCTCCAATCTTTAAAGAGAGCATAATTTGTTACTCCATAAACAGTAATCGCCAAAATTCCAGCAATTGCACCAATCAACATCGCTTCCTGATAATTTACTTTTTGAACTTTATATAAAACCAAAAATACAATACACGTAACGACCAAGACTTGAGACAAAATACCAGCAAAGGGATTAAAAGCCATTTTGTCGCCACTCATGCGGGCAAGCGGCTTTATTCCTTCAGAATATGCCCTTTTGAAAATTCCCAAATGCCAGATAACGTCTATCAAGCTCGTAAAGGCAAAAGATAAAAGCCAAACCAAAAAATAGCGAATAATATTCATTTGAACTCTCCTTTTCTTTAATAAAACTCATAAAGAATTTTACTGCTTTTTAGAAAACCATGGGAAAAAGGCGCTTGTCCTTTTTGCATATTCCTCAAACTCTTTATTACCGGTATATTTTTTTTCTAACATCTTAATCCCTGAAACTCTCAAAAGAAGAAATGTGATCATCAGCGGGCTTACAATAGCTGTCCAACCGTTTCTCACAGAAAGAGCAATCAGGAAGATTCCCCACCACATTGCAGTCTCTCCAAGATAATTAGGATGACGAGTATACCTCCACAACCCTTGAGTCATAATTTTTCCCTTATTTTCTGCTTTTCTCTTGAATTTCGATAGTTGATAATCTCCCACAGCCTCGAAAAAGAATCCTTTCAGCCAGATAATAAGCCCAAGTATATCAAGAAACACGATTCCCGTTTCTTTAGAATGATTAATAAGAATCACCGGATAGGCAATGATTAAAAGTAGGAATCCTTGAAGCATATAAATCTGGAAAAAGCTTCTGATAAAAAACCACTTTCTCCAATCCTTTCTCCATTGCGCATACCGGAAATCTTCGCCTCTTCCCTTGTTTCTGATGGCTATATGTGTTGCCAGTCTTGTTCCCCATATAAAAATCAACGCAGTTACAAGAATATGGCGAGTAACGAATTCGGTCTCCAGAAAAAAAGTCAAAATTGCGACCCATATGAAACCGATTCCCCAAGCAATGTCGACGATAGAGTTATCCTTTTTTATCCATGCGAGCATATAAATAAGCGACATATAAAGAAAAACGCAGATGGCTGAATAAAGTATAGAATTAAGCATCCTAACAACTCATTGTATCGGTTTATAAAACTCCAATCTCTCTCGAGTGAAATACTCGATACTATACTTTAAGTGAGATTTATTCAAACATAAGCGCAATTCCGACAGCACCGATTCCGTTGTGAACGCCTATCACAGGTGATATATCCACGATATAAGCCGGATTCCGGTGCAAGGATTCCTTTATTTTTTCCGCATACATCTCAGCCCGCCCGTAGTTTTGGGCATGAACAATCGCGTAATTCCAGAGCTTCTCTTTATCGGCCATATCTTTTATCATCCGCATAATTTTTTTCATATTGCCTCTTCGACTGAATGACTTGCCAAATGCAACTCCTTTGCCCTCTGAATCAAGAGACACAATCGGCTTGAGGTTCAGTATTTTCGCTAGAAATCCTTTCATGGCACTGACTCTGCCGCCGCGAACCATGTATTTAAGCGTTTGGATATCCACAAGAATCTTTGTCCTCAAAATCCATTCTTCGGCTAGTTTCACGATTAGCTCATGCGGTTTTCCTTTTCCAATCTCTTCAGCAACTCGCAAGACGACGAGGCCTAAAGATACAGAAAGATGCCTGGAATTGATAACGCTGATTTTTTTATTTTGGACTATAGAGGAAGCTTCCTGACTTAACTTGTAGGCTCCGCTCAATTTATCCGAAATATTCACCACAATGATCGATTCGTAATGACTTGCGAGAAAAGAAAATAAATTCTGGACGGTCTTGAGTGGAGGCTGTGAACTTTTGGGGTGCTCCTTGTGGGTTTTCAGCAGTGTGTAAAACTGCTCAGGCGTGATGGTGACCTTATCCAGGAATAGACTATCCCCGAATGATAGATTGAAAGGAATGACATGAATTTGATATTCATCAATTATTTCCTGGGGCAGATCGCATGCAGAATCTGTTACCAGTACGATTTTCGATTTTCTCTCATAACTCGCTTCATACTGTTTTTGCATATCATCGGCTTTTAGCTGTGCAATAGTGCCATAATCTTTAAGCCTATAAAACAAATCAGCGGGATGATCAGTGTGAATATGGATACGGACTTTTTCTTCAGAACCTGCCATAATTGTAGAACTACCAAATGGGATAATTTCTTCTCTAAGTTTATCTAAATTTATACTTTTACCGACTAACAGCGCTTCGGTACAGTATCTTTGCTCAATTGCATCTTTATCTTTATGAACATGAAATTCCGCATCTTCCCATAAAGCTATGGGTTTCGGGATTTTTTTCAGCTTGCCCTTTTTAATAAAATTCGTAATCCCTTCAAGAAAATCGACAAATCCTTTTGCCCCGGCGTCAACGACTCCAGCTTTGGCAAGAACGGGAAGTTTATTGCGAGTCTCCATCAAAGATCTTTTTGTGATTTTAAGCGAATGGCAGAGAAGATCGACAAAATCACGCATTTGTGTCCTCTGCTGATAGACCGCTTCAGCCCAATCTTTCATTACGGTGAGCATCGTTCCCTCAACTGGAGAAACGACTGATTTATAAGCGTACTGAACTGCTTTTTTGACTATTTCGCCGAAAGAACTCGTTGATATTCTTTTCACGTTCTTGATTTCTTTACTTATCCCATGGAGGAACTGAGCGAAAATCAATCCAGAATTTCCTCGGGCACCGGAAAGCGCCGTGTCAGCAATTGAATGTAAAGTTTTATAAACAGACGAGTTAGGAACAGCTCCTTCAGCGATTGAGCGCATTGTTGAAGCCAGATTAGTTCCTGTGTCAGAATCTGGAACTGGAAAGACATTTATCTTGTTTAAGTATTTTTGGTCTTTTATGACTTCATTCCCCCCGACTATGAATGCATAATAAAGCCTGTGTCCATCAAGATAGCTTATCTTCATGACTGATTCATTCAATTGCAAAAATTTTAATTAACCTATAAATTATATAAAATTTTT
>Ga0224495_10001062_pt1 | contig 20248 bp, 21 predicted proteins | sample SF_Jul11_sed_USG_FD_168128 | JGI IMG/M metagenome (GOLD analysis project Ga0224495, IMG submission 168128) | Sediment microbial communities from San Francisco Bay, California, United States - SF_Jul11_sed_USGS_4_1 | ecosystem: Environmental > Aquatic > Marine > Sediment | place: USA: California... | reverse complement strand
GACAATCGCAACGTGTAAAAAGCAGAACCAAAATGTCTTTGACTTTATTCATGAATCTGTTATTGCTCATTGGAGCGGTAAAAAATATCCGTTGTTAATCTGTTAAAAACTGTGAACGGTTACAAATATTTTAATCTGAGAAATCTGTGTAATCTGTGGACTTACATTTAAAGCGTTCGTTTTATTCGTCTTCGCATCAGCACAGAGGCCGTACACGCGATCGCGCGGCCTTCACCCACAGCGTCAAGGCCCTCGTTAGTCTTGGCTTTAATATTCACATTGGCAAAATCCGTTTCCAGCAGACCGGCGATCTGGCGTTTGATCTGTCCTTTATACGGACCCATCTTCGGCAGTTGAGCATGGATAATCACGTCGAGATTGACCACTTGCCAATCATACTGTTTGACGTACTCACGCACCTCAAACAGCAGATCACGGCTGTTCGCGTCTTTCCATTGAGGATCCGTATCGGGAAACAGGGTTCCGACATCCCCCTGTCCCGTCGCTCCGAGAATCGCATCAATGACCGCATGCAAAACGACGTCGCCGTCGCTGTGACCTAAAAGCCCCAACTCAAACGGCACCTGCACACCGCCCAGCAGCAAGGGTCTTTCCGAGACCAGCTTGTGGATATCCGTGCCAATACCCGTTCGATACTCGTACTGCGGCTCACTCACAAATCAAAGAACTCCTTTCGTACTCGGAATATCCGTGCCGGTCACTTTGACCGCCATGCCGATGGCTTGCCCGAGCGCCTTGAAGATCGCCTCGGCAATGTGGTGGCTGTTCGTCCCGTAAGGCACTTCCGCATGCAAATTAAGTTTGCCGACAGTGCAAAAACTCCGCAGGAACTCTTCGACGCACTCAACATCGAATTCACCAATTTTTTCACTGGGAAAATCGGCACGATAAACAAGAAACGGCCGGCCCGACAGATCCACCGTCACAACCGCCTTGGCATCCTCCATCGGCACCGCGCTGTCACCATAACGGGTGATGCCCTTTTTATCGCCCAAGGCCTCCACCAGCGCCTCGCCGATGCAGATCCCGACATCCTCAATCGTGTGATGAGCGTCGATCTCAAGGTCACCTTTGGCCTTCACCGTCATGTCGATTTTGCTGTGCTTGCTCAGATGGGTCAGCATGTGATCAAAAAAACCCACCCCGGTATCGATCTCATAACGGCCCTCCCCGTCCAGATTCAGTTCGACGACAATATCGGTCTCATTCGTCTTGCGTTTGATTGTAGACTTCCGTTTCGCCATAATCGTTTCCTTAATCAAGTATAGTGATCGCGATTGAAAATTCCCGTTGGGTCGCGGCTATGTAGGGCATTGACCGCCAGTTACGACTCCGCCCGCGGGAATTTACTACCCTGAAGGGTATATCTCTTTCAGCACAGCCAGCAAGCGATCATTCTGCTCGGGTGTGCCAATCGTAATCCGCAATTTATCTTCCAGCCCCGGTAAGGCAAAATACCGCACAAAGATATTTCGCTCAACAAGGGCATCAAAAACATCTTTTGCATTGATTCCGAGGCATCGTGCCAGGACAAAATTCGTCTGGCTGTCCGGCACGTCAAAGCCCATGGACCGCAACTGACCTGACAGGCGTGTACGTTCGGATTTCACTTTTTCGACGTTGGATCTTAAATACGTCTGGTCCTGGATGGCGGCGGTTGCGGCGGCGATCGCCGCTGCATCGACCGGATACGAATCTTTGGCTTTCATCAGGCCGTTGATCAGCGAGACGGCGGCGATGCCGAAACCAAAACGCATTCCCGCCAGCGAATAGCCCTTGCTCATGGACCGCAAAATGATGACATTGTCGTTATCGTTGATGAGTCGGATCGCATTGTCGTCCGCAAAATCAACATACGCCTCATCGATCAGCAGCACACCGGCAAGTTTTTTAGCCAGTGCCCCCAATGCGTCAACCGAAATCAAATCAGCCGTAGGAGCGTTGGGGTTGCAGACGATGGTCAACGCGGCGTTGACTTCGGCCAGTTTGTCGAGCGCCCCATTCGCATCTCGGTCCACTTCGATAACGGAACATCCCTGAAGCTGCGCCAATACCGGATATAGTGAATATGTCGGCTGAGCAAAAGCGACCGGACGGCCAGCATCACAGCAGGCCCGAAAACAGACCATCAGCAGATCATCGCCGCCATTGGTGCAGATAATGTTGTCGGCGGTCACACCCAATACAGATGCCGCCGCGGCCCGAAATGTATCCGCCATGGGCTCCGGATACCGCCGCAGACGCTCAGGAGGGAGATTTCGCACCGCTTCAATCGCTCTGGGTGAAGGCGGATAGGGATTTTCATTGGTGTTCAGCTTCACCACATCCCCTGATTTCGGCTGAAAACCGGGGGTATAGCCCGCCATTTGCTCAATTGTGTTACGAAAATATCCCATAATCGTATCCAAATACAGTATTTCGAACGATTATAACCGGTTTTGGCGATGAAAAAAGAAGATTTTACTCACTTACGGTCATTTGCCGCAATAGTCGATGAGGCGGCCGATTTCGCTTCGCAGGTCCTTGCGGTGGACAACCATGTCAATGAATCCATGCTCCTGAAGGAATTCCGATGACTGGAACCCCTCCGGCAGCTCGATTTTGATGGTTTGCTGAATCACCCGCGGCCCGGCAAAGCCGATCAGGGCCTTGGGCTCGGCGATAATGACATCGCCCAGCATGGCATAACTGGCCGCCACACCGCCGGTCGTCGGATCGGTCAAGACACAGATATACAACCCGCCCGCCTGATCATAGCGAGCCAGCGCGGCACTGGTTTTGGCCATTTGCTGCAGGGCAACCAGCCCTTCGTGCATCCGGGCGCCCCCGCTGCAGCAGACCACGATAAACGGCAGTGACTCCGCGATCGCCCGATCCACGGCCCGGCAGAACTTTTCGCCCACCACCATGCCCATCGAACCGCCTAAAAAGTCAAAATTCATCACCGCCAGCATCACGCCGCGACCTCGAATAAAGGCCTTGCCGACCAGCATCGCCTCATGGGCGTTCATCTGTTCCGGATCCACTTTGATGCGGTCTTTGTAGTTCTGCTCTCCCCATGTAAATTCAAGCGGGTCGCTGCTGGCCAGATCCGCGGCGATCTCTTCAAATGACCCCTCATCGACCAACTGCTCAACGCGTGTGGCACCATTAATGCGAAAATGATGCTGGCATTCCGTACAAATGCCAAGATTTTCATCAACCGTCTTTTTGTACAGCATGTTCTTGCAGGAAGGACACGACAGCCACAACCCTTCCGGCATTTCCTTGCGCGGTTTTAATGAAAAACCGTTCCAGTTTGCTTTCTTCTTTTTTCCCATTGTGACTGACGCTCGGTTCATTTTATTGTCTCAGGGCCGTTTGAAGCTGCGATACGGCTTGGGAACGATTTTCTTTTCCGAAAATCGCATTGCCGGCGACAAAGGTATCCGCACCGTAATCACGTGCGGTCGCGATGGTTTCCATATCGATCCCGCCATCAACCTCGATACGTATATCACGACCAACAATTTCACGAACCCGAATACACTTTTGAGCCGCTTCGTCGATGAAAGACTGCCCGCCAAAGCCGGGGTGAACGGTCATTACGAGCACCATGTCGCACAAGGAGGCAACGTTTTCAATTGTTTCGACCGGGGTTTCCGGGTTCAGGGTAACGCCGACGGTGACACCCTGATCACGTAATACTTTGATAAAATCGGCCGGATTTTCCACCGTTTCAATATGGAATGTAATGTGGTCGGAGCCGGCCTTGATAAATTCCGGAGCGTATTTTTCCGGGTTCGTAATCATCAAGTGCGTATCCAAAACCGCATCCGTACATTTGCGAATCCATTTGACCGCAGGCGGACCAAATGTAATATTCGGCACAAAATGCCCGTCCATCACGTCCAAATGAATAACACGAATACCCAGCGCAGTAACCTGTGCAATCTCCGATGCAAGATTAGCAAAATCCGCACTCAAAATCGACGGTGCGAGCTCACATGTCCCGGCTTTTGGCAGTTTGTGTTTATTCATTGTTCCGTCTCTATTATTAACCACGGATTACGCAGATTATCGCGGATTAAATAAAAAATATAAATAATCCGTGTAAATCCGTGAAATCCGCGGTTAATGTTTTTCTCTGCTGTCTCTTATTTTTCGTCCAGAATTTCAAGGCATTTGAACTTTTTGCCTTCCAGAAATTCCAAGCTGGCACCGCCGCCGGTGGAAATATGGCTGACCTGGTCTTCCAACCCCATATTCACGATCGCGCTGGCACTGTCACCACCGCCGATGACGCTGCGAGCACCTTTAGCAGTTGCATCCGCTACGGCCTGAGCGACAGCCAGTGTTCCGGCGGCAAATGCTTCCATCTCGAACACGCCCATCGGACCATTCCAGACGATTGTCTTTGCGCCATCCAACTTGGAGACGAACAGGTCGCGGGTTTTCGGACCGATGTCCAAACCTTCCCAGTCATCCGGAATATCGCCTTCGACAACCTTGTTTTCAGCATCCGCCTTAAATTCAGTCGCCACCACGGTATCCACCGGAAGAACGATCTGGCAACCGACTTCCTTGGCCTGTTCCAGCAACTGGGTCGCTTTTTCGACAAAATCATTTTCACAAAGACTGTTGCCGACCTGCTGGCCCTGTGCCTTGAAGAATGTATAGGCCATCGCTCCGCCGATCAGGATTGTGTCCACCTTGGTCATCAGGTTCTCGATCACAGCGATTTTGTCGGAGACTTTGGCACCGCCCAGAATCGCCACGAACGGCTTTTCCGCATTTTCGACCGTCTCGCCAAGGAACTTCAGTTCCTTTTCGATCAGGAAACCGCTTACCCGCGGCTTGCCTCCCATCATACACGGAACCGTATACATCGAGGCGTTGTCCCGGTGAGCCGTGCCAAAAGCGTCATCCACATACACATCCGCCAGGTCCGCAAGCTGTTTGGCAAAAGCATCCTTGGCCTGACGCAATTGAGCGTCTTCCTTGGCGGCCTTATCCTTGATCGTTTCTTCCTTGTGAAAACGCACGTTTTCCAAAAGCATCACATCGCCGGGGACCATCGTCGCGGATTTGGCATTGACCTCTTCGCCAATACAGTCGTTGGCAAAACCAACCCGCTTATTCAGCAACTCGCCCAGCCGTTTGGCAACCGGAGCTAAGGAATATTTTGCATCCGGCTCACCTTTGGGACGGCCCAGGTGGCTCATCAGAATCAGTGATCCGCCCCCGGCCAGCACATGCTTAATCGTCGGCAGCGCCTGCACGATACGGTTATCATTCGTAACGTTCTGTTTATCGTCCAGCGGCACATTAAAATCGACGCGCATCAGAACTTTTTTGCCTTTGACGTCTATATCTGCAACTGTTTTCTTTGCCATAAAATAGCCCTTTCTCTCACAAAAAAGCTGTTTTAAACTCACTATTCAAACAAAAGCCCGCACAGAAGGCGGGCTTTTGATTCTTCACTGACTTCATTTGCCCGTATCGGGCGTCTATTATACTATATTGCGGCAAGCTTTGCAATGATGTCAACGGTGCGGTTGGAGTAGCCCCACTCATTGTCATACCAGCTAACAACCTTGACCGTCTTGCCCTGTACCATCGTGCACAGCGAATCAAAAATGCTCGAATAGGTACTTCCGATGATATCACTGCTGACAATCGGCTCATCACAATAGGCCAGAATGCCCTTGAGCAGGCCGTCCGCGGCTTTCTTGATAGCAGCATTAACTTCTTCCTTGGTGACTTCCTTGCCGAGGTCAGCAACCAGGTCCACACAACTGCCGGTAATCACTGGAACACGCAGTGCGTAACCATCCAACTTGCCCTTCAACGCAGGCAGAACAAGTCCGACCGCCTTGGCGGCACCGGTCGTCGTCGGAATGATGTTTTGAGCGGCCGCACGGGCACGACGCAGGTCACTGTGAATCTGGTCACAGACGTTCTGGTCATTGGTGTAGCCGTGAACCGTAACCATCATGCCTTTTTCAATGCCGAACGCTTCGTGCAGGGCCTTGGCCAAAGGAGCCAGACAGTTGGTGGTACAGCTTGCGTTTGAAACGCTCTTGGTCGCTGCGGTGATCTGGTCATCGTTAACGCCCATCACGACGGTCGCGTCAATGTCGTCCTTGGCCGGAACGCTCAGAACAACCTTCTTGGCGCCCGCGGTGATGTGATCCTCGTAACCGCCCTTCTCAGATGTTTTTGCGCGGAAAATACCGGTGGATTCCACAGCAACGTCAATGTTCAGCTCTTTCCACGGCAGTTCCTTGGGGTTGCGGATCGCGGTAACCTTGACACTTTTGCCGTCGATCACGATGGCGTCGTCCTTGCCTTCGACGGTCCCTTTGTAGGGACCGAAAACCGTGTCATATTTGAACAGGTGCGCCAAACTCTTAGCCGGAGCCAGGTCATTGATCGCGACCAGTTCCATATCTTTACGCTGCATCAGGATGCGAGCAACTGCACGGCCGATACGGCCGAAACCATTAATTGCAACTTTTGTTGCCATTGAACATCTCCTTTGTTTCAATAAATATTAACTTTTCTATCTACACACTGTCTCCGTTCACTCGGAAACACACGGAGCGAGTAATGTATAGATGGATATGCGGATTGTCAAGATATTTATCTGGAAGAATCGCTTATTGGCTCTGGACTATTACGATACAAATTAGCCCAATCCGGTCATTTGAGCTTAGAAAGTCGTATTTCAACGATGTGCCGGGTTTGAGGGCTGATTTTGACAAAATCTGACATCCTGACCGGCGCCACCCAGAGGATTTTTTCCACATCCGCAACAATAAAGGCCTGACGCTTCGTATTGGCATCCAATTGGGCATCGATCAAAAAACGCCCTGCTTTTTTCTCGCCTTTAGCGCCAATTGGCCGGAACCGGTCGCCATCCTGCCGAGCTCGGAGTTCAATGGAACCTTCGATTTTATCCGCATCGAACCATTCGACAAACCTATCTTTGGTCTCCAAAAACCGTTCCACATCAACACCTTCGCGATTGAGTAGCTGACACGAGACCTGCCACGGACCGAATCGAACGGACTGGCCAACCTCTAATATGACTGACCCTGACGGCAGGCACAAAGCGTTTGTTTCATCCTGGAATCCCAAAACCCCCTTTTGGGTATACACCTGAATAGACCCCGGCATGGAAAGATTCGCTTTCTCTTGATCCATCAATGCATGGATTGCCTTAAAGTGTTTTTGTGTATAGTTCCGCAAGCCAATATCCAGCAGAATAAGGACGTTTCGAACCACGTCATAAAACACCCACGGCGGACAATTTTCCAGGCATGCTTTTTGCAGAACGATTCGGGATGGCTGATGTTCGACAATCGCCGTATCAAGGATGTCGTACGCATGTTTTTCGCTTTGCGCCGAAAACCCGCGTGCCGCCTGTGATAAATCAGCAAGACGGTCAACAAGATTTTCGAACTTCGCTTCTAACACCGGCATCAGCGTATGGCGAATACGGTTGCGTGTAAAATCGACATTCGCATTCGAAGCATCCTGACGCCAGTGAATGGAATTCTCTTTGCAATGGTGAATGATTTCCGCCCGCCGAACCGCCAACATCGGACGGACAAACCGCCCACCATAGACTTCTGACACCGACAAAACTCCGCACAGACCCCGGTAACCCGTTCCCCGCATGAGCCGGTGAACGATCGTCTCCGCCAAGTCGTCTTTGTGGTGGGCCGTGGCGATGCAGTCGCAATCATGCTCGGCAGCCATTGTTGCCAATGTTTTCAACCGCAATATCCGCCCCGCCGTTTCAATCGAAAGCTTTTCCTCTTTTGCATATTCAGTAACGGAAACCGAAACGGCCACAACCGGCATTCCGAGTGCCTGTGCAAGCTGCTGAACGAAATCCTCATCGCCATCGGATTCAGCGCCCCGTAAACAGTGATTCACATGGCCGACCACAAACTCACAGGACAGCCGACCCTGTTTTTTCAGTTTGGCCAGCACATGCGCCATCGCCACCGAATCCGCCCCACCCGAAACCGCCAGCAACACTCGCTCAACACCCTCAAAAAGCCCCTGAGCATCAGCCAAAATTTTATCCCCAAGAATAAGCATAAAAAAGTCGCCACAAAGCGGCATCATCAATTTTTACTTTTAGCTTTTTAATTTTTGATTTAAAGAAAAAAGGCCTGCTTCCTTGACGAAAACAGGCCCTTGGAATCATTGATCAAACGCGATTATTCCTGCATTTCTTCCGCAGGGGCCTCTTCCTCCGGTTCAGGCGACGGAGCCGACAGAGCCGCTATTCGTTCCCGAGCGATTTCGGCATTATCCGAATAACGCGATTCCTTCTCAACAGAGAGTTTGTACAACGCCAGCGACACCGCACGCATCCGCAGTTTATGATCCATCACGGACGCCGCACGGAAACGTGCCGGGTACGAGGTTGCCTCGTTCCACTGGAACGTCCGCTGGTAATAGATCGCGGCCAGCTCGTAATTCTTCAAATGGTCATAAATGCGTCCGGCTTTATACGCCGCATCGTCGATCTTGTCACTGGACGGATACTGCTGGATCAGTTGATTATACAATCCCAGCGCCTGACGCAGTTTGGCCTCATTGATCAGCACGCCGAGCCGGGCCTCCCTCTCGAGCGATTTGGCCTCATCATACAGAACGTCGGCGGCTTCAATCGAATCGGTCGCCATCAGGTTCTCCGGAACCCACTCCGCCGGCTGCAAATACTGATAATGCACCATCTGGTCAAATGTCTTCAGTTCCGTCTGAACCCACTGCAGTTTCGTGGCGTTGCCCACGGAACCATAGTAATCCACCAGCGTTATCAGCGCCTGTCGATAGGCGTCCCGGCTTGCGGCCAGATTCTCGACATAATCCACCTCGCTCGCACCCGGAGCCAGAAAGACCTCGTCCGGCGAAACAACAGCCGCCCCCTGCGGTTCCAGCAGGTGGGCATCCCGGGTTCTGGGGTTATCACAGCCAATGAGAAATACTCCCGGCAGTACCAATGCGGCAATTAAACTAATCCTTGTCATGGTCTTTAACTCCTTTCAAATCGGAAAGAATGCTATTTTTTTATACCGGTCACGATTGAATTTTTTCGTTTATACGCGGCTATGTGTAGTTTCAATCTTAAGTTACGGATTAACTCGCGGAAACTTACCACCCTTTAAGGGTATAGCTAAAAAATAACACTTTTATACCGCCTGTCAAGCATATTTATAAAGACACTTCATGTCCGGGTTTATTAAGACAAGACAGTCCCGACAAAAATCGTCCATCGTCATTCATCAATCGTCAATCGTCAATCCTATCGCCACATATCCTCTTCGCTGTAAGGCCCGACCGGCCCGTCGGGTTTGGGCTTGGGCCGGGATTTAATAATCGCTTCGGCGATGGCAACGTCGTTTTTTCGGGTGATTTTGATATTGGAGTGGTCGGTTTCGACAATATGAACCGGATGTCCCAGCGCCTCAATTAGCTGAGCATCATCGGTAATCTTGCTCTTATCCAGCGAGTCCAACCGGGCATACCCCTCTTTAAGCCAGACTGCATCAAAGACCTGCGGCGTCTGGGCCTCATAAAGAGCCGACCGGTCCACGGTGTCGACAATCGTGCCGTTTTCGACCTTTTTCAGCGTCGCCACCACCGGGCATGCCAGCATCGCCGCACCCGTTTCGCCGGCCGTCTTGAACAGAGCGTCGATCCAATCCTTCGTCAGGCAGCACCGCACGGCATCGTGAACCGCGATCAATTCGGCCTCGTCCTTGACCAGTTCCAGCGCCTTGGCGACGGTCTCGAACCGCTCAGCCCCCCCGTAAGACAGCTTAACCCCGTTAAACGCCAGTGCCGCACCCCACTTGACCTTGACGATTTCTTCATCTTCCGGCGAGATCGCTGCGATGACCTGGCACACATCATCCCGCTCAGCAAAATACTCAATGCTGCGGATAAACGCCGCCCGGCCCGCCACATCCACAAACGGTTTCTTGCGGTCGCCGCCAAAGCGTGTACTCGCCCCGGCCGCACAAATAATCACTGATACTTTTTTCATAAGATTCTGATTGACACAAATGAACACTGATTTACACTGATTATCGAACTACTATAATAATAATGGACAAGATTTACCAATTAAAAAAGAAAAACTAATAAAATCACCGGTCCGGCCGTAACCCGGCATTGGGACATCCGAAGAATCTTTTTTTCGTGATACGAAATCAATAAATATAGAACATCCTTTAATTGAGACTGCCATGAGATATTTAATTCGATGTGTTGTTTTTTTCTTTTTTTCAACGGCTTCATTATTTGGCACAGAAACCCATTGGCCTAACTGGCGGGGTCCGAATGATAATGGAAGCATCCATTCGGGTCAATATCCCGTTCAATGGGATTTGGAATCGGGAAAGATCATTTGGAAAAGCGACATTCCCGGCAAAGGTTATTCAATCCCTGTTGTATGGGACAAACGAATCTACCTGACCACCGGCACCGAAGATTTAGATACAGTGCTCGCCTTTGATTGGTCCGGCAAGCAGGTTTGGAAACAGCAACTGGGCCCGGAAGTGGCCGGCAAACATAAAAATGCATCGGGCAGTAATTCTTCGGCCGTAACCGATGGAAAGGCTGTTTTTGTTTTTTTCAAAAGCGGTAATTTCGCTGCGATCGATCTTGATGGATCAATTCGCTGGCAAATGAATCTTTTCGAACGTTTTGGTAAAGACGAGCGTTTCTGGGATTTTGGAACGTCTCCGGTATTAACACGTAAGTATGTTGTAATGGCGCAAATGCATGATGGTCCGTCGTGGGTCGCCGCTTTTGACAAGGTTACCGGTAAAGTAAGCTGGAAAGTTCCACGCAACTATGAAACACCCAAAGAAGGCAGTCAAGGATACTCAACCCCAATTGTCTTTTCTCACAAAGAACAAGAGGCATTGTTAGTTTGGGGAGGTCATCATCTAACCGCGCATGATGCAGATGATGGTAAAATTATTTGGTCGTGTGGGAATTTTAATCCTGACGGTGAACGGTTCTGGCCCTCGGCTGCATCGCCCGTAATCACAGAGAATGTCGTGGTTGTACCGTGCGGCCGTGAAGACAGAAACCAACCTCGTCTTCATGGCATTAAAATGGGCGGCAGCGGTGACGTCACAGAAACGCATCGGCTATGGAAACGGGATGACATCGGTTCTTTTATACCGACACCTGCAGCATACAACGGACGCGTTTACCTCGTTTCTGACAAAGGGAAAATCAACTGCATTGATCCTTTGACGGGCGAGGATTTTTGGAGCGGTACTTTTCCAAAAGGCAAGGGGAACTTTTACGCCTCACCTTTGATTGCAGGCGATCGCCTCTACGCCGCTCGTGAGGACGGAAAAGTGTTTGTCGTAAAATTAGAAGATACATTTGAAATCATTTCAGAAATAGATATGAAAGATAAAATTATCGCCTCACCGATAGCACTCTCTGATCGTCTCCTGATCCGAACCAATGACCATCTTTACTGTATTGGCAGCAATTCACTATCGACAGACTGATGGCCTATTGCCTACCGAAAAACAGGAGCCGCCGTTTGGCGGCAGGCTGATAAAAATTTAATTATGTAAAATGATCCGTTTTCTGGCATGAAAGCAAACAAGGAATAATAATGAAATCATTAGACGGACAAGTCGCTTTGGTCACGGGGGCCAGTCGGGGTATCGGCCGGGCCGTGGCGTTGGCGCTGGCTGAGCATGGTGCCCACATCGTCGCCGCCGCACGGAACCAGGAACTGCTCGACGAACTCGTCAAGGAAATCGAACAGAAAAACCATAAGGCCACGGCCATAGGATTCGATTTGGCGGATGAATCGTCGATCAACGCCCTCGTCGAACAGGTTAAATCGCAATTCGGTCGGCTGGATATACTCGTCAACAATGCCGGTTTAACGCATTCGGCTCCCCTGGAGGAAACGACGACCGCCGACTTTGACCGGATCATGGCCGTCAACACCCGCGGGCCGTATATCCTGACACGCCAGTGCCTGCCGCTGCTGAAAGCCGCCCCGCAGGCAACGATCATCAACATCGCCTCGGTCGTCGGCGTCAAGGGTTATCCCAAACAAAGCGCCTACACCGCCAGCAAACACGCCTTGCGCGGATGGTCGATTGCACTGGCTGAGGAACTGCGGGGCACGAATGTCCGCGTCCACGTGCTTTGCCCCGGCGGGGTCGATACCGATATGGTTGGCAACGTACGCCCCGACATCCCCAAAGACGCGTTAATCTCACCGGAAGAAATCGCCGAACTGGTGGTTTACTGCGCCACCCACAAAGGCAACGCCGTCATCGACGAATTCCGCATCCGCCGCACCGCCAGCGCCCCGTGGTTTTAACAAAAGCGCGGAAGCGCAAGCTTCCCGATCGCGTCCAAGAACAACGTCTACGAAAATCGGGCGGCTCGCGCCGCCGCGCTGTTATTTCAGAAACGCCTCGTCAACATAATACGCCACCATCTCACCCTGCTCGTATACAACGTAGTGAATTTTTTCTCGAAGTGTCCCTTCTGAATATATGTACACCTTGCTGCTGCCCCCTGTCCACACTTTTGGCGGATCGAAGCCTTCCTCACGAAGTACCCGCTTAGGCCAACCTTTTAATTCATTTGCAACCTGATCAATCCGTTTATTCGCCTTGACAACAGTGTGAACATGATTCGTACGAACATGAAGTGCAAACAGCCGCCACTGACGAATCTCACAATGTTTGACAATTGTATCACGAACAATTTGACGCTGGATATTGTCGAGCAGGACAGGTGATGCTTTAAACTTGGCCTGCTCATGATGATAAAAACCGGTATTTTCAGGCAAAACCCTCGCTCGCCCATTCTCACGCATCACACTGGAACGGGGGTCTCCATGCAGCCAGGTCCCATATGTGCTAAACGTAATAAAATATGCAATCGGATTATTGTACATATGTATTTCCATGCAACAGCGCGGCGGCGCGAGCCGCCCGATGATAACGCCACCATTGTCCGTAAACGCTATCGGGGAGCTTGCGCTCCCGCGCTGTTGCTATTCCGCCATCCATTGCAGATCGGCAACCCGATCCTCGGTCACAAATTCCACATGACCATCGACAAACCCGACATTGCATCCGGCACGCTGATTTTGATCGTGTCGCAGGATGAGATCGTCCGGACCCCCAACCCCATTACGGCCAAGATACGCCTCGAAGATCGCTACCATTTGCGGACCACCCTGCCCCGGCTCTAACTTGTACAGATTCTCATTGATCGCATAGCTGAACGACCCCTCCGGATCCAACGGACATTGAAAGCTTTTTGGTGAAACATCGGCCTCACTCATCAATAAATCACACCACTGCTCCGGCGTAGGGTATTGTTCGTCATAGTCATTCATATACACTATCATCGCTGTTGAAAGTCCCTGCATATTTGTTCCACACACAACCCGCTGAGCAATCATCTTTGTTTTCGACAGCGCCGGCATCAGTATCGCCAGTACCATTGCAAGCAATGGAAGCAAAATGGTCATAAGCGAAGGAATCACAATCCCTGTTATTGCCAGACCATTCCCTTTTAGATTAACCTTCTTATTACCTATTTTAACCAGAGCGATAATCCCGCAGATAATCGCAGGTAAAAAAAGAAGCGGCCACAGAACAAAGGTCACACACAATAGCCCCATCACTAATGAGGCGATGGCCAAGCGGCTGGTTTTGGGGCTGATATCCATAACCGGTATCCTCTCTGCAACCCCCGGCTGCTGAGACACATCCATAAGAACACTGCCGCAGTTTGAACAATGAGCAACTCCATCAGAATTCTGCACACCGCATTTTGAACAATACATTGCTACCTCCCTTAAGTTTATGAAATTTTGAAATTCTTATTTTTTATTTGTTTCGGATTTCGGATTTCCCTTTGCTATGCTCTCATATACAAGCCGCCGTTGACGGCGAGGTATTCGCCGGTGATAAATCCCGCCGCATCGTTGCTGGACAGGAACAGGATCCCCTTGGCCACATCTTCGGCGGTTCCATTGCGTCCGAGCGGGGTATCCTTGGCAACGGCGGCTTTCCGCTGCGGCGTAGAAAACTTCTCATGAAACCGCGTCTCGATCAGACCCGGCACCATGGTATTGACCCGAATGCCGGCGGGCCCGAATTCTTTGGCCATGGCGATGGTCATCGTATGCACCGCCGCCTTGGCGGATGCATAGATTCCCGATCCGCTCCCCCCGCCGTGATGGCCCGCGACCGAACCAACGTTGACAATGCATCCTTTCGATTGTTTCAGATAAGGCAGCGCGACCCGTGTGGCTAAAAACGCACTTTTCACGTTCGTCGCAAACTCATCCTCAAAATGCTCCGTCGGCATGGCCTCGATATCGACCCGTCCCAACAGCGTTCCAGCGTTGTTAATCAGAATATCCAATCCGCCCGCGGCCTTGACAAAATCAGCAATCAACCGCTCAACCTGCCCCTCATCCCGCATATCCGCCTGCAATAAGCAGCCATCCGAGTATTTCTTCACCTCGGCCAGCGTTTTCTCGCCGCCGTCTTTGGTCTGGAAATAATGCACCCCGACAAACGCCCCCTGCCCGGCAAACAAAACCGCCGCAGCCGCCCCAATCCCACTGGAAGACCCCGTCACCAAAACCCGCTTATCTTTCAAATCTTCATAAATCATCTGATGCTTCCAATAAACTTACATCCCTTTGTTACCATTCTATTCCAAAATCTCAACCAGATGCTTTTCTGTAATATCCGTCAACTGTTTTTTGACTTTTCCCTGCCATCGTTTCGGCATCATGTCAAACGCCTCTCTAAGGGTATTCGCCTGCCCGTTTGCCACCAAGGTATTCAGAATCCGTATCGCGGCCTCCTTGTCTTTTGCCTGTTTTTCCGGCTGCGGCCTCCGACTCATAATCAATAGCTTATGCAGTGCGAAATTGGCCGGATGCGGCAGTGTAACGATTGTTGATCCGAGTTTCACGGTAATTGTATTTTGTGAGAGAAATTCCAAAAACCGAAGGGCTTGGGCATTTAAGCCAAGTTGCGGCAACGCATAGGGTTTGTCCGAACCCCGTCCTTTTTCCGGAACCAGAAACTCAACGATCAGTTGCGGATGCTCCAATCGAATGTATCCCTGCGAGCCGGTAAAGCCCACCACAAAACCAATATCTTTCAATAATTCCGCAACATCCGTCTTTGTACGGATGGCACGGGGGTGAGGAATGAACAAATCCATATCGCGCGTTACAAGCGGTGTCATATACTCCTGATCGCCAAAAAAATCCTTATAAAACAGGGTACACCAGCTCCCAACAAGGATGATGTCTTTTAAAAGTCCCGCTTTGTCCAACCGGCGCAGAACCTCGATACATAAATCAGACTGACTTTGCTCCACGCAGGGCACTCCTCAAAAATTTGATCTGTTTCCGGACTTCTGAAAGAAGTTTTCGGTATTTAGCCCGGTACGCTTTGGCCTGCTGATACTTTTCTATTTCGTCATCAGAAACCTGTTTGCCTTTGTAGATAAACTGGACTTTTCCTTCGTTGCGAAGAACGAGATAATAATAGAGATGCCCCTTTACCTTTTTGCGGACAAGCGAACCTTTAGGCAGTTTGGCAAGTTCCCGCTCATAATTCTTTTCCATCGCGAGCGAATTTGCCAGTTCTTCTTCTAAAACGCTTTTGAGAACTTTCATCATATCTATCTTTCAAAACAGACTGTTACCATACAAGACTCGTTATATTATACCTTGTATGGTAACACCAATCAAGAAGTTACCATACAAAACACAATAACCCAGAAGATGTATGACAACCCCGCCGACCCGGTTACTAATACTCTTTTATCTTTCAAATCTTCATAAATCATGTTTTAATTCCTAACACAGATATATTCGACCCCTTCAGGGTCGCTCAAAATTGTCGCCAACAATCCCCGGGTTGCGCTGCGCTTACCCGGGGCTACCAACATTCAAGTCCTTCGGACTTATGGAATCATCCTGTTCTAATATTTGCTTGCCTTGACTACTTTTTCTCACCTTTTTGTTTCACTTTCCAGAGAAAATAAAAAGGTTCATTTTTAATTGAATCCTTGGAATCACCAATCGCCATAATACTTTCTAGCATTTTGGGAACACAGGAACCGAATCCGACAGCGCTTGCAATAGCAGCGGTTTGGGGGGATAGTATTCCAGTTAATAACCCAAAAGAAATTGTGCCCACCAGTCCAAGTACAGGACGGTAAGTGTTTTGTGCTAATTTTCTTTTCGCAGTTGCGATTCGTTGATCCATTTTTGCAATGCTTGGCTCAATAATATCAGAGTATAGCTCCTTGGCGTCTTTGACGTTAAAATCGCTTTTCGAGTCTTTTAACTCATTCATTGCTTTGCCCAATGCTTGTCTATAAATAAGAAAAGCATCACCTTCTGTTTGTCTAATTTTTACAAGATCACTTAATTGTATGTCTTCTATAAACGGCACTAGTGAAGTTAAATATTTTTGTGCTAGGTCATTTTTTCTTTTAACTCCATTATCAGTGTTTAAAGTGTTCATAAAATCCACATGAATGCTGTCTTCTGTAAGAAAAGAACTGCCAATCTTTTGTGATGTTAACATTCCAAAGAGTACATTGGTAATCGTTTCATTAATGAAATCTTTATGAACACCTAACTCTCTAATCAAAGTTTTTGATAGCAAGACTTTCTTTCCAGATTTTAATTTTGACAAAATTCGCGGTCTTTTGATTATAGGCTCTGGTATATGCTTAGCAGTTTTATACATGGTGCATTTCAGGTATGGTAATTTTTCTGGAAAGCTACAAACAAAACCAACTTTGTCGCGAAGCGAGGCGTTTACAATTAAATTTGCCAAATAATCTTTTTCCAAACTATTGATGGCCATATCAAAAAATCTTAAATTTCTCCCTTGAAATAATACATCACTTAGACAACTCTTACACAAATGTGGCAGTGGGTGCATGTGAATTAAATTTTTCTGAACTAAAGGCTTTATGTAATTTATTAGTCTTAGTTGATCATAAAAGGACTGTTGGATTTTTGAAACATCAACTCTCTCTTCATTGGAAAAATCACGGAATCTTGAAAAATAGCTGGGGATATAAACTTTGTTACTATACATTAAGCTGAACCTTGAGAGCCTGTCCAGCCTTTTGAGCCTACATTCATAACCTTGGCAACCTCCAATCCCCGAAAGCTCAAGCGATGTAGAAAATGAAAATTGATTGTGAATCTGTTCTTTCTGACTATTGTATAGTTCCTTGTCTATCGTATTTGAAAGATCAACAATATTTCCAAGCGAAAGTGTCTGTATTTTTTTAAGATTTGGCTTTCCTCTTGTAAGTAGGTCATTCTTGTTTATGATTTGGAGTACTTTCTTCATTACATCTCTCCTTATTATTCCTGTTGTATCTGCTCCAACTGCATCTGAAACTGCGTCAGGTTCTTCTGCCCCTCATCGTACTGGCCCTGGGCACGCCGCAAATGTCCCCCCAGTGTGTCCCAGTTGCCCGCAAAACTGCCAAGTCCGGCGGACAATTTCTGCAAATTCGCCCGGATCGCCGCGGCCTCTTTTTCAATCTGTAAGCCGTGCAGCCCCATCACAATCGTCATCAAATACGCATACAGCAGGTTCGGCGAAATCGGAATCACCTTCTTTTCCAACGCATAATCCAGAATATCGGTGCGGTCGCTGTCATACTTAACAATCGTCTCGTAATACACATTCTCCGCGGGAATATACATCAACGCAAAATCCAGCGTCCCCTCCGCCGGCAAAATATAACTGGCCGCGATCTTGTCGATATGTTTGGTCACATCCGCCTGAAACTGGCGGCGGAGCTTGGCCTTGGCCGTTTCATCTTCGGCCGCGGTCATCTGCTCAAACGCCGGCAGCGGAAACTTCGCGTCAATCGACACGGCAAAGTCCGGCAGCTTCACCAGCGCATCAACAATCTTGCCATTGGAAAAGGTATGCTGGAGAGTAAAACTGTCCGCCGGAAGGATCTGCTTGAGCAGCGAGGCCAGCGAGTACTCGCCCATCTGCCCGCGCAGCTTCGGGGCCTTGAGGATATTTTGCAGCGTGCGAATATCGGCGCTCACCTGCAAAAGCCGTTCGCTGTCGCTTTTAAGCTTGCCGATCTGCTCCTTCAACTCGCCGAAGGTTTTCTGGCTGTGGGTCAGAAAGTTGCTGATATTCTCCTGCCCGGTGCGCAGATTCTTATCCAGCGACTGGCTCAGCGTGTCCTGCTTGGTTTGCAGGGCCTGAAACTGCGTCTGCAACTGGGCCAGGTTATTGCCCTGCACCGACGACTCCCGCCGCGTCGCATTCAAAGCGACCAGCACCGCGGCCACCAAACCCACCACAACCAGCATAATACAGATCAGGACGACGATTAAGACGATAGGCATTTGTTTCTTCCTTTCCGTTTCGGGCACGATACCAATTCCACCTAAAAATGTGCTCCCTTCGCGGCTATGTCATTCAAGCGAAAAACGTTAGACATGTCCTCGCGAAAACTTATTACCCTAAAGGGTATTATAAGTCCAAAACGCCCCCCGGTCAACAAATGCAGAAAATGAAATGAAAAAATCCCCTTTTCTTAACGAAACGCCCTTCAAGTGACCCGGCACTTACAAAACCGGCTTATCGACATTCCGGCCGTCTTTGCGGATTGCTTCTTTCCGGATGTGCTCAATGATGACCGGAAAATCCGCTTCCGGCTCAAGCGTATCCCCCTTCTTTCGCATATGCACAATCCGCAGAATCTTACTCCGCTCGCTTTCTTTCGGCGTCAGCGTCAGCCGCATCCCAAAACCGTTCCGCTGCAGCGCATCCAGCGTCGGCACCCGGCACGGCACTTCCGCCGCGCCGTCACACACCCCCGGCACCCGGAACGGGCTGATGGCCCCGTCATCAAAGCCGACATCGAAACTTCGCCGTTTCATACTCAAAAACGGGTACCGCCCCGAAAACCACTTCCCCTCAATAATACCGGTGGCCTTTTTCGCCGTCTCGACCGACTGCGGATCCAGTTTGGCAAGTTCCTGCGCAATGATGTCCGTCATGCCGTCGTCAAACGGCTTTGTGTTGTCCCGCAAAACCTCCGCCGCAAGTTTGGTCCCCAGCAGATCCGAGTAACCGTCCTCCCACGAAAACGAAGACGCCTTTTCCGACAGCAGCCCCGTGGACGCATACCCGTACCACGTAACGATTTCATGCCAAATGGTACTCAAATGAGCAAAACGCTGCCCCAGGTCAATCGAAACCTCTCTGGCGATACGGTGCTGCTCGGCCATGCTCAGCAGATGCCAGTTGCTCGGATAGGTCATGCTGACGTGGTACCGTGCCGGCTCGATGATTTTAAAGGTAAACTCCGCCTCCCCGTCGAGAATGTTTTCGTAGCAGACCTCAAACAGATACCGTGTCCGATCCGCCGCTTCCCGCAGATGCCCCAGATCGATATAACCGGCTTTGGCGGTATAGACCAGAGCGTTTTTCCCCCCCCTGAAGTTGCCGTAAGAATGCTGACCTAAATTGTCAACATCGGTGTAGTTCAGGCCCGAAAGACAGCCGAAATAAGGGCTGGGCCGAAGTGCCGGCTCATTAATCCAAACCCCCAGAGCCGCATATTGCACTAAAAAACACGTTGACAACAGTATCCATCGCACGTCTCACCTCCGTTTATACCGATCACGGTTGAAAATTCCCGTTTCTGCGCGGCCATGTAGGGCTGCGATTGCAAGTTACGGATTAACTCGCGGAAACTTACTACCCTAAAGGGTATATCGCATTGATATAAAGTTTCTACCCCCCCGGACGCCCCGGCGTTCACGGCAAACTTCAAATTACAATAAAAAAAGGCCGGGGTGGTTCAACTTTCATTAATCGATAGAAAATAACTGTTTACTGATAACTGATAACTGATAACCGATAACCGATAACTGCTAACTGCTAACTACTAACTGATAACTGGTAACTGGTAACTGGTAACTGGTAACTGACAACTGTTTCAGTTCCGGCTTGCTCTCAGGCGTAAGATTGTTATAATCGAGACCTGAAATGATCCTTTTTCAAAGAGACAAAACAATGATATTTAAACTCGGCGAACGTGCTCTGAAGAAGTGCCAATCCCGCTGATGAAGCCCGAAGGGCTGACAGGTTGGTAGCCGGGGGCGTAAACCCCC
>Ga0224495_10001061_pt1 | contig 20250 bp, 18 predicted proteins | sample SF_Jul11_sed_USG_FD_168128 | JGI IMG/M metagenome (GOLD analysis project Ga0224495, IMG submission 168128) | Sediment microbial communities from San Francisco Bay, California, United States - SF_Jul11_sed_USGS_4_1 | ecosystem: Environmental > Aquatic > Marine > Sediment | place: USA: California... | reverse complement strand
ACGGCAATGCGCGCGTGCTCTACGACAAGCTCGAGCAGGTGGTGCTGCCGCTGTATTACGCCGGCGATCGCAGCGGGTGGATCCGGGTGATGAAAGGCGCGGTCAGCAAGAACGCCTCGTATTTCAACAGCCACCGGATGATGCGCCGCTACGCGACCGAGGCGTATGCGCGGTGAGTCCGGGTTATATCCTGAACCCGCGATACAGATCCGGCAGCCTGCAAAGAAACGAGGGTGGCGCAAGGTTTTGATTGAAGATCGGCCGGCAGTTCATCAGGAGAACCAGCGCAAAAATGCGGCCGAAGTCAGGGCGATGGCGCCCAGCGTGAACAGTATCAGCCACGCGTTGTGGCGGCGCTGATCTGGCCAATTCCCGGCATAGCGCAGATACAAGGCTACCAGGAACAGGCCGGATGCAACGCACAGCATTTTTACAGCCAAGGCCGCGATGGCGATGCCGTGGATATCCGGAAAGCTTCCATAGTAATGGTAGCTGATCGCCCCGAATGCCATTCCGCTCAACGCCTGCGTGCCCCACCCGAGCCCGACCAGCCAGGCGAACTTGCGTTGCATCGAGCCGGGCTGTGGTGCCATGAACAGCATGAAGGCGGCGCCGCCTACAATAGCAACAGCGCCGAAATTATGCGCCACTTGCACCAAAGCATACCCAAGGTCTTGCAAAGACATGATGATCTATTTCACGCTGACATTGATGCATTGCTGCACCCCGATCGGGGTGTGCCCCTTGTTTACCAACTTGATGCAGATCTCGTGTTTGCCCGGCTCCAGCGGATCCAGCTTGTGGCTTCCTTTCAACTGGCGTAAGACCTTCTTTTCCTTGCCGTCCACGTAAAGATGCGTATGGTCGCCATTCGGCCCGCGTGTTACTTCATAATCGATTCTTGCCTGTTCCGCCATGTTCAGCATGGCGCCATCGGCCGGTGAGGTGATAGTGACTGAATCTTCGGCGGCAATCGCCAGCGGAACATAACAACAAAAAGCAAATATTACTGTCAGTGATCCAAGTGCGCGCATGATCCATTCTCCTTAAAGTAAAACAAGCAGTGAGAAACCGGCGGGCTACTATTTGGAGGGCCATCAAAAAAAGCCCAAATAGATAAAAAATGCAACACGAGGCCCCCAAGGGTGCAAACAATGCCCCATTGTGCGCAGATAAGGTATCGGTGTTTGCCTGATTTCTGTGGAGGGGAATGGGAAAATCCTCCATCGGCGTTTGTCTTACAGGGAAGCGCGGAGTGGCTCCTGAAAATACATTGCGGCATGGTCAGACAAACCCTGACAGCAATTTTTCATGTCTACTTACAACTTAATCAGGTGAATACCGATAGCGCCCTTTACCTGCGGGCAATATCATGACAGCCGCCTGAAAAGTGTTAACGTGAGGCTGGTATTCGCACAGCCCGTTGGCAACAACCTGAAAGGAGTGCCTGCCATGAATATAATCTGTCTTGAAATGCCTGTTGTGAAAGAGTGCGCAGCAAGTGATTGCGTGTATAACACCAACAGCAGTTGCCATGCCCGCGCCATCTCGATCGGCGATTCGATGCACCCCGACTGTGATACCTACATGGCTGGCGTTCGTCACGCCAAGTCGGTCGATCGGGTCGCCGGGATCGGCGCCTGCAAGACCGCCGGATGCAAATTCAACAAAGATCTCGAATGCATGGCGGAAAGCATTCAGGTAAGGATGGTAAAAAACAAGGCTAACTGCGCGACTTTCGAATTATGCTGATTATCCTGTGGCAGCCGGCTTCATGCTTGATCGGCAATAAGAAAGGAGAAAATAATGGCTGCAATTTTTGGAATCGAGGAGCACGTTGCGCAAGGGTTTCTTGACAAGGGCATCATATGCTATCCCCAGTCAGCGGATGGCAAATCGGACTTTCACAGTATCGTTTCAACCATCAGGAATGAAGACATCGTATTCATCAAGCGCTGTTCGCCAGAATCCAGCCTGCATATCAAAGCGGTAGGTGTTGTTCAGTCCGATTATCCAACCGGGAGCGGTCCTGGCGTTTGCCTGCCGGTTGAATGGGTGTGGCAGGGTGAAAAGATACTGGATAATTTTGGCGAGATACTGTCTTTATGCGGCGATGCACTATACGAAGAACATAATGTCGTGGTGCAAAGGGAAATCATCAATTTGCTGCCGGAAAAGTACAAAATACCACAGGATTGGTAAGCGGACGCCACGCTTACCGGAGTACGCCAAGCATCAGATTGCCGGGCTTTACGCAACTCATGACAGATAACCCAATGGCAACCGTCAATCCGGGGGAGGCCATAATCCAGTGGCGCGCGCCGTACATCAGCGTAGAATTGCCAATAAGAACAAAGGCGCTTCTGATTGACATAACAAGGGGTAGGACGTGAGTACTGCCAAAGACCCGGTATGTGGAATGGAAGTTGACAGCGAGTCCGAGCACAACCTGGGATACCCAGGCAAGCGCTATCGCTTTTGTTCGCAACATTGCCTGGAAAAGTCTCAGGTGAACCTGGCTGAATACCTGAAGCCGGCCGTGGCAGCATCTGTTAAATCCGCGGGAATTCATATTTGTCCGATGCACCCTGAGGTGCGTCAGGCCGTTCCGGTTTGGGATCGGAGCGCTGGTATTCCTGCTCGCCATCTATTCTGGAGTGGTCAGCCTGATTTCCGTGGTGGGTTCCGCCCTCTTGCAAAATGGAGCTGCAAATTCACTTGTCCGGCGAAGTCTCTCCAGGAAGTTTCAAGTGTGAAAGGAGCGAGCCATGACAGCAAGCATTGATCCGGTTTGCGGCATGACGGTAAAGCCGGAATCGCCACACCGCTTCGATTATCACGGTGTCGAATACCGCTTCTGCAGTGCGAAGTGCGCGGCGAAGTTCCAGGCCTCCCCGGAGAGTTATCTCACCCCACGCGCGGCAGAGCCTCAGCCCGTGCGGCATGGCGTGATGTATACCTGCCCGATGCACCCGGAGATCCGCCAGCCCGCACCGGGGAGTTGCCCGAAATGCGGCATGGCGCTGGAGCCGGAAACACCTGAGGTTCCGGCAGTGGTCGAGTACACCTGCCCGATGCATCCCGAAGTGGTGCGCAGTGAGCCGGGCGATTGCCCGATCTGCGGCATGGCACTGGAGCCGCGCAATGCGCAGGTGGAGGACAACGCCGAACTGAGCGACATGACGCGGCGTTTCTGGACGAGCGCCGCGCTGGCCCTGCCGGTGTTCGTGATGGCGATGACCACCGACCTGATGCCGCAGGTGATGCCGGTCTTCGTTTCGATGAAGGCGCTGCAATGGATGGAGTTTGCCCTGGCGACACCGGCGGTGCTGTGGGCCGGCTGGCCGATCTTTCAGCGCGGCTGGGCCTCCCTCGTCAACCGCAGCCTCAACATGTTCACCCTGATCGCGCTCGGCGTCGGCGTGGCCTGGACTTACAGCGTCGTGGCGATGCTGCTGCCGGGGATATTTCCGCCCGCGATGCACACGATGGGCGGGTTGGTGCCGGTCTATTTCGAGGCTGCGGCGACAATCATGGCGTTGGTGCTGCTCGGCCAGGTGATGGAGCTGCGCGCGCGCAGCCAGACCAGTGCGGCGATCAAACTGTTGCTCGGCCTTGCGCCGAAGACTGCGCGCATCGTGCGCACAAACGGTGATGAGGAAGACATCCCGCTGGAGCAGGTGCAACCGGGCGATGTGCTGCGCGTGCGCCCCGGCGAGAAAGTGCCGGTGGACGGCATGGTGCTGGAAGGCACGAGCTCGCTGGATGAATCCATGGTCACCGGCGAATCCATTCCTGTGGAAAAGACCAACGGCGCGCGGCTGATTGGCGCGACGGTGAACGGCACCGGCAGTCTGCTGATGCGCGCCGAGCGCGTCGGCGCCGATACGCTGCTCGCGCAGATCGTGCGCATGGTGAGCGAGGCGCAGCGTTCGCGCGCACCGATCCAGCGCCTGGCCGATGTGGCTGCCGGTTATTTCGTCCCGGCGGTGGTGCTGGCCGCGCTCGCCACGCTGGTGGTGTGGGGCATCTTCGGGCCGGAACCGCGCTTGGCACATGCCATCGTCAACGCGGTGGCGGTGCTGATCATCGCCTGCCCGTGCGCGCTGGGGCTGGCAACGCCAATGTCGATCATGGTCGGCACCGGGCGCGGCGCGCAGGCCGGTGTGCTGATCAAGAATGCCGAGGCGCTGGAAACCCTGGAAAAGGTGGATACGGTGGTGATCGACAAGACCGGCACGCTGACCGAGGGAAAGCCGAAACTGGTCTCGGTCTTTTCGCTCGACGGTTTCGGCGAGGACGAGGTGCTGCAACTCGGCGCCAGCCTGGAGCGCGCCAGCGAACATCCGCTGGCGGCGGCGATCGTGAAGGGCGCACAGGAGAAAAACATCAGCCTCAAAACGGTGAGTGCGTTCCGCTCGATCACCGGCAAGGGCGTGACGGGACAGGTCGAGGGCAGGGCGATCGCGCTGGGCAACCTCAGTCTGTTCGAAGAATTGCGCATCGACCCCGGCGGCTTGCCACAGCGTGCCTTTGCGCTACGTGGCGAGGGGCAGACGGTGATGCTGCTGGCGATCGACAACAAGGCGGCCGGGCTGGTCGGCGTGGCCGACCCGGTCAAGGCTTCCACGCTGGAGGCGATCCGCGCCCTGCATGAAGAGGACATCCGGATCATCATGCTCACCGGAGACAACCGTATCACGGCTCAGGCAGTGGCGAAACAACTGGGCATTGACCGTGTCGAGGCGGAGGTGCTGCCCGAGCAGAAAGCCGGCATCGTCAAACAGTTGCAGGCAGAGGGGCGTGTCGTGGCGATGGCGGGCGACGGCATCAACGATGCGCCTGCACTGGCGCAGGCTCAGGTCGGCATCGCGATGGGCACCGGTACCGACGTGGCGATGGAGAGCGCGGGCATCACGCTGGTCAAGGGCGACCTGAACGGCATCGTGCGTGCCGTGCATCTGTCCCGTGCCACGATGAAGAACATCCGGCAGAACCTGTTCTTCGCCTTCATCTACAACATCCTCGGCATACCCGTGGCAGCGGGAGTGCTGTATCCGTTCTTCGGTCTGCTGCTCTCACCGATCATCGCCGCGGCTGCGATGAGCTTCAGCTCGGTATCGGTGATCACCAATGCGCTGCGGTTGCGCCGTACCAGGCTTTAGAGGCCAGCCTGTCTGAACCGCTGTTGCATGACGCATCATCCAGCCTGGAATGTTTGTCATAAATTTGGCGATTGACTGTGACTATAAAACAAGAGGATACTTTTGCCGGGTGCCATTGAGTTTCCCATTCTGATGAATACAGTTCTTTTTCCGGGAGCAACAAATGACTGTTCAACTTGATTTCTCAACGCTTGATTTGCTGGATGCACTCGACATTGCAGTGATGATCGAAAAGGAAGCGGAAGAGCGCTACCTTCTGTTTGCAGACCAGATCGGGCAACGGTATCCCGGCGATGCGGCGAATTTCTTTGCCATGATGGCCCGGAACGAGCAGCGTCACGGGGCGGAACTTTCAGAACGCAGACATTCGCTTTTTGGCGATGCGCCTTCGCGCGTCACGAAGGATATGATCGGGAGCGATATCGAGGCCCCGGAAGATGGAAAAGCGATACGCTACATGTCCCCGCGGCACGCCCTGGAAGTGGCAATGGAATCTGAGATCAAGGCTTATGAGTTTTATAACAGCATCCTGCCGTTCATTCGGGATGAGGCAGCCCGAAAACTGATCGAGATCCTTAGGGAAGAAGAAGTGGAGCACCAGCGACTCTTGAATGAGAAGAAGGCGGGATATGCCGACTCGCTGGAATCGGATTTTGACCCGGAGATCGACGCACCCAAATCTTTTCATATACCGGAAAGCTGAGATATTCCTGTAACCCGGATAGTGGACAATCCTGTGAGGTGACCTGCCGTTCTATTTCGGGTCGATCTCAACGCTGCGGGCAGAAGGGTTCAGTATCGCAATGTTCCATCCCAATATGAAAGTGATCCTTACCCTGACAGTTTCCTGCTGGATCATCTCAAGCCCGCGCTGTGATGCGGCTTCCCTGAACCGGTAAATACTGGAGCAAGCTGGATACCATGGTTATCGAGACCGAACTCAAATTGCGCATCAATCCCGCCCGGCTCGCCCGGTTGAGGCGGCATGCGCTGCTCAGGTCGCATCAACTCACGCGGCCGGTTACCCGCCGCCTGTACAACATCTATTACGACACGCCTAAGCTCGAACTGCACAAATCCGGCATGGCGTTGCGCCTGCGCCGCAGCGGGCGGCAGTGGCTGCAGACCCTGAAGGGCGGGGGCTCGATCAAGGCCGGGATGCACCAGCGCAACGAATGGGAAGCGCCGGTAAGAAGTGCGGTGCTGGATTTTGCGTCGCCGCAAATGGCGGAGTTGAACCAGCATCTGCCGAAGGCGCTGCGCAAGAGATTACTGCCGGTTTTCGTCACCGATTTTTCCCGGTCCAGCCGCATGATGCAGTGGCAGGATGCGCAGATCGAACTGTGCATGGATCAGGGTGCGGTGAGCACCGAGCAGCACAGCACGCCGATCTGCGAGCTTGAGCTGGAGTTGAAATCCGGCCAGCCGCAACAGTTGTTTGAACTGGCGCTGGCGATCCAGGAGATCGTACCGTTCGAACTGGAAGTGGTCAGCAAGGCGGAGCAGGGCTACCGCCTGTTGTCCGGGCATGTCGACAGCCCGGTCAAGGGCACGGTGCCGGGCTTCGGCAAGGCGGAAAGGCTGGAAGATGTGCTGCAGACGCTGATCTGGACCTGCCTGCTGCACCTGCAGAACAATCTGCGCGGCGCGATGACCAGCGATGACGCAGAATATCTGCACCAGATGCGCGTCGCGTTGCGCCGGTTGCGGGTGGTGCTGCGCATGGCCGAAAAGAACCGGCCTGACGAGCAACTGACCGTGTTGAGCAAGGAAGTCGCCGCGTTGTGCATCGCCCTCGGGGAGGCACGCGAATGGGATGTGTTCATCGAGCATACGGTGCAGCCGATGTGCGCGCGCATGGCCGGCCATGCCGGTCTGCAGGCGCTGCTGGCGTGCAGCAAACGCAAACGCGATGCGTGTTATGTCGCGCTGCGCAGCGACGCCAAGGCGCACGAACTGCAACGCCTGATATTGCGCTTCGCCATCTGGATGAACGGCCCGTACTGGCAGCAGCAGTCCATTCAACTTGCACGCGAATTCGCGGCACGGCGCCTGCACAAGCTGGCCCAGCGGTTTGCCCGGTCCGGGGCGCAACTGGGTGCTCTCGAAGCGGAGCGTCTGCATGCGCTGCGCATCCTTGCCAAGAAGCTGAGGTATAGCGCGGAGTTTTTCTCGGGAATGTACGAGAAGCAGAAAGCAAAATCCTTCCTGTCTGCATTAAGCGAGGTGCAGGATGTGCTCGGACAGATCAACGATATCGCGGTGACGCACCGCCTGCTGGACGAGCTGGCAACCGAAGATGCATTGTCTGCTTATCAGGAAGTCATCGCGCTGGCCAAGGGCTGGATCGCACATGACCTGTCCCATCAACTTGCCGGGCTGCGCAAGGTCATCCAGCGCTTTGCCAGGCAACAGCCGTTCTGGGAGAAGTGATGGTGGAGATGTATAGCGGGAAACGTGTCGTGTAATAGCTTTTTATGAAACCGTGGTACGTCCCCTATTATTCGTCCCCTATTATTCCCAGTAATGTTCAAGTTGGCTTGTAAGGTAAGTGATTCAATTCTAATGTGGTGCTCCCAAAATAATATTCATTAGTCTGAGAGCTCTGTCAAACTCCATGGCTGTCTCAACTGATTCTGGTAATCGGGGTTCGTATACGATTAAGGATTTTGCTATTTCCTTTGAATGCAAATTGAATTTTTCTTGGAATGCAGCAATGTCAGATTCACCCTCGTCATTTATAGCATAAAAAACAGTTCCGGATAGCCCGCCGATAAGATCTCTTTTGGGTTTAAATTCTGACCTGAGTGTACCAAGGTAATATATTTTTCCATTTTCAGGTACTTTAAATGCGGCTTTGGTTTTAAAAGAATGTGGGCCAGACCAAGGGTCCACGTATGCAACCTCAAATATGAAATATGTTCCGGCTTTAAGTTTCCATACAAACTTTCCATCTTCGTTCAATTGCCCACTAATGCGGCTTTTATCTTCCATGTTCATAAAGTGTGGCGCAATGAATATATCGGTTAATCCTGTCCCGAGTTTTATTTCTTTCCCGTTCTCTAGCCAATGAAGCTTTCCAAATACGATGGATTTGTTTGGTTCCGCTATAGCTAATTCTGAAGCGGAGTTAATACTTTTTGTTGGTGTAGTACATCCAACCAATCCGAGAAACAACAAAGTGGTCCAGATGGTTCTAGAGAAAATAATTGCTTTTAGCGCAGACATGTATTTCTCCTTTATTGGGTAAATAGAATTAATGGAGTTGAGTTCCTCGCAGGTAGTATGCGTACATAGCAGGCGAGCGGCAGATCAAAAAAGTAAAGCCTGTTGACATTCCCTGCATTTGAGCAAACAAACTGAGCAAAATTGCATAGCGTAACAGGAGGCAGGCTACGATCACTTTTGCATCCGCATAGATTTTGCCCGTAAATATTGGGCTTCAGCGCAACGCTCGCCATCATTTCTGCCTGGGCCATTTGCCGAGACGCACACTATCTGTCGGTTTTTGATCTGTCAATACGTAAAATAGACTAGTCCAAAAACATGCGCTTGGTGTCCAATTTCCTCAATATCTTGTTTTCATTGCAACCTGAAATTTCTGGGGTGGAAGTTGAATCTATTTCTGGGGGTTTTCCAAGTCAATCGACTTGATGGCGCCTCTCTGTGCCGTCTGTGGATGACCGAAAAGGCCTGTCAATCGCCTATCATCGCGGCGCATTTCACGCCGCTCATCACTGCGCCTTCGAGCGTGGCCGGGTAATCGCCTGCGGTGAAGTCGCCTGCCAGCCGCAGCCGGGGCATGGCGGTTTGCTGTGAGGGGCGGCGCAGGTTGGGCGAACAGCAGAAGGTGGCGCGTTTTTCGGCGATGACCTTGAACCATTGCGGTTGCTCCGTGATGCCGAATTCGTCGCGCAGTTCGGCGATCACTTTTTGCGCCAGTTCGTCCTGCGGCAGTTCCTGATGAATTCCTTCGGCGCTGATGACGGCGGCGAGCAGGCCGTGCTGTCCGGCGATCTGTCCCTTGTCGAACAGCCACTGGCTGTTGCGCTGGTGCAGGCCGAGCATCGGATGGGGCAGGCTCACCGCCGGCGGGTATTGCAGATAGATGGTGTAGATCGGCTGGTGCTCGAGGGTGTCGATCAGGGAAACGGTTTCGGCAAGCTTTGCGATCGGGCGCAGCAGGTCTGCCGCGACGGTTGGCGGTGCGGCACAGATGACGTGGCTGAATTTTTGCGATCCCAATACGGTGGTGAGCTCGATGCCGTCTTCGAGCGGCTGCAATGATTCCACACCGCATGCGATGCTTATCTTGCCGCCTCTGGTTTCGACGAAATCCGCGGCGCGTTGCGGAAACAGCAGGGTGAAATCGAGGCGCGGCAGCAGCATGTCGCTGTCGGCGCGGGTGCGGTTCAGTGCGTCGCGCAGCACGTTGAGCAGCACCTGCGCGGAGGCCTTGCGGATCGGCGTGTTGAGTGCGGCGATGCACAGTGGCTCCCACAGTTTGAGTGTCAATCCGGCATCCTGTCCGTGCCGGGCGAGCAGCTCGGCGACGGTGGTGTCCTGCGGCAGCCTGAAGTCCATGCTGCGCAGGGTGAGTATGAAACGCGCAGCCCTGATGCGTTCGCTGAATTTCAGGCCGCGGGCGTTGAGCAGTGCGGCGAGCAGGTGGAGCGGGGCAGGGAGTTGCGGGGCGCGTAGTTCGAGATGACGGTGCAGGTCGAGTTGCAGCGGCAGGCGCAGGAAATCCTGTTCGGCATTGCCGCCGGCCAATTCGATCAGGCGCAGGGTCTCGCGGTAACAACCGAGCAGCAGGTGCTGGCCGTTGTCGAGCCGGGTGTCGTTGTATTGAACGCCGCGCGCCCGGCCGCCAAGCTGCCTGGCGCTTTCGAACACGGTGACGGGAATGCCGCGCGCCGTGAGTTCGACCGCAGCGGCCATGCCGGCGTAGCCGCCGCCGATGATTCCAACCTTCAGTTCTTCAGCCACGCTTTGAATGCCAGCCACAGTTTATAGCGCGGTGTGAGCGAGACGCGTTCTTTCAGCACATGGCAGCCGCTGGCGACGACTTCTTCCAGCGTGGCGCGATAGATCGCGGCCATGATCAACCCGGTGCGTTGCGACTTGCGGTCTGCGGCAGGAAGATGGTCGAGTGCCTGTCCATAGTAGCGTTGTGCGCGCTCGATCTGGAATGCCATCAGCTTGCGGAAATTTTCTGTTTCGCGCGCATTGAGGATGTCCGCCGCAGCCACGTCAAACTGCTGCAGTTCATCCATCGGCAGGTAGATGCGGCCACGACGCGCGTCCTCACCGACGTCGCGGATGATGTTGGTGAGCTGGAAGGCGATGCCGAGGTCGTGCGCATATTCAAGGGTGCGCCGGTCGGTGTAGCCGAAGATCTCTGCCGACAGCAGCCCGACCACCGAGGCGACGCGGTAGCAGTAGAGTTGCAGCGACTTGAAATCGGGATAGCGCGCATGGTCGAGATCCATTTCCATGCCGTTGATCACTTCCTGTAAATGATCATGGGCAAGGTTGAATTGTTTTGTTACCGGCACCAATGCCTGTGCGACGGGATGCTGCGGTATGCCGCCGTAGATATCCGCTACTTGCCCGCGCCACCAGTTGAGCGTCGTGCGCGCTACTTGCGTGTCTGAGCATTCATCCACCACGTCATCCACTTCGCGGCAAAAGGCATACAGCGCGGTGATCGCGCGGCGTTTGTCAGCCGGCAGGAACTTGAAGCTGTAGTAAAAACTGGAGCGACTCCTTGCAGCTATATCCTGGCAGTATTGATCAGGCGTCATGTTAAAAGAGGAACGGTGCGCTTCTGAAGAACATGGCGATCCAGTTATGCGGGCGCAATACCGGTCGTTTGCTGAACATGTCGTAATGGGTGTTTCTCAGCTTGCGCAGGATGCACAGGCCGCCCGCGATGATCATGCGCATCTCCATGCCGATGCGTCCGGTGAGGATGCTGCCGAGCGGTGCGCCTGAGAGCATCATGTCGCGTGCGCGCAGCGCCTGGAAATGCATCAGCCTGCACCATGCGTTATCGACGATGCCCTTTGCGATCTGCTCTTCCGTTACGCCGTATTTCGCCAGCTCGTCCTGTGGCAGGTAGACACGGCCGATGGCGTAATCCTTTGCGACGTCCTGCCAGAAATTGATCAGTTGCAGGCTGGTGCAGATGTTGTCCGAATAAGCGACGTTGACCGGCGTGTTTTCACCGTAGAGGTGCAGCAGCAGCAGCCCGACCGGGTTGGCGGAACGGCGGCAGTAGTCGAGCAGTTCGTCGAAGCTCTCGTAGCGCTTCTTCACCACGTCCTGCGAAAAGGCGTCGAGCAGGTCATGGAATGGCTGCATCGGCAAGGCGTGCTGCTGGATCTCTTCCGCCAGGTTGAGGAACAGGGGAGTGAGCGGGGTCTCCTTGCGCTCGATGCGCGCCAGTTCGGCACGGAACGCGTCGAGTTGTTTCAGCCGCTCCTCGTCTGGCAGGTCGCCTTCGTCGGCGATGTCGTCCGCGGCACGTGCGAAGTGGTAGATCGCCGCTACCGGCTTGCGCAGCTTTTTCGGCAGCAAGAATGATGCTACCGGGAAGTTCTCATAATGCCCGACGGACGACATCAGCGGAGGTCGTTCTTGTGCAGCAGGAATACGAACTGGTCGCCTGCGCTGACATCCAGCCAGGTGAACGGCAGATCAGGGAATGCGGTTTCCAGTGCTTCGCGGTTATGCCCGATCTCGACGACCAGGATGCCGTTGTCGTTGAGGTGCTGCGCCGCCTCCCTGAGGATGATGCGCGTGGCATCCAGGCCGTCTTCCCCGCTGCCCAAGGCAAGCTTGGGTTCGTGCAGATATTCCGGGGGCAGGGTGTCGACAGATTCTGCATCCACATAAGGGGGGTTGCTGATGATCAGGTCGTATTTATTTCCGCGGAGCTCGGCGAACATGTCGGACTCGATCAATTCCACCCGGCCCTGCAATCTGTAGTCGTTGACGTTACGTTCGGCAACGGAAAGTGCTTCTGCGGAAAGATCGGCAGCGTCGACCTTTGCGTTCCGGAAGGCATGTGCCGCGAGGATGGCGAGGCATCCGCTGCCGGTGCACAGATCGAGCACGCTGCCGATGCTGTCCGGTTCGGTGACCCACGGGCTGAGCCGTTCGCGCAGCAGTTCGGCGATGAACGAGCGGGGAATGATGACGCGCTCATCCACATAGAAGCTGAAGTCGCCCAGATAGGCCTCATGGGTCAGGTAGGCGGCGGGAATGCGGTGTTCTACGCGGCGCTGGATGACGTTCAACAGGTCGGCGCGTTCGCCATCGGTCAGGCGCGCGTCAAGAAAGGGTTTGATGCGGTCCAGCGGCAGATGCAGCGTGTGCAGGATCAGGTAGGCGGCCTCGTCGTACGCGTCGTTGCTGCCGTGGCCGAAGAACAGGCCCGTTTGATTGAAGCGGCTCACCGCAAAACGCAGGAAATCGCGCACGGTGTACAGGGTTACGGAGGCTTCGAAGAAATAGTTGCTCATGATGTGCTCAATCAGGGGTTCTCTGTCAGCAGGTTTTCAAGTGTGCGCTGGTAGACGAGCCTGAGCGGCTCGATGTCGTCCACGGCGATGCATTCGTTGATCTTGTGGATGGTGGCGTTCAGCGGGCCGAACTCGATGACTTGCGGGCAGATGTCCGCGATGAAGCGCCCGTCGGATGCGCCGCCGCTGGTGGAGAGTCCCGGGGTGATGCCGTAGGATTGCTCGATTGCGCGGCTGATCGCTACGACCAGGCTTCCCTTGGCGGTGAAGTAGGGCTTGGCCGAGAGTTCCCACTTCAATTCGTATTCCAGGCCATGCTTGTCCAGGATCGCATGCACCTTGTCTTTCAGGGATTGCTCGGTGCTGGCGGTGGAATACCTGAAATTGAACCAGATCTCGACCGTGCCGGGCACGACGTTGGTCGCACCCGTGCCGCCGTTGATGTTCGAGATCTGCCAGGAAGTCGGCGGAAAATATTCGTTGCCGCTGTCCCATGTGGTGGCGGCAAGTTCCGCGATCGCCGGTGCGGCCAGGTGGATGGGGTTCTTCAACAGGTGCGGGTAGGCGATATGGCCCTGGATCCCCTTGACGAGGAGGGTGCCGGACAGCGACCCGCGCCGCCCGTTCTTGATCATGTCGCCCACTCTTTCGTTGGAGGTGGGCTCCCCGACGATGCAGTAATCGATCTTTTCGCCTCGCGCGCGCAACGTTTCGACCACGCGCACGGTGCCGTTAATCGCCACGCCTTCCTCGTCGGAGGTGATCAGCAGTGCGATCGAGCCGTTGTGGTCCGGGTGCTGCGCCAGGAATGCCTCGATAGCGGTGATGAACGCGGCAACCGAGGTCTTCATGTCGGCTGCGCCGCGTCCGTACAGCGTGCCATCGCGTACTGCTGGTTCGAACGGGGGGCTGAGCCAGGCTTCTTGCGGGCCGCTGGGGACGACGTCGGTATGACCGGCGAATACCACGACAGGGCCGGTTGTACCGCGACGCGCCCAGAGATTGTCCACATCGGCGAAGCGCATGCGCTCGATGCTGAAGCCGAGTTTTTCCAGTCGCTCGACGAGGATGTCCTGGCAGCCCGCATCATCCGGAGTGAGGGAGCGGCGTGCGATCAGGTCTTTGGCGAGTTGCAGGGTTTCGGACATGGAAGGGGTTTATTGGTCACATCAGGGATTCACATCAGGCATTCGATGGTTGCGCGGGCTCACCCCGCGCGGGTCGGTTGTCGGGATGTGGCTGGCGCGTTTGGCAGCTCATTTCGTGTCGTTGAGGTTGAGCTTTATGCCGCCAAAATCCGCAGGTTGCTCTTTTTTGGGAACCTTGTTTTCGTCAAAAGCAGGAACCCTGAGGTTGGTATTGGTTCGTTCGGCAAAATCGACCAGCGAAGACAGGTTGCTGGAAGAGTCGGCGTTGCGCATCGCTTCTTCCTTGGTGATCATGCCTTTCTTGAAAAGCTTGTAAAGAGCCTGCTCGAAAGTCTGCGAACCTGCCGATACGCTTTTCTCGATGGACTCGCGGATCTTGCCGAGTTCGTCATTCTTGATCTGGTCGGCGATCAGCGTGGTGTTCAGCAGGATCTCCACGGCGGGCATCTGCTTGCCGTGTATGTTTCTCACCAGCCGCTGGGAGATCACCGCGCGCAGGCACAGCGAGAGGTCGGCCAGGACGCCGCCGCGGGCATCATGCGGAAAGAAGTTCACAATGCGATTGAGGGCGTGATAGCTGTTGTTGGCATGAAGCGTGGTGAGGCACAGGTGCCCGGTCTGGGCGAAGATCAGTGCGTGCTTGAGAGTCTCGCGATCGCGCACTTCACCGATCATGAGCACGTCCGGGGCCTCGCGCATCCCGCTGGCCAGGGCGTCCTCGTAGGAACGTGTATCGTTTCCAACTTCGCGCTGGTTCACGAGGGCCTTTCCGTGTCCGAAGATATATTCGATGGGGTCCTCGATGGTCAGGATGTGGCCGCTCGAGTTCTGCAGGCGGTGCTCCAGCATGCACGCCAGCGTGGTCGATTTTCCGGATCCGGTCGCGCCGACGACGAGTACCAGCCCGCGCTTCTCCATGATCAGGTCTTTGAGCATTTCTGGAAGATTCAGGTCTTCCGTGTTACCGATCTTGGCCCGGATAAAACGGACCACAATGGCGACGCTGCCACGCTGCCGGAAGATGTTGACGCGGAAGTTGCCGACGTTATTGATGCGAAACGAGAAGTTCATCTCCATTTTCGCCTCGAACTCGGCAATCTGCTTCGGGTTCATCATCTCGTAGGCGATACGCTTGATGACATCCGGTTCGAGGATCTGGGAGTTGACCGGCATGGAGATGCCGTCGATCTTGATGTTGACCGGCGCACCGGCTGAAAAGAAAAGGTCGGATGCGTTCTTGCTGGCTGCCAGTTGAAGTAACGGTGAAATGATCATGTCGTCTCCTGTAAACAGTTGTCAGTTGACGGGTCACGGACCGGCGCCGCGTCAACTGCTAGCATGTAGCGAACTAGATACCCCTGAGCAATTCGTTTATACCTACCTTGGACAGTGTCTTGTCATCGACCTTCTTCACGATCACTGCGCAGTTCAGGCTGTAACTCCCATCCTTGGAAGGCAGGCTGCCGCTGACAACCACCGATCCGGATGGTACCCGACCGTAATGAACCTCGCCAGTTTCGCGGTCGTAGATCTTGGTGCTCTGGCTGATGAATACGCCCATCGAGATCACCACATTGTCTTCCAGGATCACGCCTTCGACGATCTCCGAGCGTGCGCCGATGAAGCAGTTATCGCCGATGATGGTCGGATTGGCCTGCACCGGTTCCAGCACGCCGCCGATGCCGACGCCACCGCTCAGGTGCACGTGCTTGCCGATCTGCGCGCACGATCCGACGGTTGCCCAGGTGTCCACCATGGTGCCTTCATCGACATAGGCGCCGATGTTGACGTAGGAAGGCATCAACACCACGTTCTTGGCGATGAATGCGCCTTTACGTGCCGCCGCCGGCGGTACGACGCGGAAGCCGCCTTCGCGGAAGGCGTGGCTGTTGTAGTCTGCAAATTTGGACGGCACCTTGTCATAGTAATTGGTGAAGCCACCCTTGATGAAGGAGTTGTCTTCCAGGCGAAACGACAGCAGCACGGCTTTCTTCAGCCATTGGTGGGTTACCCATTGCCCGTCGATCTTTTCCGCGACGCGCAGTTTTCCCTGGTCGAGCTGGTTGATGACATTGTCAACCGCTTCCTTGAGTTGGGCATCGGCATTGCGCGGGATGATTTCGGCGCGACGCTCGAAAGCCTGTTCGATGATTTGCTGCAATTGATCCATGTTTGTTTCCTAATAATTAAGGTTGGTAGCCGTTAGTCGTTAGTTGTTGTAGTCCGATATGCGGTTTGGGTTTAACTATCGACTAACGTCTGGCGACTGAAGTTAACTATCCGTTGTGCCGCTTCAACAGTTTCTTCCGTGTTCGCAACCAGTGCGAGGCGCACGAAATTTTCACCCGGGTTCACGCCTTTTGCAGGGCGCGCCAGGTAACTGCCCGGCAACACGGCCACATTATAGTCGCGATACAAGGCTTGCGCGAAATCAGTGTCGGCAACCGGTGTGGGTATCCATAAGTAGAACCCTGCATCGGGCAGGGTTACCGGCAGTACCGGCTTGAGTATTTCCAGCACCCGGGTGAATTTGTCCGCATACAGACGGCGATTTTCTTCGACATGCGCTTCGTCATTCCATGCGGCGATGCTGGCGGCCTGCACGGCCGGGTTCATCGCCGAGCCATGGTAGGTACGGTAAAGCGCGAATCTCTCGATCAGCCTGGCATCGCCGGCGACAAAACCGGAGCGCATCCCCGGCACGTTGGAGCGTTTCGACAGGCTGGAAAAGACTACCAGGTTACGGTAGTCATTGCGCCCGAGCTGTTGTGCGGCTTGCAATGCGCCAAGGGGAGGGGTGTCGAAATAGATCTCCGAATAGCATTCGTCCGAGGCGATCACGAAACCGTACCGGTCAGACATCTCGAACAATGCCTTCCATTCATCGAGCGGCATCACGCGTCCGGTGGGGTTTCCCGGGGAGCATACGTAGATGAGCTGGGTGCGGCGCCAGATGTCTTCGGGCAATTGCGCAAGATTCAACGCATAGCCATCTTCCGGCAGGGTGTTCAGGAAACAGGGCGTGGCTCCCGCCAGCAGGGCCGCGCCTTCGTATATCTGGTAGAAGGGGTTGGGGCAGACCACCACGGGATCGTTTCTTGTGCGGTCGATCACCGCCTGTGCATAGGCGAACAGCGCTTCGCGGCTGCCGTTTACCGGCAATACCTGCGTGTTCGCATCCGGCTGCGGGATGCCATAGCGCCTGGCCAGCCAGCTGGCGATGGCGTTGCGCAAGGTGTCGCTGCCGTTCGTTGTGGGATAATGCGCCAGGCCATCCAGATTTGCGGCCAGTACGTCCTTGATGAATTGCGGTGTGGCATGTTTCGGCTCGCCGATGGAAAGGCTGATCGGCCGGTGTTTGCTGCTGGGCTGCACTTCTCGAAACAGTGCAGCAAGTTTCTGGAACGGGTAGGGTTGCAAGCGGTTGAGGTCGGGATTCATCAGGAATTCGGCGGGTCGCAAAAAAATACAGCGCGCATTATACGGGCGCTTTGCATAATTGGGGGCTGGCCAGTGACATCAACGCAAAAAGTATTGCCGATCGCCAGTGTATTGACCGGTGCGCTGATATGGGGGCTTGTGTGGTATCCCTACCGGGTGCTGCAAAATGCCGGTGTCGACGGATTGCTGGCGACCTTCCTGACCTATCTGCTTGCATTGCTTTGCAGCCTGTTCATGCTGCCGCAAGTATGGCGCGAGTCGCGCATGTTTGGTCAGCGCGGGGCAGGATGGTGGGCGGTCGGCCTGATGTTGAGCGCCGGATGGTCGAATCTCGGATATGTCCTGGCGATCCTGCACGGCGAAGTGATGCGTGTCGTGCTGCTGTTCTATCTGGCACCGCTCTGGACGATCCTGTTTTCATACTGGCTATTGGGCGAGCAGCTCAATCGTTATGGCTATATGATCATCGCCCTGTCCATTTCGGGCGCTACGGTTATGCTCTGGGATCCGCATCTCGGCGTGCCGTTGCCGGGCAACCTTGCCGAATGGATCGGGCTGTCGGCAGGCATGTCTTTTGCGCTGTCCAATGTGGTTTCGCGGCGTGCCGCCCAGCTGAGCGTGAAGGCGAAGTCCTTCAGCATTTTGTCCGGCACGGTGTTGCTGACCGCAGTGTTGACGCTATGGCAGGGCGGGCTCCCGGGACGTTTGATGGCGATCGGAGCACAAACATGGCTGATACTCGTGCTGCTCGGCGTCGTGATCTGTGCCATAAGTTTCACGGTGCAGTATGCGCTGGCCCATCTGCCGGCGAACCGGGCCATCATCCTGTTCCTGTTCGAACTGGTAGTCGCTGCCTTTTCCTCGTACCTCCTCGCCGGTGAAGCGATGCATTTGCGCGAATGGGCCGGCGCGCTGCTGATCGTTCTCGCCAGCGTGCTGTCGGGGAAGCTGTATGCGCAAAGAACGTGAGTCTTTCTCCCGGACAAGAGCGTCAGGCGTGCATGTTCACCCGGTCATTTTGCGGGCGGCATAATCCGTGAAATCGGCTACGGACAGCGGCTTGCTGAACAGATAGCCCTGTGCCACTTCGCAACCGAGCCCGGTCAGGAATTCCAGGTGTTCCTCTGTTTCGACGCCTTCAGCGATCACCGAAAGGCCGAAGCTGTGAGCCATGGCTGTTACAGCGCGCGTGATCGATGCGTCGCCCGGATCCGTAGTCAGGTTGCGCACGAAGGACTGGTCGATCTTGAGTACATCCAGGGGGAAGCGCTTGAGATAGGATAGAGAAGAATAACCCGTTCCGAAATCGTCCATTGCCAAGGCTACCCCCATGGCTTTCAGCGCCGTCATGGTGCCGATCAGCGCCTCGACTTCATGCATGGCCACACTTTCTGTGATCTCCAGTTCCAGATATTCCGGGGGAAGTGCGGAAACGTCCAGTACTTTGCTTACCACCTTGAGGATATCGCCATGTGCCACTTGCCTAGCTGAAAGGTTGACCGCGACCCGGATCGGCATGCCCGCGTCCAGCCAGGCTTTGGCTTGAGAGCATGCCGTTTGCAGCGCCCAGTTCCCCATGGCGATTATCAGGCCGCTTTCTTCGGCTACGGGGATGAATTCAGCGGGAGAGACAGAGCCGAGCTCGGGATGTTGCCAGCGCATGAGTGCTTCGCAACCGCTTATCCTGTTTGTCCTGATGTCGATCTGCGGCTGGTAATGCAATGAAAGTTGCCCAAGTTCAAGCGCGCGGTGCAGTTCGTTATGCAACTGCATGCGCCGCGAGACGACCTGGTTGATCTCTCCGGAAAAAAACAGGCGGCTTCCGGGGCCGGCCAGCTTGGCCTGGCGCAATGCTGCCTCGGCTTGCTGGCAGAGCGACTCTGAATGTCCCGTTTGAGCGGCATCGGTTACGGCGATGCCGACGCAGGCCGACAGGTATATATTCTGGTTGTGGTGAGGGTACGGGCGGGACAGGTCATTCAGCAGGTTTCCGCTGAAACTGTCGAGAAGCGCATCGTCGTCGAAACCTTCAAGCAGGATCGTGAACCGGTCTCCTCCAACACGCGCTACCAGGTTGTGCGAGCTGCCGAGCATCGCTCCATTCACGCGGTTGAGCAGCCGGTCGGCGACATCACGCAAAATATTGTCGCCGGCTTCCCTGTTGAGCGAGTCGTTGACACGTCCAAAGTTGTCGAGACCGACCATGATCAGCGCAAGGCGTGCCCGGTTGTGTTTTATGTGGGCCAGTGCGGCTTTAAGCCGCTCACCAAGAAGGGTTTGATTGGGCAAGCGTGTGAGCGGGTCGTAGTAGAGCAGGCGTTTGGCTTCCAGTTGCAAGCGCCGGTTGTTATCCCGCTGTTCCTTGGCTCTCGTGAGCCGGGCGCGGACCGTGCTGATCAGTTCATCACGATGGAACGGTTTGGTGATGTAGTCGTCTGCGCCGAGATTCATGCTATCGCGGATGCTGTTGCGGTCGGCCATCGAGGTCAGGAAAACCAGCGGGATGCTTGCCGTTATCGTGTCTGCGCGCATGGCGGTTAACAGGGCGTGGCCATCCATGACCGGCATCATGATGTCCGACAGAACCAGCAGCGGCAGGTGTTCGCGTATCAGGGTCAGCGCCTCCTGGCCGTCGGCTGCGCCGAACGCCTCAAAACCCTCGATGCGCAACAGCATCAGCAGATTGTTGCGAATGGCCTCTTCGTCTTCGGCGACGACGATCTTTGTTAGTGTGTTTCCCAGACGTTTGTTGATCAGTGCGCCGACTTCCATCAGGCTGAATGGCTTGGTGATGTAATCTGCGGCACCCATTTGGAGCCCTCTGGCAATATGATCCTTTTCGGTGCTGCCAGTCAGGAAGATGAAAGGGGTCCTGGTCAGCGCCGGTTCTGCCCGGACGTGCGCCAGCACTTCAAATCCCGTCAGGCCGGGCATCATGATGTCGCAGAGAATCAGGTCGAACAGTTC
>Ga0224495_10001060_pt1 | contig 20272 bp, 21 predicted proteins | sample SF_Jul11_sed_USG_FD_168128 | JGI IMG/M metagenome (GOLD analysis project Ga0224495, IMG submission 168128) | Sediment microbial communities from San Francisco Bay, California, United States - SF_Jul11_sed_USGS_4_1 | ecosystem: Environmental > Aquatic > Marine > Sediment | place: USA: California... | reverse complement strand
CATCGCTGAGCATCAACGCGACCAGCACAGCGACGAACATCGCCAGTCCGCCCACCGTGGGGGTGGGGTGTTTATGCAGCTTGCGACCGCCCGGACAATCCACGATCCCCCATCGATGCGCCATGCCACGCAACAGCAATATCAGGATTGCGCAGACCAGCGTCGAAACAACGAATATTTTCATATCTATTACTGAATTATTCCCGGGCCACAAGAAAGAATTGCTTCACCTTGCTCAAATTTTTCCACAGCAGCGCACCCAGACCACCAACGCCGTTGCGGCGCAAAACCAGATAATCTTCCAAGCTCTTTTGCAAAATGTTTGTTATCGATCGATTGCTGACACCACCAAGCCGCATCTTAACCTGCACCTGCGGAATATAAACTATTCGAACTTCACCACGTCCCAAAAAACGCAACATTGTGTCGTAGTCGGCAGCAATGCGATAGCGCAAATCAAAACTGCCTAGCTGAGAATATATCGAACGACGCACATAAAATGTTGGGTGTGGCGGCATCCAGCCCCAGCCCAACTTAGATTTTGAGAAGTACCCCGCTGACCAATGACGGATCACTCGCGCCATATCTTTCTCATGCACGTAAACAAGATCACCGTAGACAGCGCCTACCGCATCATCAGTGAAGGCATCTGCAATTCTGGAAAGCACCATAGCATCTGCAAACACATCATCCGCATGCAGGAATCCAACCACATCACCTGTCGCAAGAGCAATGCCCTTATTCAAGGCATCATAAATTCCACGGTCAGTTTCGCTGAGCAACACATCAATTTGATCGCGGTTAGCATTCAGCACATCCATCGTGCCATCAATCGATCCGCCATCCACCACCACATGTTCCACATCACCATAGACCTGGCTGGAGACACTGCGCAATGCATCCGTAATAGTGTCATGGCAATTAAGTACCACCGTGACAACCGATATCTTCAAAGGCGCAACCATCATTCCGCGCGCCGAATGAACCAGTCACCCAAAACCAGCACATCCATCTTCGTGCGCAAAAAGCAATCAAGCGCCTCTCCGGGCTGACATACCACCGGCTCGTTCTCATTGAAAGAAGTGTTCAACACCACGGGCACACCGGTCAAAGCGTTGAACGCCTCGATCAACCTGTAGTAGCGTGGATTAGTGTCACGACTGACAGTTTGCAAACGACCCGAACCATCGACATGCGTCACGGCAGGAATCAAAGAGCGTTTTCCCTCGCGAATCTGATAGACCTGCATCATGAACGGCACATCATCATCGGTTTCAAACCATTCTGGCACAGACTTGCGCAGGATAGATGGAGCGAATGGACGAAAGGACTCCCGCCGCTTGATCTTCAGATTTAGAATGTCCTTCATGTCCGCACGGCGCGGGTCGCCCAGGATCGAACGATTGCCCAACGCACGCGGGCCCCACTCCATGCGCCCTTGAAACCAGCCGATAACCTTGCCTTCCGAAATTGCTTTTGCCGTGCAAAGGCACAAAATATTTTCATCGCCGATAAATTCCAGATGGCAATTCTGCGCAGTCAACTTTTCACTGTTAGTACTCAGCAGTTCACGAATCACATCACCATCAAACTGCGGTCCCCAGCAAGCATGATCCATCACAAAGCCGCGTTTGCCGCCCAACTTGTGCCAAACCTCGTAAGCCGCGCCGATCGCCCCGCCCGCATCACCGGCGGCGGACTGGATATAAATCTTCCTGAATGGGGTGTTTCGATAAATTTTGCCATTCGCAACTGAATTCATCGCACAGCCGCCAGCCAGCGCCAAATTATCCAAACCATGTCGTTTATGCAGCGTATTAAGCAGATGAAAAAATGCTTCCTCATACATCGCCTGCACTGAACGGGCAATGTCCTTATGATATTGCGTTAGCTCTTCCCCATGCTCGCGTGCCGACCCCAGCAGCTTATCCAATGCCCCGGTGAATAATTTACCGACTCGTGGCTCACCGTTCGCCCACTCGTAATTGATCTTTTCCTTGTGATGCCGAAAATAATCCAGGTTGAGATGAAACGAACCATCGCCCCGTAACTGCACAATGCGACGCATTTCAGGCAGATACTTCGGCTCACCATAAGGTGCCAACCCCATCACCTTGTACTCGTCGCCATAATTGGGGAACCCCAGATACTGCGTCAGTGCCTGATAGAAAATGCCGAGAGAATGAGGGAAGTAGACCTTGTCCTCCACGCTAATATCAGAACCAATCCCCAAGCCCCAGGCCGCGCTGGCAAAATCACCAAAACCATCCACCGAAACCACCACTGCATCATCAAAAGGCGAGACCAGGAAAGCAGAGGCAAGATGGGCTAGGTGATGTTCTACCTCATGCGACTCCCCGGCAAAACGTTCGCCCTGAAACGCACGAGCCAATTCCTCACTTACGTTGGCGCGTTCTTTTTTGTTCCTGATACGATCAAGCACCAAGCCCATATCGGGACGCCTAGCCAAAGTAAAGCCAATCTTCCGCCACAAGTTGGCTTTTGTATCCTGATTGATTGCCACATGCCCCACATCACCCAAACCAATTTTTGCTTCGGCTACACAATAACGGACAGCCTCGGACGGAAAGCCTGCCCAATGCTTGATGCGGCGGAAGCGCTCTTCCTCCGCTGCTGCAATCAACTGACCGTCAATGATGAGACAGGCGGATGCATCGCCGTGGTAGGCATTAATGCCAAGGATAACCATTAATTAACTGCCCCTATTCCAGTATGAAACTTGGCCTGGTTTCACCCATAGCAAGCAAACGATACAATTCAATATGCTTCTGGATAATGGCCTGCCATCCGTATTTTTTTTCAACCAACTGTCGGCCATTCAACCCCATCACCCGCAATTGCGATGAAGACATACTAATGGCTTCTTCCAACACTTGCACCAACGCTGGCACGGTTGGTTGAATCCACCAGCCGCTATTTGTATCCTGTAGTTCGTGCCATGGTGCGCCAGTTGTTGTAATTACCGGTACTCCATAGCTCAAAGCCTCTGGAATAACCAGGCCAAAGTTTTCGCTATGCGTCGGCAACACAAAGAGATCCGCCGAATAATATAGTTTCGATTTATTTTCGCCGAAAACCGGGCCGACTATACTTATGCAATCTTGCAGGCGATGATGTGCAATGACTTCTGACACAACGGCACCATACCCCTCGGCATCAGGTCCTGCGATAACAACCTTCCAGCCTGATGGACGAAGCATTGACCACGCTTCCACCAATTCCAGCAGTCCTTTCTTGGGATGAATCCGCGACAGGAACAAAACTGTCCGAGTGATACCTTCCCGATTTTCGCGGGAAGGCAATCTGGCAGGAATATCCATGCCATGTGGAATCACCGCAATCGGTACCCGCACCCCAAGTTCCATGACATGTTCTGCTTCAAGAGTGGATGTCACGTGAATGGCCGCAGAACTTTCAAGATCGCTGCGCTGGTACACCAGCCACCCCAGTTGTTTTTTTATTTTTTTCTGTCCGAGTGCCCATGGCTCCAACATACCCATTGGGCTATAAATATGGGGTACCCCTGCCTTATTTGCCGCAGCACAAATGCTATGGTTGAATGGCGTCCAAATGCCAAAGTTGTGCACTACATCAAAACCCTTGATGAATTTCATTCTCCCCAAGGGGGCGATATACTCCCCACCCCGTTCTTTCCTGGTCAGCGTAGTAACAAGGCATGAATTTTCTTTCAGATTGTATTCAATCGACTTCACACTATAGGAAGGACCACCAGCATCAGGCAGCAGACTAGGTGTAGCAAGGAGGATTTTCATAACCACGCTCACTATCCGGCCAACATTTCATACACGGCAGCATATTCTGCAGCAACTGCCTCCGGAGAGTATTTCCTGACATTTTCAAAACCGGCGGCAATCAGTTGATCCCGATAGATTTCATCATTCACTATCTTCTTCACCGCATCGCGTATCGATTCCACACTTTCCGGATTCACCAAGGCTGCGCCTGCCCCTGCCACCTTATCCATTGGTGCGCGTGAACTGGTAACGACTGCCCGCCCCACTGCCTGCGCTTCCAATATCGGCAAGCCGAATCCCTCGTAGGTTGATGCAAACACCACAATATCAGTCAGCCGGTATTGCGTCGCAATCCCCTCATCATCCAGATTAATATAGTTCTCATACACAATGCTCAAATCCTTTAACATGCAAACCTGGCTACTTGATAAAGGGCCCACTACAACCAGCTTACATGGCACCCCAGCCAATGCTTCAATCACACGTTCAAGGTTCTTATTATTCTTCGTACCAACCTGAAGTATCCGGGGCTGCTGGCTAATAAAACTCTTATTGCTTGGCGTAAGATTCCCAGTCAAACAGCAAGGAATAACCCTGAATTGGGCTGCACGCTCCCCGCAATATTCCAGTGTTTCTTGCAGCGACGCTTCCGAAATAACAGTCACCTGCCCCGCACGCATAACCGGAAAGCGTAACCATATCCAGCTATACAACCAGCGTCGTAATCCAGTCAATCTCAACATTGAGGCAGAATCGAGAATTGTCAGTACGGTGCGCGAACGCCGCATTAGCAATCCAAGAAAATTGACATCGCCCGTCACGTGATTGATGTCGCCCTGATTTAAAGCTGCCCAAATCATCAACAACAGTCTGCGTATCACCCCCTTGCTCACAAAAGGGCACACTAGACGACGAATCTCGTAACGCTCTTCAGGCAGCGCATCACTCACAGCATCAAACAAGCGCTCGATGCTGTAATGATGGCCAGGTCGCGGCTTGCGGTAGAAAAATACAACACGCAGCCGATTCTTCACAGAACTCAATGCGTGCCTTTCTTCGCAAGCCTGAACATCCCTGTGCAACACACATCATTATCCAGATGTTGCTGTTTTTCACTCAAGCTACGAATTGCGAACACTGGCTCGCTCGTTTCAGAAGACGAGACACGAATCACATGTAGTGTCTTCATGCCGCCGCCACAAGTTTTTCGATTTCTGCAACAAAAGCTGGAGCGGTATCACCAAAATCGAGTTGTCTCTCTGCGAAGGAACTCGCCTGCTCGGCACATTCTTTACTCCTGCCAGATGATGCCAGCTCTGCAAGTTTGACCGTAAAAGTTGCGACATCGCGCATATCAACAGTTTGAACAAGATGAGCAGGTGCACCTGTTTCAATCAGCTCTCTGCTCACAAGGCCATCGTAAATCACCAAAGGTAAACCGCTGGAGAGCGCTTCACATGCGACAGTCCAACCCGCCGGCTGCCAAGAGGAATCAACAAATCCGGCATATGCGCTGGCATGTCTAAGCAAAAATCGGAGGAATACATAGTCTATTTTTTCAAACACCAAGAGTCTGTCTCCTAGATCATGCTCATGAATATCACGCTTGAGTTTTTCGGTGCCGCTTTTATTGCCGTATTGCGATATTCTCACTAGCCTGATTCCGCTCTGTTTCACAAAACGGATCGCATCTTCATTGATACGCAACTCATCACCGGGCATGATGACATACGGCTCGACCAAGAGTTTCTCAATATGTCCGCGATAACGTTCAGGTATATTGGTTAAAGCCGCTTCCTCACGATAAAAAGCCGTGTCAATACCACAACGCAGTCGAACCACTGGAACAGCTTCGCCCAGCAACTCTTGCGCCTTGCGTGCCTGCTCACCCATCATTAGTACCAGCCCCTTTGCAGAACTCGCTAAGACTCGCTGAGCCCATTCATTGATACGATGTTTAGCAGTGAACTGCTCGGGCGAAAACACATACGTAAAATAGATTATGTTTTTTTTGGCACCAGGGGTAATCGCCTGCCTGAATATCGCCTTCAGTGCAACGCTACCCCACAAGAACGCAATGTCAACGCTTGCCAGCGCCTTTCCTAGCTCGTTCTTATAGTACATAGCGCTAAATGGAGAAATAACATGCTTATCAGCCTGACTATAAAGATCAAAAGCGGAAAGCGAATGGCGATCCCTCAAAAAAGCGCCACCAAATATATAAGGAAGAGGAAGCCTTGGCTTGGTACTATTAAAGACTTGCAGAGTGCGCCATTCTTCAACATTATTGTTTATTGCAACTAATAGGTGCATTATATTTTTCGAGCAACAATCAGCGGATTTGAATATAACAGGTTTGGTGCCATATCCCGAAACTTCGAAAATCTGACACCGGGATCACGGCATACTTCAGGCTGCAAACCACTAGTCTCCAACAATTCATAAAGGATAGGAATTGTAAAAAGATGAAGGTGCCCACCATCCCATCCATGCCGCAGACGCCATGACGTAAGCTCTTCAGGCGACCCAAACCAGCTCGCAGTAACAGGTAGCTTCCCCAGTAACAATCGAATTCTGTGTTTAATGTATGCAATGTTGGGTACACGAATATACAGTCGCCCACCCGTCCGGAGAATTCTCTGGCAATTCTCAATAAAATTAAATACGTCGAAAACATGTTCCATGATATCCATGGCAATTACGAAATCGTAAAAGTCGCTGTCGATTACACCAAACTGAGTATCAAAATTACACTCGGTAAATCTCACGTAGCCTTGACCAACATTGGAGTCACGCTCCAGCATGCGACGCACATAGTTGATTCTGGCAGGCGATATATCAATGCAATCGAGTTGCATGTTGGGTACACATTGCAAGAGTGAGCGAGTCAGCCGACCATCTCCGATAGAAAGCTCCGCCGCATTGATTCTTTGCGCCACATTGATCTTGCCGGAAATATCATCTGTAATAAACTGATCCCTGCCGATCAGGGCTGCATTGTAATCTGCCTGGATCAATTCACCGCTACCTGTCTGCAGCTCATATAATGACTTCTGATCCATTAATGCAGGTTCCGTTGAATAGGTAAGGGCGTAATATATCCCCCGGTAATATTTCTAGGTGTGCGCGAAATAACACCAATAGCGCAACCCAGCAACACACCTGTTGATAATTCGAATGCAGAAGTCAAACCTGCCAGCACGGCAAAAACCAACCACAAGATTGGAATACAATAGATCGCAACACTCAACGCATCGAAAGACATAAAGCTACGCCACAGCAGAAAAGTAAGCGCAACGATAATGCTCAGATATGTGAGCACCATCATCCCCCCCCAGATATAACCACTCTCGATCCACATAGAGCGGATCCCAAACTCACCAGGTTTACCATTGGCGATACTGCCCAGCCCCTGCCCGAAAAAAGTGGCATCCTCCAACATCTGTGACAACGATGTAGCCTCCCCCAGACGGCCACCGATATCACCCTCGTCAACAGATTGAGCGAGCAAGTTCAGTACTGGAAAGGACAGCAACCTTTCGTCCTGTTTTGTGGTCCAGTTACCCAATACGATAAATGCCACTACCACTGTACCAACCAGCAATGGCAAGTAGCGCTTGAGGATTCTTCCAACCTTACCACCATGCACTGAAAACATGATGCTAAACATAAAGACCAATGCCATTAACATAAGTGCAACTCCCGCTATCAGGATACGTGATCTTGCTCCAGCGATAAACAGAGCCCCACCCGCGCTGATCAGATTAAATGCGAGCCAGAATTTATCTTTGCGTGAAAGCGATCTCTTTCCCTTTAAGATAATTAATGTAAAAAACAATTGCATCAAACCCATCGCCGAATATCGGTCTGCACTTGCAAACAAAGAAGGGTAGCGTGAAAAGAAAGACCCCTCACTCAGAAAATTGCGTAGTATGACCCCACCAAGTTCATCGCCGTAGGCTGTCGAAATCATGAAAGACGGATCAATGAAGTATTGCACAGCGCCAATCAGGTTGATCGGTATCATCAGATACAGAAAAGCTTTCCCCAATGCCAGCAGATCAAACTGCGGGCAATATTTGTATATCACCGCAATATACAAAAGTGGGATGCAGATGTACAACGTATGCGATAGCCCATCTGCAAAGGATGATGAAAATGATGTAAGTAATTGAAGAATGTAAAGCAGCATTAGAAACACCGTCAGTTTAAACACAACCTTACCCTCTGTACTGACGGGGTATCTCACTTTCCTTTTTTGGACAGTTATCGCAAATAGTAGCAACACAGCGATTCCATAAATCATCATCAGTGATATGCTTGCCGGAAAATTCCTTTTTAGCAGGTCACCATAAAGCACCAGTAGCACAACAAAAAAATAAATATGACGCATTTATTTATGCACACCCACAAGAAAAGTTTTGGCAATAATCGGCCAAGTACAATTGTTTTGAAAATATTCCTGATTGATTTTTCCAGAATTAGCTCTTAATTGATTATCGAGAACCAGAGCTAATACCTGTTGAGCAAATTCGCCTACAATGTGCCTGCGTGTTAAATACACCCCATCAAGGTCATTCCAGAATTTATCCGTCATTTCTGACTTCGTACCAACAACAGGCAATGCATGTTGCATCGCAGCCATCAGGGTTCCTCGTTTTGCGCATAAACCTGCATAGTGAGGCATAAGAAATATATCGCTTGCTTGCAACCAGATTGATATCTGCCGTTCATCCAGCCACCCAGGTAAAATAACTTGTTGCTTTAGCTTGAACCACGAGGCAGTAATGCCACCAAGCATAAGCCAGCGCGCCTTAATCCCTTTAGAATGCAATAACGCATCTGTAGCATAAACATGTTTCTTCATCCATTTAAGGCTGTTGCCACCGCCAAACAAAACCAAGACGACTTCATCTGCTGCTATTCCATGATCCCGCCTGATCTTCTCCCTGTCTGCGCCTACAAGTGAAAAACTTGAGCCTATAGGCAATATAGCTACTTTGGTGCCCATTCCCCATTCTCTCATCTCATCGACTAATGGATGTGATGCTGAAAAGGCAAAGTGAGAATGTTCAACCATAGTTTTTAACAACCTTTTTTCCAGCATGCCATTAACCCAGCTCTTGGGATGCCACCATGTACGAAAATAAGTTTCATGGACAATTATTGAAGTAACCCAACGCTGTGAGCAGCGTTTCCAAAACTGCACCAGCTCGTGTGCATTACGAGACTTCTCGGCGACATACATTAATGGTGTAAATTGGAGAATCAAGTGATCTAAATCTAGCGACACCATTTTCTTGAAAAGAGCATCCAAACCTTCATGGCTCCAATCGCACACCACCACATCAACATGAACTGAAAGATCGCAATCTCTATCAGCAACAATAATCACACTCTCGCCTTCCAAGCCAAGTGCTTTCACGAAGCTAATGCTGTGATCTGCAATGCCGCAAAAGCCAGGTGAAAAATTATTGGTAAGGAGTGCAAACTTCATGATCTAAGCAATTCCCAATATCTCATAGCGAGAAGTAGCCTCTTTATTCAACGCATCCCAATGCCTCCTAAAATTTGCAAGCAAAATCATAAACACCTCCAAACGTCGCGCCATGTAACGCAGCAAGAAAGATAACCCAAAGGGTGATACCTACGGCGGACCGAAGGCGTAGAGTTCGTGAAAAATACCCTCAGCGTTTTTATGTTCTTGCGCCGCATTTCAAGTTCACGCAACAGCCACAATGGCGCACCACGCTTGGCAAAACCATAGCCGCTCATTTGCAGCACAACTGTGTCATCTACCCCGACTTTCCAATCTGCTGCATTCTCGTGTGATAGACACACCAAGCTCACATCGTCGTGCCCGATGGCGTCTTGCAATCTGCAAGCAAAGTCGTAGAACCCGCCGCTTTTCTTATGTGAAACAAGTATACGGATCATGCAAATAAGTTGGATTCATTTTGGTTACTGTTTAGTAAGCTTTAATATTGTTCTGATTTTTCTTGGTAGATAACTGATACTCAAACCAACGATAGCCTTAAAATTCTTTTTTACCTTCCATGATCGAAAAAAATATGCTCGCGCTATTTCTATGCGATTGAAGTGAAGATTGTCTTTACCTGATTGAAATAAAGCTTGCTTATACCTGTTTGTGAGCAAAGCCTTCTTATCAATGAAGCAGGGCATATCTTTCAATTTCGAGTAAATATAAACCATGTTTTCGTTTTTATCCGGCGACCTTCTTGCCGTTTCCATTGCTCCATGAACTCTGTAACGAGTCAATCTTTGGGGTGTGTAGTAAATTGGCCTCCCCGTTGAAACCAGCAAACAACTGATCCAGAAGTCGTAAGCACCACTTACCTCTTTGACTAACATCTCCCAATTGATAGCATCCTTTCTAAACAAGGCAGCCATCGCAAGCGGTATACCGTTTCGCTCTAGAAGCAAGCCAACAGGATTGGTAACAATACCCTCAGGCAATACATCTCTACCATAGAGTGCAGTATTGTGATCACTTTTTTGTATATCCAATTCACCACTCTCTGAAATAATCCAATGATCACAAAAAGAAAGAACCCCTCTTTGATCCAGATCAAGTTTCTTTACCAACTCTGTTAGAAATTCGGGTTCCCATAAATCATCATCATTGAGAATGGCAATGTATCGGCCACGGGCCTCGTTTATTCCAGCACGCAGATTAAGTGCAACTCCAAGCGTTGACGGATTGCATCTATAGCGTATCAGGGGATTGTTGAAAGATGCGACGATACACCTTATCTCATCACTATCTGAATCATCGGTAACAATAATTTCAACCGAACGGTATGTTTGATCTATTGCGCTTTTCAAGGCGTGGCTCAAATATTTCACCCTGTCATACACAGTTACAATGACAGATACCTCGGGGGCATCAGACATACGATTTGCGGAGAACGAATTATCCATTCTCGATCAAAATTTCTGATGCTGTGTCGCGAACGCGTTGTTCATTGAAATCATTTTTTTACCGCCTTGAGTACTATCTGCCAACCAAAAAGATTGGGCCAATGTTTACATCCCCACTCATCAATTCTATTGGACCATCGTTCCGGAAAGACGTATCTCCGAAGCAACCAGAGCGGTACGTTTCCACTTGCAGTTTTATTTACAAGTTCAAGTTCTGGTATTGGAGAAAGTAATAATTGATCTATGCTGAAATAAGTAAAAAATCGCAGATGAGTCTCATCAAGCACACCGCCAGACTGGTATTCAAAATTGCCTAACAAGAACTGGGTTCGCATACGCCATGACAATATATTTGGCACAGCGATCAGTACCTGCCCGCCCTGCTCCAGCAAATTCACAAATCGGCTCAATACCATTGCTGGATCACGCATGTGCTCCAGCACATGTGAAAAAATCAACGTATCGAATCTTTCGGCTTCCAAGTCTAACGGGAGCTCGCATTCAATATCAGCAACCCAACAGTGATTCATGTAATGCCGAGCAATATCAGCCTCGCTGGTTGAATGAGTTATGCCATATATTTTGCTATCCGGATAAAGTGATTTGATTAAGACTGCATTACCACCAGTGCCGCAACCAATATCCAGAACACGCTCGACGGTATGGTTTAACAAAGTCACAAGCGGTTCATTGCCCGCACTGGCATATACACGCTCACTGCCGCTCAAGTGATTATCATTATCCAATTATTTCCCTCGATTTTAATATCATTATTCAAGTGCTATGGGTGCCTTTAGGATGGATGTTATTTCAATAGCATTACGTCATAAATCTTGTACCAGATCACTTGGCTTGATTGCGACTCTGATTGACCTGGCACTCGCCCTTCGCTGCTTGATCAATAGTCTATTAGTTTTGGAGAGTGAGGCTGAAACTGGTTACGGTAGCTTTGACATAGCTACACCGATGCAGACATGGCTCGGGTGAAGCATTCCTCGCCCAAAAGTATTGAATAACTTGTGAATAGCTCGTGACCAAAAACGATAAAAAGAATTTAGTTCCCCAGCAACTGGCAAATGATCCTGACCAGTTGAATCTCGATGGGATGTGATGCTCCCGTAGCCGAGGTATTCAAAAGTTGATTCGTCAATGAATAGTTCGTTCTGTGTCGCGAATTGGCGATACCAGTCCGGCAATAGGCGGTTGCAATCTATAGGATAGTTGTGAACCGGCCAGATAGCAGGAGCTATAACAACGAGCCGCCCCTGACTGTCGGTGACTTTTAAAACATTTCTCAATACCTCAATTGGATTAAAGACATGCTCCAAAACATTTAGCACAAGCACGGTTTTAAATGGCCCCATGGATTGGACATTCTGAAGTCCCTCTCCTGTTTCAAAATTTGCCGAAACGTCTACGCCAGTTGATAGTGCTATATCTGTAGCTACGTATTCCATACCCGCTGCCGTGATTAATTCGCGGCTCGTATCTCCACCATAACCACCGCCGAGCTCCAATACAGGCCCCCTGAGAATATTTTTGGATATTAAGGCCTGAATATAATTCATGTCATTATTTGTCATTTTACTTACTCATTCTGTATATTTTTTTCGAAGTACAAGGTATATACCAGCTCCACGTATCATGAAGCACAAGTAGTTTTCCCAGAAGTGTAAATATCTATTAGCCAGCCATTGCAAAAACGGCACATAGTCAAATACGCCATGCAAAGAAATTATTCTTTTTTCCATTACAAAACGCACATCCGTGTAAAAACCGTAATCATCACAAAGTGACATTCCATCCACAAAATATTCGAATGATCGGCTAGAAAAGTGCCATCTATGCGTTAAATCTGCATAGGACGCAGTTGAACTGAAATGCGGGGTTAACAGGTATATCCTCCCGCACGGCTTGAGAACCCGATGACATTCTTCGATAACTTTCAGTGGCTCAGACACATGCTCGATAACCGAGAACATGTAGATGGCATCAAAACTGGCATCTGAAACCGGCCATGGCAAGTTATCCAGATCATGCAGGATGTCCGGGCTGACAGAGGCGCGGTAATCAAGCGTTGTCACACCCGGTTTTCTAACCGGGCCAGCGCCGATCTCCAATACCTGCTTTCCCTGCAGGTGCGCCTGTTCGGCGTCGAAGTGATCCCACCAGAAATCCCACCACTTGAATTTTTTTAATATTGACTTAATTGTCATGCCTATCCAACTTCATGAAGCCTGCAACATTGAGTACTAACTGGTATAGCACCCAAAGCAATGATGTTACCATCCCGAAAAACAACACGTTCAAGGTATTTGAAAAGTCCATATATGTGAACATACCTATCTGCCCAATAACCAATACAACCAAGATATATTCCTGACGCTTCACCCACCCTCGTGCACGATTGACACTGTATACATAGCCGTTCCAACCCCAAACAACGGCTGTTGCCGCTACGACTGTCAATTCCATATGCAACCCGGCATATGAATCACCCAAGAGGTTCAGCAAAGCGTCGGGGTATGACGAAACACCCAGCATTATGATTCCGCCAATCACAAACATGACGCACCACCACTGCAGATAGCGCTTCATGAAAATTGTTTCATCACTGATCGCAATTAGACGAGGTATGAAAACTGAACCTGTGAAACCAGCTATCACTCCAATCAACGCCCCGATACGACCTAAAGCGCCAATTGCGGCAACATTCCCTACTGAACCATAGTAAGCGGCAAGCCATGTAGTAAATAGACCTTGCATTGCAAAATGTGTGATGCCGGGCAGAATGGGATAAATCTGATCGAGCAACACGCGCTGCCTCTTATAAATCTCACGTTGATTTGGTTTTTCAAATTCGATAAAGCGTTTCCCAAGTAAATGATTTGCGAACATCGCGGCGATTAAGGCACCGATTGCAATACTCATCATACCCGCAATAGCTGTGGCTATCCCCCAAACCCAAATTAGGCTGACTGCCAAAAGCTTGATGCCTTCATTGCTGATTTCTACGGCATATGCCTGACGGAAGCGCTGCTCCAGTTTGAGCACATAAGAAATAATGCCAGACTGTATCGTAAACCATGCCGCCACACCCATGAGAACAATGCCTGCAAGAATGGTTTGTGCATCCCAGCCGATATGTCGCCCCGTATAAAAAATGTAAACCGTGCTGGCAACCAAACCGAATACAAACACAGTTCGCCGGAATCTCAGTACTGCATGAAAATACTGCACCCAAGGTTTATTTTTTTTTCCTGCGCGCCAACGAAAAAAAGAAAGGGTTTCGGTTGAACCCAAATCCGAAAATGTGCAAATAAAGGAAAATGCTGCCAACACCAATGTGTAAAAGCCATACTCGTTTACCGGCAATAGTCGCACCAACATCAGTCCGCTTATGACGGCCAGTAAACGGGTGGCCATGTGTGCAGCCGTATATTCGGTGGCGAGCATAAACAAAGGTGCCGCTCGCTTGAGTAAGGGTATGATGCGCTTCACTTGAATGGTTTTTGTATTGAGTAGTTCTGGTCAACGACACCGGAGGTTAGCGCAACTATCTGCAAAGTGACCATGTATCAGTTACCGCTCTTAATATCCGTAACCAAATTCATATAGCAATACGCACATCCAACCATTGCCTTACAATCGACCATCCACTTCGTTTCTCGGGAACATGCTTTTGATGTCGTAAATAACTGCACGGTCATTGGCCCACTGGCGCAGCCCGTCTATGCCCAAGGTTTTGAATTGGTCATGCGCTACAGCTATACCGTTGACTGTGTGCTTCTTGCAGAATTCCACAGCGAGTGGAAGTCCGACATAACCCAAACCAATGATGGCTATCTTCATACGATTATTTTTCTTCAATGTTAAAAATAATGCGCTCGATAGTTTTGGCTATCTCGCGTAATTGGGCAAAATAATACTTCGCTGCATCATTTCATCGAGCACCTGTTGTACGCATGCATCCAGCTCTGCTGTTCCGGTGCTGACGGTGAGTTCCGGCTTGTCGGGTATTTTATAGGGGGATGAGATGCCGGTGAAATCTTTGATCCGCCCGGCGCGCGCTTTTTTGTACAGGCCTTTTACATCCCGGCTTTCGCAGACTGATATGGGGCTGTCGCAATATATCTCGATAAAGTCGCCGTGCTCGACCATGCCGCGCACACGTTCGCGGTCAGCACGGAATGGTGAGATAAAAGCGGTCAGTACGATCACTCCTGCTTCCATAAAGAGCTTGGCCATTTCGCCGATGCGGCGGATATTTTCCACCCGGTCTTGCGGGGAGAATCCCAGGTCGCCGCACAATCCATGGCGCACGTTGTCGCCATCCAGCACAAAGGTGTGGCAACCGCGCTGGTATAGCGCTTCTTCAACGGCATGGGCCAAGGTGGATTTGCCCGCGCCGGATAAGCCGGTGAACCAGATGATGGCGCCGCGATATTCGTTTTGCTTTTCGCGGCGCGCGCGGGTAACGGTGGCGTGGTGCCAGACGGTGTTGCTTGATGCGGGGGGGGTGTTTTCATGATCTTTATGGCTCGATAAAAACTAATGGGTCACGCTCATGTCGTATCCGCAGAACTTCAAGCGCCTGAATAATATTTCATCCTTCGTTGGTAAAACCAGAAACTCGGGGTTGTGCAAGTCGGCTTTGTTGTAGCTTAATTCTTTTCCTTCCTTGCTGCACACTGTTCCGCCCGCGGCGTTGACGACTGCATGTGCGGCGGCGGTGTCCCATTCCATAGTCAGGCCCAGTCGCGGATAAAAATGTGCCGCGCCTTCGGCAACCAGGCAGAGTTTGAGCGAGCTGCCCATGCTGATGCACTGGTGTTCGCCCAGTTGTTCGAGTAATGCCGCGGTGCGCGCGTCACTGTGCGAGCGGCTGGCAACAACTTTGACGGGCTCGCCCGCGACATGTAATTTTACTTTGATGGGCTGCGCCGCCGCGTTGTCGCGCTGTACATAAGCGCCTGCTCCATGCGTGCCGTAGTAGCACACGTCCGGCACTGGGGCATACACCACGCCCATTACCGGCTCGCCATTTTCGACGAGTGCGATGTTGACGGTGAATTCGCCGTTGCACCTGATGAATTCTTTGGTGCCATCAAGCGGGTAAACCAGCCAGAAGCGCTTCCATTGCGAGCGCTGCGCATATGAAATGTCGGCGGCTTCTTCGAAGAGGATGGGTATATCCGGACTGAGCCGGGTGAGTGCTTCGACGATGGTTTGGTGCGCGGCCAGGTCTGCCAGTGTGAGCGGTGAATTGTCTGCTTTGCTGGTCTCGCCCATGTCGCTGCTGCGATAGACTTCCATGATGGCTGCGCCTGCCTGCCGCGCGATGCCTATTACCTCTTGGGTATATTTTGCACTCACGATGGCTTGTCCTGTTTGGCAACAGATTTATCGCCACCATATTTATATCCGTAGCCGTAACCATAGCCGTAACCGTAACGGCTGGTTATGCGCATCATCTGGCCGTTGAACAATACGCCTTTTACATCGATGCGAGCCTGCCCCAACCGTTTGACTGCGATGGTCAGATCGGTCATGGTGGAAATGCTGTCGCGCACGACCATGAAGGTGGTGCCCATGCTGGGGCCAATGACCGCCACATCCGAAACCAGTAATGCCGGTGATGCGTCGACGATAATGATGTCATATTGTCGGCTGCATTGATCGAGCAACTGCGGCAGGCGCTCGTTCAGGAATAGCGAGCTCGGGTTGGAGACCGGGGTTCCATTGGCGATGAAGCTCAGGTTATTCAATATATTTTTATGCGTGGCCTGATCCAATGTGATTTCACCGGCGAGTATCTCGCTCAATCCCCGGGTACGACTCAGACCAAAATACTGGTTCAGATGTCCTTTATGTAAATCCATGTCGATCAGCAACACGCGCTTGCCCGCCTGCGCGAGGATGGTGGACAGATTCATGGCTATGAATGATTTGCCTACGCCCGGTGTCGGGCCGGTGATCATCACCCTGTTATTGGCCGCATCAAGCATGGCAAATTGCAGCGCTACGCGGAAGCTGCGCAAGCTCTCAATGGAGAGGTCGTCGGGCTGTGTTTCGGCAAGGATGAATTGGCCCTTTTCTTTGGCCTGAATTTTCCGGGAAAGCACATCCTGCTGTTTGCTTTCCAAGATGGTTGCGTAAACTTGCAGGCCGGTTGCTTCTTCGATCATTTTTGGATTGTCGATTGCGCCGCGCACGGCCTTGCGGATGAATGCGGCCATCACGCCAATAAATAATCCAAGAAACGCGGATATCATGATGATCATCGAGCGCTTTGGCTTGACGGGTTGCTCGGGCACGATTGCCGCATCGATGAGGCGAGATGTGCCGATCTTGCTGGCCTTGGCCAGGCGCAATTGCTGTGAGGTGTTAAGCAGGGATGTATAAAGCTCGGTGCCGACTTTTACATCGCGCATGCTGGAGATGATGTCTTGCTCAAGGCCGGGCAGTTTTTTGATCTGATCCTGAATGGCGGCTTTTTGCGAATTCAGGATGCTGAGTTGTTTGTCGGCATTCACGACACTGGGATGCTGCGCGGTAAATTTCGACAGCAACTCTTCACGCACACGTTTGACCTCAAGCAATTTAACTTCTATGCCGACTGACTGTTGCAGGGTGTTCTTGGCCTCTTCGCCGATATCAATGCTGCCGCTCTTGTCGCGAAGCTGGTTGTATTTGCTTTCCGCTTCTTCAACATTTCGCTTGATTTCGGGCAGGTGTGAATCCAGGAAGATGATGGTTTTCTCGGCCTCTTCGGATTTGCGATCAACGTTCTGGCGGATATATTCATGGCCGACTGCGTTCAATATCTTGGCGGTTAATACCGGGTCGCCACCTTCCAACTTGACTTCGATCACGCCGGACAGTTTGCCCTTTTCGGCGATCTGCAATTCTTTTTGCATGGTTTCGATTGTTTTTAACCGCGAGCCACGACGTAGCAGAAACTGCGCGCCGGGATTGGCATCCATTTTTGCCACCAGTATTTCTATTTTTCCTGCCGGTGTCTCCTGTGCGACGGCTTGGCCGATCTTGCCCTTTATGGCGATGTCAAAGTTTGATTGTTGCAATTCAAATTCGCCGTTGCCTTCGGCGATTACAGTGAATTCTCGTGCCTGCATTTCCTGCGGCACATTAAATACCGGAACTTCTATTGTTTCATTGCCCCATGCGTAACCGCCGATCCCCAGGATGCCGGGGTTGGAAAGGTGTTTGCTCCTGCTTGCCCACCAGCGCCCGACAAAAGGAAAATATTTGGGCCGCGCCTGAATATACAGGCCGAGGCTGTCTACTGCATTGGCCACCACCATGCGTGAGCGCAATAATTCAATTTCTGCCGATGCGGCTGTTTTGGTGTCGAATAGTGCGCCCGCTTCTCCCAGCAGGCTCTTGGTGGAGCCGGGGCTGTCTTCCACCTGGACGATGAGGTTTGCTTCGTATATGGGTTTTGCCATAAAGGCGTAGGCTGCTCCCAATAAAAATATTGTGGCCGCTATCAAACCCACCATTTTTCTGTCCAGCCAGAGATTGTCCAGCATTGAGCCGAAGTCAATGTTATCTTCAGTGATGCCCATCGGGTTGATGCCGGTAGAATTGTTTTGTGTGTTCTGGTTCATGTCGTCTGTGCCTTTTTCACCGCGTGACTGCTAGCCGATACTGTTAATGCGTTTCACCCATTCGTTTACTCCCTGCTCTATCTGCGAGAATACACTTTGAAACACTTCAGAGTCTTGCCTGTATGGATCGGGAATATCCTGTTTGGCAGCTTCTCCGAGCCGGAATACTTTGCCGCGCACATACGGATACTGCATGGCAAGTTGTTGCTTCTGCTGATCGTCCATGACCAGGATCAAATCTGCATCGCGTGCTATTGCATCTGTCACCATTCGTGCCCGGTGCGCAGATATGTCGATGCCAACATCGGCCATGATCTGCACTGCAGTCGGGTCAGCTCCGTATCCCACCAAGGCGGCTAAACCCGCTGAGCCAATTTGTATGTCCGGTGCTGCCTGCCTTAACAGGCCTTCAGCCATCGGGCTGCGGCAGATATTCCCGATGCACACGACCAGAACCTGCCGGATCATTGGAACCCGCGATTGATGATCGTGAGGGTTTGCGCTGTAGGCAATATCAGGCTGATGACACGGTTGAATCTCACCATGGATGTAGCATCGACATACACCACGTCCTTGGCTTTAAGTTCAAAGCTTTCCGCCAGAGCGAACATGACCGGCGAGTACGCGTCGAGATGGTAAATGATTGGCTGTGCGTCATTGGCGTTGCGTATTACATAGATCTGGTTTGCGTCAGCAGTTTGTTGATTCACTCCCCCCGCTTCGCCCAGCGCTTCGTTAAGGCTCAGTTTGCCATTACGCAGGGTCAATGTGGTGGGTTTGGTCACTTCGCCGATGACGAACACTTTACTTTCATCGCGCGGGCTAACGCGCAGCATGTCGCCATTTTTCAGCATGATGCGCGAAGGATCAGTGCCATCCGCAATCAAACGCGGCAGGTCTATACGGTAGGACTTTCCCCCGCGGGTGATGGTAATGCGGCTTTGATCTCCCTGTGCGGTTACACCACCCGCACGGTTGATCGCTTCCGGCAGGGACAGCGGGATGTCGTCGATCGGGATGATGCCGGGCGTTTTAACTTCGCCGTCCACATACACGCGCTTGCTGCGATAAGTCATAACCCTGAGGGTAACTTCAGGTCTTTTGATGTAGCTCGACAGTCGCTGGATGAGCAGATTGCGCGCTTCAAGCTCGGTCAAGCCTTCGACCTTGAAGTCGCCCGCATAGGGGAATTGGATCTTTCCTTCCGTGCTGACGGTGTAACCCGCCGGCAGCGCACCTGACAACGTGGCCATAGTTCCGGACATGCTGCTCACTGGCATCACCAACTCGGGATGATCCCACACGGTAATCGCCAGGTAATCACCCGCGCCAATCGTGTAAGGCTGCGGCGGCGTCATTATTTCGCCAAGGTCGGCATGAATTCCGTTTTTTGCAAGCTGCTGTTCTTGTTGTATCAACTGCGGCGTGATGGTTTTGATGATCGGAGCGACAGTAGGTGCCTTGCTTACCGGCTCTACCCTGGCATTGCTGTCGTCGAAACGCATCCCCGGGGAAAGCACGCACCCTGAAATGCACGCGGACGAAATGCCAATAGCCAGCATCCGCGCAAAGAATGCGTACCGGCTAGAAAGTTTCATGATTGTGCTTCCAAACCCATGGGTATCCAAACTGGCGGCAGGATACAATGCAAAACTAAATAGCTTTGCCTCATCATCCTGCCTCGCCGTGATTAATGCCGCATATCTTAACACTGAGCGCATATTTCCGCAGTCTGAACCCGGATTTAAGCATTCAGCACTCCGATACCGGAGCACATGCGACAAAATTGAGCCCAACCAACCTGATGACGGTTCGATTATGGTTGATATGGCACCTTGCTTCAGGGATAATGCGCGCCGCTTAGCCGGGGTGATGGAACTGGTAGACGTGCCGGACTCAAAATCCGGTGCCAGAGATGGCGTG
>Ga0224495_10001059_pt1 | contig 20285 bp, 11 predicted proteins | sample SF_Jul11_sed_USG_FD_168128 | JGI IMG/M metagenome (GOLD analysis project Ga0224495, IMG submission 168128) | Sediment microbial communities from San Francisco Bay, California, United States - SF_Jul11_sed_USGS_4_1 | ecosystem: Environmental > Aquatic > Marine > Sediment | place: USA: California... | reverse complement strand
TCCCAAAGCCAGCAAAGGCTTGGTGATTTTTATTGGAGAAGAGCAGCCGGCGTTCAAAGGGTACGAGCTCGTTAACTGTGTTCTGGACGTGGCGCAAAGGTTTAGAGTGTCAAGGGTATATAGTTGTGCCGCTGCGGTAACACGTATCCACCATAGTGAAGAGATGAAGGTCTGGGGAGCGGCTACAGATCCCAACTTGGTTGACGAGCTAAGCAAGCACAGCGTCATTCTTAGAGGTAACCTGCGCATCGCTGGTTTGAACGGATTAATACTGGGAATGGCTAAAGAGAGGGGGATGGAAGGGATTTGCTTACTGGGCGAAGTGCCATCCTATGCCACGCAAATAGCAAATCCCAAAGCCTCCTTGGCTGTGCTTGGTATCCTGACCAAAATGTTAGGAATTACACTTGACCTGGCTGAACTTGGCCATCTGGCTGAGCGAGTGGATGAAGAGATGGATAGGATAGCAAAGAGAGTTACGGCTGAATTTATTGACCAATTCACCGAGCCCATCTGGGAGCAGGATGAGGAAGAAGAGTGAATAGTCGAGGAATCCCGGTCTGAGAAGAGCCCACATTGACCGACGAAGGTAGATATGCTACCATCGAATCAAAACCGCCCACGAAAAGTCGCGAGACTTTTTTGGGGTTAAATTAGATGTCAGCTTTAGCTGGACTTTATGAGGAAATTAGAGCTTGTCGGGAGTGTGAGCTAGCTAAATATCGCACTAAAGTGGTACCTGGTGAGGGAGCGGAAGACGCGGACCTACTTTTTATCGGTGAAGCTCCAGGCTGGCATGAAGACCAGCAGGGGCGCCCTTTCGTCGGACCAGCAGGGCAATTTCTGGACCAACTCTTAGCCTCAATTGGTTTGCGGCGGGAAGAAGTCTATATCGCTAATGTGATTAAGTGCCGTCCGCCCCAAAACCGTGAGCCCCTACCGGTCGAGATAGAAAGTTGTCGCAGATGGCTTGACCGTCAAATAGAGATAGTTCAGCCCCAAATGATTATTACTTTGGGACGTCATTCTCTAGCACGATATTTCCCCAATGACAGCATAGGAAAGGTTCATGGAAAGCCGCGCAGGTTGGGAGACGTTATTTACTACCCTATGTATCATCCGGCAGCAGCTCTCCACCAAGGCTCTCTACGACGGACCATCGAGACGGATATGCTTAAGATTCCGCAGATATTAGCTCGAGGCAAAGACCTGCCTCAAGACGCAGTTGAATCACACCAATTAAGCTTGTTTTAGGACCATGTCCTGAATGGAAAGGAAAACCATGCCAACACATAAATTAAGAGTCATCCCTCTAGGCGGATTGGGTGAAATTGGTAAGAACATGATGGCACTGGAATATGGCAATGACATCGTTGTCATTGATGCCGGACTTATGTTCCCCAGCGAGGAAATGTTGGGAGTCGATTTGCTTATTCCAGATATTAGCTATCTTCTGGCGAGACAGAAGGATTTAAGGGGGATAGTGATTACTCATGGGCACGAAGACCACATTGGGGCGCTACCTTACATTTTATCTCGCATCGCCCCTCCCATCTATGCTACCAAGTTCACACGCGAGCTGATTCTCGTGGAACTCAAGCAGAGAGGGGTGAAAACTGGCGCAAAATTGAATTTAGTTAGGCCGGGGAGCAGGATTACACTGGGTAAGTTCACCATAGAATTTTTCTCTGTTTGCCATAGTATTCCTGATTCTGTGGGGCTGATAATTCACACTCCCCTGGGAATTGTAGTTCACAGTGGTGATTTTAAGATTGATTATACGCCGGTCATTAGCGAGGCTACTAACTTTAGCCAATTAGCTTCGCTAGGGGCAAAGGGTGTTTTGCTTCTTCTTTCTGACTCCACCTATGCCGAGCTCCCTGGATATACTCCTTCTGAGATGGTGGTTAGTGATACTTTGGATCGGATTATAAGCGAGGCAAAGGGGAGGGTAATCGTAACTACATTTGCCTCTCTTGTATCTCGCGAGCAGCAAGTATTTGATGTTGCCGTTAAACATGGTCGCCGTGTATTTATCGTCGGGCGGAGCATGAAGGAGATAGTGAGCATGGCATTGAAAACGGGTTATCTTACTGCTCCCCCCGGCATTATTTGTCGCTTGGACGAACTTAAGACCTTGCCTCACAATCGAGTTATCGTGTTGAGCACAGGAAGTCAAGGTGAGCCCACCTCTGCCTTGGTGCGCATGGCTAATCGTGACCCCAGTAGTCGAGTTCAGATAATCCCTGGCGACACCGTGGTGATTTCAGCAACTCCTATTCCCGGCAATGAGGCATTGGTTAGCAAGACTACGGACAGCCTTTTCCGTCAAGGTGCCAATGTAATTTATGACAAGCTGGCTCAAGTTCATGTCCACGGGCATGGTAGTCAAGAGGAGTTGAAGCTTTTGCTTAATTTGGTTAAGCCTAAATTCTTTGTTCCTGTTCATGGTGAGTATCGCCATCTAAGCTTGCATGCCAGCTTAGCTCGGAGTATGGGTATACCCAAAGATAACATTTTTGTCCTTGATAACGGGGATATTCTTGAACTCGGGCAAGATTCAGGAAAGGTGGTTGCCAGAACCCATGTCGGAGTTATCTATGTAAGCGGCCTGATAACAGGCGAACTGGATAACGCCGTGCTTCGGGATCGCAAATTACTTTCGCGAGACGGCGTTGTTGTGGTGACCATTGCTGTTGATGCTGAAAATGCTACGCTAGCTGAAAAGCCACGCATTATAACGCGAGGCCTTATTGACACAGGAGGGGAACGGAAACTGATTGAGAAAGGCCGGGATGTGGTGCTAGCTGCTTTAGACCATGACAAAAGACGCTTAAGCGAACCAAGCTTCGTTGATGCCAGAGTAAAGGATTCCCTGACCAGGTTCTTTCATGAACAAATTCATCGTCGTCCTGTCATCATTACTGTGGTTGTGGAGGTAGGTAAAACTCAGAGGGAACCGACAAGCTAGAGGCATAACTCCGTGTCTAAGGCAAGAAGCGGGTCCAAGTCGGGGCGGAAGGCAAAAGAAAGCCGGCCAGCAGGGAAGCGATTCTTCGCCTTCATCGCTGCACCGGTGGTACGAAGGCTTATCTTAATTGTCGTAATAGTGGTCTTGCTGTATGTGTTATGGGACCGCATGCTCGCATTGTTTGGCTATGGATTGATAATAATAGCCATTGCTTTGGGCTTACTATTCTCGATGGCATGGCGGTGGCAGTTCTCTGTTGTGAAGCGGAGGTGGAATTGGATTCTGGGGGGCATCAGCCTGGCTTTGGCTGTCTGGGGAATCCTTGCTTTCTTCCCGGGGAAAGATATTTTGAAAGATGCCACACTGGGAGGCAGTATTGGGCAGAGCATAATAATGCATTCTCCCGATGAAGCTGGAGGACTTCTAGTAGCTGGGCTTGTGCTGCTGGGCATTATTTTTATCATTCCTGGGAAGTGTTGGAGCGCTGCCAAGGATGGCTGGCGTCTTCTGACCAAAGCTTTTCGACGCGCTTCTAATTTCATCTTCCGCAAGCAAGCTCCTGCTACAGCTACTGCTCTCGAAGCCACTTCCACTGAAGTGGGTGTAGTTGATGAAGCGGAGGCAACGAGCACTCAACGCCGTGAGCGCTCGGCTCCTCCTATGTGGAAATCGGAACACGAACCAATTCTCACCCCCGGAGGATGGCATCTTCCGCCGATTGATATCATGGATAAGCCAGCCGAGGTGAAACTGGACAAGGACGCCATTGACCAGCGAGCCCGGTTGATTGAGGAAGCTCTGGTGAGCTACGGTGTAGAAGCCAAGGTTGTGCAGATAAACATAGGTCCTACCGTGACACAGTTTGGTGTTGAGCCTGGCTGGGACAAGAAATATAGAGAGGTAAGAGAAAAAGGGAAGAATGGTAGCTACGAAACGAAGGTGGAAGAGGTGTCCAGAATCAGGGTAAGGGTAGACAGAATTACCTCTTTGGCCAATGATTTAGCTTTAGCCCTGGCTGCACCGAGCATAAGGATTGAAGCTCCCGTGCCCGGGGCACCGGTGGTGGGCATCGAGGTTCCTAACACTGTGTTTGGCTCAGTTGCCCTGCGCGGTGCGATAGAGAGCGCTGCTTTTCAGAAGATCAAAGCCCGCTCTAAGCTAGCTATTGCTCTGGGTAAAGGTGCTGGTGGTGAGGCAGTAGCAGCCGACCTGACCAGGATGCCACATCTGCTTATCGCCGGAGCTACTGGTAGTGGCAAAACTGTTTGCCTCAATTCGGTTATTTGTTGCTTGCTTTTGCATAATAGTCCCGACGATGTTCGGTTCATCATGATTGACCCCAAGAGAGTGGAGTTGGTGACTTTCAATGGGGTGCCCCAGCTGCTTGCCCCTGTGATTGTGGATACTGATAAGGCGATAAGAGCTTTGAGATGGCTTAATCAGGAGATGGATAGTCGATATCGTCAGTTTGCTAAGGCAGGAGCACGCAATATCGAGGGTTATAACAAGGACCGCGCACCTGGAGAAGCGCTGCCATATTTAGTGCTCCTCATTGACGAACTGGCTGATTTAATGATGACAGCTTCCGATGAGGTGGAACATACGCTTTGTCGCTTAGCTCAATTAGCCAGGGCTACAGGCATTCATCTCGTTGTAGCCACACAACGCCCTTCAGTAGATGTGGTTACGGGGCTTATTAAAGCTAACTTCCCCACCCGCATTAGCTTCGCTGTTACTTCTCAGGTGGATTCCCGGACTATACTTGACATGGTAGGTGCTGAGAAATTGCTGGGTAGAGGGGATATGCTCTACATGCCTACTGAAGCTAGCAAGCCTAAACGTCTTCAAGGAAGCTTTGTTTCCGATGCTGAGATTGAGAGGATGGTTTATTTCTGGGGGAACCAGCAGCAGATTAAGGTGAGCTCTGTTGACTTCGATGAGGTGGCTGAGCGCCTCTTAGGTGCCCAGATAGCTGCTCCTCCCGACCCTCTTCTGGAGGAAGCAAAGCGCCTAGCACAAGAATATAAACATGTCTCCACCTCTTTCCTACAGCGCCGTCTTCGTATTGGTTATCCCAGAGCTGCCCGCCTTATGGATGACTTGCAGCAGGCAGGTTTGGCGCAGGAGCCTCCGGCCGAACGAGAGAACTGAGCTGGACTAGTAAATCCCGAACAATCCCGACAAGTCGGGACACAGTCCTAAACCCTAAACAAATCCGGAAATCCAAATTTGAATACTAAGACTCATTTTAGTCATTCACATATGATCTTCATCTTCGTTCCCTGGCAATCATCGAAGTCACCAGACTCGTCAACACACCCTCCCTAATTCCGCCATATGTCCCCCGTAGCTTCAACGACCCAAACAATGGGGTCAACCAGGAGCTCCCTGACAAGGGTCCTCAAGAGGTCACTTCTTACTATGAAATTCGCGACCGGAGGGCTAAGTTGGTAGTACAGGGTAACAAATTGGGAACCTACGGCGCTTTCCAGCAATACCACATCCCGGAACTCTCGCAACACATCGATCTGTTCAGCAGTCGGAGTTCCGTAGGCTGCGGTAGCAACAAAGCAAAATAGATCATAAAAATCTATGCTGGCCCCTGGGGCGGTGGTAAATGGCTGGGTCGCACCTTCAATCACGGTGCCGTCATACCTGAGCTGGGCCTCATACTCATAGTTCGTCTTCGAAGCGAGCCCTGTGAGCTTCTCAGTACGTGTGCCGTCTCCTGCTACGGACACCCAACTAGTATAAAACGAGGCCTGGTCAGCGGCCCTCTTGCAGGCAAAACGCACTTCCACTGAGCTGAGGTCCCCTGCACTGTAGCTCATGTTCACAACGGCTGAGTAGGAAGTGATGTTAGTGGCCGCTTTTGTGGTCACGGTGGGTACCTCGGACGTGACAAAAGTAAGTGTATTACCCTCAATCGGAGTTTCCTCATACTCAAGCTGGGCTTTGAAGTGATACTCGATGTCGGAGTCAAGCTCAGTAAGCGTCTGGGCGTGGGTGCCATCTACTGTTTTAGACACCCAGTCAGTATAAGACCACTCCGTGCCGGCAGACTTCTTATAGGCGAACCGTACTTGCGCGGGGCCGTAGCAGCTCCCCACAGTGTAGTTCAGATTCAGGGTGGCGGAGTACACACGGACCTCGGTGGCGGGTTGTGTGGTAACCGTCGGAACAACCACCCAGGGCGTGAAAACAACTTTATCACTGACATCGTCGCCCTCGCCGTCGGGGTTAGCTGTCGGGTGGTGTGGCCCGCTGGCATGGCCCCACCAGTTGCAGGTGGCGTTAAGAGTGCCGGTGGCACCATTATAGACGCCGAAGACATCGTTGCCAGAGATGTTATTGTCGTTGGCGTGGCTGTTAGCAGCGTCAACCAGCGCTCCATTCAGGCGTATGCCATAGTCCCACCCCGAGACAGTGTTGTTAGTGATAGTGGCGGCTATACTGCCGTCTGCGCCTTCGACTCCAATGCTGATGCCGTCGGCATCTGTTACCCCACCACCTGCGAGGTGATTACCCTCAATCGTAACCTCAAGGCTCGCGCCAGAATCATATGTGTTAGCACCAATCGCCGCATTCTCATAACTGCCCGTGTCCCTTATGCCGCTCACCGTATTGGCCACAAACAAGGCCGTCCAGTCGTCGGCAGCATCGGGCTCGGCATATATGCCAATCAGCCCCACCGTTCCTCCATTCACTATGTTGCCGGCGGCCGAAGCGTTGGCGTTATTAAAGATGATGCCTACTTGACAGTTGGTTATCGTGTTATTATTAGCTGTAGCGCTCTTGCCCGTCGGTGAGACGTAATGGTAGAAAATGATTCCCGCCGCCCACGATGTTTTCGGCTGGTATACGAGGTTGCTAATCGCGTTGTAGTTCACCATTGCTACGACGTCCCTGCCGACATTAACGCCATTCTGCACTTCATCGGTGATAGGCCCGCGCCCGGTAATTGTGTTGTGATTGATGTTGGCAGTAAGCTTGTTCCCCATTACCTCTATGCCGTTTGCATCAACGTTGGTAATTCTGGAACCCGTTATTTCCACGGACACAGCATTGGTGGCCGCTGACAGGTAGATGCCGTAAGCCCTGTCCGAACTACTCCAGGCACCAGTTCCAGCAACCGTGACCGTGTCGATTAACCCGCCGGTCTCACGGTAGAAGATTCCGGCAAGGTAATCCGCTCCCGACGGCTTGGTGGTAACAAGGCTTTCGTCAACTTTAAGATTCCTTATGGTTACGCTGCTCCCGCCGGGAACATTAGCTACGATAATACCAGCGATATTCTCGGTACCGCCAGACCAGAACAGGCCAGTGAACGCTTGGGTGAGATTGGCGGCAGAAGGCTTTACAACAGTGGTGACGCCGGCACCCTGGAGCGTTAGCCTTTTGTTTATGACTACCTGCTCACCATATGTCCCGGCTGCTACGTGCACAGTACCCCCACCGGCGACAGCAGTGACACCGTCCTGGATTACGGCAAAGCGAGTTACGTTCCAGCCAGGTGTACCGGAATTGAAGTCATCATCTACCCAGACCTCACTGGGCGGCTGGGCCATCACAGACGAGCCTGTGGTCAGCGCCAAGCCCAGCACCAGGACGGCGGCAAGTAACAAACTAAATGTCTTTTTCATTCTACTCTCGGCACTTTCGTCCCTTAATCCCCCAGCAACACAGAGGCTAAAGCTCAGGGAAAATATCTCGTGGTGCCTTCTACTCAGTATTTAGTATACTGGCTGAGAGGGCTTTTGTCTAAGATCTGTGCTGGCCGACCAGATGGGTAACACTGGCCCGCATATTCTAGCGAGTGGTTTTTGAATATACTCTACGGGGGCAAGATCACAAGGAGATTGGTGTGGACAGCTGAAATCATAGTCAACAAACGGTTCCGTTAGCCGGGATTGAGCTCTTCAGGGTCTAAAGGTAGGCTGAAGCTGTAAAGCCATTTGTACCCTAAGGTCCTATTGAACCGCTCTATATCAAGGTTATCCTTGGAGGTTTTGACTCTGAAGAAGTACCTCTGCGTACTTAATTTGGGGTAACCCTTTCAAATTCCAGGGCGAATTCACTCCCACCATCTGTACGAAAGTCCAAACCCTAGACAAATCTGAAACTGCAAATTTGAATACCAGGACTCATTTTGTTCTAGATTCTGCTCATTGACGTGTGATGTTCATCTTCGTTTCCTGGCAATCATCAGGATCACTGGATTCGGCCGCAGGCTCTCCCTAATTCCGTCCTGTGTCCGCCCGTGGCTTCAACCATCCAAATGAGGGGGTCAACCAGGAGCTCCTTGATAAGGGTTCTCAAGAGATCACGGCTTGCTATGAAATGCGCTATGGGAGGGCTGAGCTGGTAGTACAAGGCAACAGACCGGGAGCCCGCGGCGCTTTGCAGTAACACCACATCCCGGAACTCTCGCAACACATGGAGCCGTTCGGCAGTCCGAGTTCCGTACGCTGCAGTGCTAAAGAAGCACGGGAATGGGAATGGGGATGGGGATGACCCCTCCTCAAAGTTGGCAGCAATTGAGTAGTCGCCCTGCATAGTGATAGTGGTGGCGGCGGCAAGGACATCACCAATGGTGCTCACATCGCCAGTCCATTGGACAAATCGGTAGCCAACGTTAGGAGTCGCCAACAGGTCGACCACCGTTCCCTTGCCATAGGTAAAATTGCCCACGCCAGGCCCGATTACCGAGCCTCCTTCCGTGCTGGAGATCCTGAGGGCATATCGTACCAGTGGTGCTGGCGCTGTTAAATTAAGCGTGGTTGTCCAGCCATCATGGAAGTGAAAAGTCTGGTCCGCTTCCTGGCCGTCAACATAGAAATGTATGGTAGCCCCTTCTGTAATATCGTTCTGCACTATCAAGCCGTAGGATCCAGGCGTGATAACCGTGCAACTGCCATATTTGGTCCCATCAACGTGAGCAGTAATTACCGTGCCTATGCCAGCATCCCCACCATCTACCTTCACTGTGCCAGAAAAGGCATGACCCAAACCAGGAGCCTGAGCGAAAACAGAATTACCAGAAGACAAAGCGGACAGCAAAATCAGCAAGCCGAAGGTGGCAAATACTAACTGCTTGAATCTCGCCTTAATCATGCTCGCCTCTGTCAATACGGCTTAACTGCGGAATAGCAAAGCCTCGTCTCAGTTTGGGTCTATGTGTTGGTGTAGCTTCCAGTCTATCACATATGCCACTGGAGTGCTGGTGAAGCCAAACAAGAGCAGGACCAGCCTCCGCGCCATGAACTGGCGGCAGGTCTCGATGGTTCACAACCACCGGGCGCATTGAGTTCGGGCGGGCTTCTTCCATCGTAATCGGCTGGATTTTCCTGTCCTCCGAATCGTGTGTCGAAGCCTCCCTAATTCCGCCACACGTCCCGGGTAGCTTCAACAAGCCAGACAATGGGGTCAACCAGGAGCTCCCTAACCAGAGTCCTCAGGGCCTCATTTCCAGCTATGAAATCCGCTACGGGAGGGCTGAGCCGGTAGTACAGGGCGACAAATCGGCACCCTAATGTGCTTTTCAGCAACACCACATCCCGGAAGTCTCGCAGCACATTTATCTGTTCAGCAGTGGGACTTCCGTAGGCTGCAGTAGCAATAAAACAACCAAAGTAAGCTAATAGATCATTCAGATTCGTGCCGGACCCCGTGCCTGTAGTGAACTGAGAGATATCACCTTCAATCACAGTGTCGCTATACTTAAGCTGAGCTTTGAACTGATACTGCGTCTGCGAAACGAGCCCCGTGAGTACCTCAGTATAGTTGCCATCTGCTGTTCTAGAGACCCACGTACTATAGAACCAGGCCGGATCCGTGGGCCTCTTGCAGGCAAAGCGCACATCCACCGAGCCAAAGTTCCCCCGAGTATAGCTCATGTGCACGCTGGCTGAGTAGGAGGAGATGCTGGTGGCGGCTAACGTGGCAACGGTGGGAATCTCGGGAGGCGGCAACGCCTCCTCGAAGTGGGCGGTGACGGTCAAAGCTTGAGCTGGCATTGTGAAAGTGGTCTGTGCAGCGGTTACACTACCGAATGTGACCGTCGCATCTGCCGTCCAGTTACCAAACGCGTAGCCTGGGTTGGCTACCGCTCTTATCCCGACTGTGGCACCTGCTGCGTAAGCACCTTTGTCAGCCACATCAATCGCATCCCCGCCTCCGACAGGGTCTACTGCCATGGTGAGGTTGTAGGCCACGCCGAAGTGGGCGGTGACAGTTAGAGCTTGAGCCAGCATGGTGAAGGTGGTCTCCTCTGCAGTCGCATCCTGGAAAGTGACTGGCGCATCTGCCGTCCAGTTGACAAATCCGTAGCCCGTTGCAGGTTCTGCTCTTATGCTGACTGTTGCGCCCGCAGCGTAAGCACCTTTAGCAGCTACATCAATCGCGCCGCCGCCCGCGACAGGGTCTGCTGCCATGTCGAGCTCGTAGGTCACGCCGAAATGAGCGGTCACAGTCACCGCTCGGGCCGGCATTGTGAAGGTAGTCTCTGGGGCGGTGGCATCGGCGAATGTGACCGTTGAGTTTGCCGTCCAGTTGACAAAGCCGTAGCCCGGGTTGGCTACCGCTTTTATCCTAACTGTGGCGCCCGCAGCGTAAGGCGAACCACCAGTCTCGTCAGTCGCATTCCCACCCACGACAGGATCTTTGGCCATGGTCAGGGCGTATCTCGGGACAGCCGGGCCCGTCACGGTAAGATTGAGTTCAGTTGTCCAGCCATCGTGGAAGGGAAAAGTCTGGTTGGACTCTTGGCCAGCGACATAGAAATATATGGTAGCTCCTTCGTCAATTTCGCCCTGGACTATCAAAGCATAAGATCCGGCGCTAGTAACTATGCAACTGCCGTATTCCGTTCCGGCGACTTGGGCACTGATTACTGTACCTACAGCGGCATCCCCACCATCTATGTTCACTGTGCCATAAAAGGCTTGGCCCAAACCTTGAGCAACAACAGGACTGGCAGGTAACAAAGCCAATAGCAAAACTAAGAAGCCGAAGGCAGCAACCCTCAGTTTCTTTGAGCTTCCCTTAATCATATTCGCTCTCTTTTAAATAGGCTCGACTGGAACAGGGTTTTGCGCTGTCCCAGTCGAAGCAAAATCTATTGGTTCAGATCCCAGGTCATATCGCTTGCCACTGGTGTGTAAGTGAAGCCAAACAACTTTCCAGACTCACCCATAGCCACCCAGTAGGCTTGGCCAACGAGTACTTCCTTATCGCCCGCTCCAGCTGGCGGAACACTCCATGCCACGTCATTAGGCGGCTTGGGACTTAACACCATGCTGTAGGAGACACCGGAAAGGGCAGTGGCTACAGTCTGTGCCTGAATGCTGGACATTCCGATTAAGTTCCAGCCGGCGGCCAGATCTCTCATCGGGGGCGCTGTTGTGCCGGTTGCCACCAGGATAGGAAGGCTGCCTCTGGTGCGAACTTGGACATAGAAGCCCTCGCCTGGCTTTATCTGGTAATCTGCGCCATATACACTATTATTCAGTATTACAAGAACCCACTGCTGAGTAGCGAGGTCGAAGCGCTGCGCTCTCAGAATGTACAGGTTGCTTGCTGCCGCCAAAGCCAGAAGCTCACTTACTGTATTAGCTGAGCCATCCAGGGTGATAGGCGTGGAGAAGCTGTTCCAGCCACCGGCATAGCTGCCGAGTTGAATCTCTTCCGCTTCATTGTCAAGCACGACGGAGCCTGCAAGGCAGGGGGCATCGTGGGCAAACTGCTCCTGGGGTTTGTAAAGCCACGGGCTGAAATCAACATTGCCCGTCACAGCATTGAGCTGGCCACTGGGATTGCGAGTGTCGTGGTGTGGCCCGATCGCAAGGCCCCACCAGTTGTAGAGGGCGTCAAGCTTCACGCTATCTGTGTTGTTCAAACCCAGCTCGGTGTTGCCAGCAATATTGTTGTAGTTAACACCCACGCCACCGGCGGAGGCGCGTACCAGAACGCCGGTCTCATTATCCTGCACCGTGTTTCTGGTCACGCTGATATTGGTCAGAGTTTGCCCAGTTCTTCCTATCTGGATACCGACCTGAAAGCCCTTTCCGGAGGCTGAGCCCTTCACCGTGTTGCCGACAATTGAAACCGAGTCCTGGGCTACCCCAAAATAGTCTCTTACCAGGATGCCGATGTAGCCACCGGGCAAACCCGGCCCGAGACCAGTAATGATTGTGTTGCCACTGATAACGGTGTCGGAGCATTCTGTGGTTATGGCACGGACGACTTCACCGCCAAACGTGTTATCGGCGATGGTCACGTCTGCTGTGGCGACGCTATAGTTGATGTAGATGCCCTCGTATCCGGCTGTGCTGCCGCTAAAGAGAGGGGTAAGACTATTGTTGTGAATGTTGAGCCCGGATACGTCAACGCCGGGGATAGCATTCTCATGGTAAGTCGTTATAGCCTGCGAGATTTCGTCCAGAGTCATAGCTGCGGTAACTTCGAAGGCGTTTCCGTAAATCTCAACATTGCTGCCGCCGATAACCATACCGCTGGTGTAGTAGCCTGCCTGGTAATCAGGACCAGCTATGGTGAAGCCGCTAATCCGGACTCCATCTGATAGAATGTCAATGTTTGGTTTGGCTAGAGGCCAAGACGCCTCCGGGACGTTTTGCACACCCTTGATGGTGGTAGCATCTTTCCCACTGACGGACATGAGGGCCAGCCCTGCCTTATTGATTAGGAGGTCCTCAACGTATGCGCCGGAGTGGGCCATTAACGTATAGTCTGCGGAAGCAGCTGAAATCGCAGCGGTAATGCTGCTGGTCGTACTATGGAACACAAGTGTGTCTCCGTCGAAAATGATGTCGGTGGGCGTATACTTCTGCCACACATCGACCTGCTTGGTGCCGGCCGCATTGGCCGTGAAACTCCCGTTTGTCGTGCTGTTCCCAGCTGGAGTCTGCGCGGTGACCGGGAAAATCCCCACCGCCTTGACCTTTATCTGCACATCTATCTCGGTGACTGAAATGTACTTGGTCTGGAGGACATCGGCCCCCACACTGAAGCTAATGGTGGTATCAGAGGCATTGGTATCACTGTCCCCCATGAAGCTCGTGCCGGCAATCTCAACCCACATGGTGCCGTCAACATTACCCTTGCCAGGACTGACCGCAGTTACCGCGGGCAAATCGCGGATGGCGTATGTTGCGGACTCCACAGGATTCTGGTCTGCCAGAAGGCTAGTATTGACCTTCAGTTTGTAGTCGCCTGTAGTGGTCGGATTGATGATGCCAGCATCGGTCTTGAAGACCACGGTGACTGTAGCTGGAGCCACAATAGTGACTGGGCTCTTCATGGTCAGTTTCTGGCCAGCGACAGTAATATCACCACTACTAACGTTGTTAGCGTTAATTGTTATGTCGCCGGTAGTATAGTTTCCCGTTCCCGGCACCGTGGTATCCGTGGGGAAATCCACCGTGATACTATCCACCCCCGCTGTCAAGCTGGCAGTTATGCCGAACACGATGGTATACTGCGCCACCTGGCCGGTTCGCACCGGGCTAACTGTAACTTGCGACTGGCTCACGGCTGCCTGTACCGGCATGGTTGTCACCAGGCCAACGCTCAGTACCAGTGCCAGAGCTAATAAAATACTGACTATCTTTCCCATTCTCCTCTCCTTTCATCAGTTCTCTATCGCGTTATCGCCCCTCGACCAGGAGCATCGCTGTTTTTCCATGGCACAATTCTCACTTCCATAAAGCATCACCCCTTTCATGAAACGCAAAAACCGACCCTCTCTAGGGACCGACCTACTTCAGGTCGGTTGCATCATTAATTATACCCGGTGACCACCCCGAGAATCACGCCTCATCTCTCCCCTCAACTCTTCTCCCTCTGCTCTGAGTACCCTTGTCCCTTAGTCACGAGGCAGCACAGACACTGAGGCTCGGGACGGAACACCACATAATGATCTCAGCCCACTACCTAGTATACTAGATGGCAGGACCTTTGTCCAGTCGCTGTCCTCGTTCACTACCTTAGTGACACATCACCTGCTTCACAGGGTGAAGAACCAGGCCTCCTACGAATGAGCTACTATGTTCCCGGAGTCCAAATATCGTATAATAGGTACAAATAAATCCGGCGCGAAAAACCTGTGCGAGTAGGAAGTACCAGAAGGGAAGGTGACATTAATGAGAGTAGCAATCATCGGAGCAAGCGGATTTATCGGCTCATACGTTCGCGATGAAGCACTGGCGCGGGGGCATCAAGTAACTGCGATCCTGCGCCGTCCTGAGAAGATAACTGTGCAGAATCCTCACCTTCATGTTGTGAAAGCGGATATTCTCAAAGACAAGGTAGACGAACTCGTGAAAGGCCATGATGCGGTCATAAGTGCCTACAGTGCGGGCCGGGGCGGTCCTGATATCTACAATGAGCACGTCAGGGGCGCTAGGGCGATTATCAGCGGGGTCAAGAAGTCGGGAATCAAAAGATTGCTGGTTGTTGGTGGGGCTGCAACTCTGGAAGTCGCCCCTGGTGTGCAGCTTATTGATACGATGAGTCCGGAGCAGGTTACGAACGGAATGCTGGCAACCAGGGAAACACTTTGCATGCTAAAAAAAGAGAAAGAACTCGAGTGGACATTCTTGAGCCCAGCAGCCTCAATCGCCCCCGGAGAGCGGACGGGGCGTTACCGGGTGGGGAAAGACCAGCTTCTTAAGAACAAAGAGGGCGACAGCAAAATCTCCACGCAGGACTATGCCGTTGCCATGCTCGATGAACTGGAGAATCCGCAACATATTCGCGAACGATTCACTGTCGCCTACTGAACTCCAGAGGCACCATGCCAATCGGGCTACTACAAATCACGCATTGTGTTCCCGGGACGTTATTCCCCGTGGGACTGGAGGAAAGTGAGCACCATGTTATTGAACAATTCCGGATTTTCTTCCATCAGCATGTGCCCTGCTTCGGGAATGGCGTGAAATTCGGCTGACGGGATTTCATCTCGCCATCGGTCTATGTCTATCCGCTTGACCCAGGTATCGTTTTGGCCCCAGAGAATCAACGCAGGAAACTCGAGGTCTTTTAGGGCAAAAGTGATAGTGTTTTTGGGCATGTCCCTGGTCATGGCGAGCAGCGATTGTGCCCACTGGCCGCTAACCAGTCGATTGTAATAACCATCCACAATCTCTGCTGTCACAATATCCTGCCGATAGTAAGCACTCCTCAGAATCAGGCCGACTCGCTCTTTTGTTCCGTAGCGGGTTAAGAAAACCTCGCCAATTCTCCGGAATGGGGGGAAACTCAGCAAGGCGAAGGGATAGATGGTGCCTTCATCCAGGTTAACGGCGCCGTCCACGCTTATCAGTCCCAGGACTTTTTCGGGGTATAGATGGGCGAAATGGAGCATAACGCTGGTGCCCATGCTATGTCCCACAAAATAGGCCTGGTCGACCTCCAGCCTGGCGAGCACCTCCGCCAGGAGCGCGGCTTGCGCCAGGTGCGAATAGTCTGAGGCAAAATTCTTGTAGGAAAGGCTGAACCCTTTCATATCCAGGCTGACAACCCGGTAGCCCTGACTAGTAAAGAAGGAGGCATTATGGCGCCAGGAGAAGGTCGAACCGCCGAATCCGTGGATGAACACTATGGTCGTCTGCGCTGATTCCGGATTCCGTTCTTCGACATAGATGTTCACGCCGTCAATAACAAGAAACCGGCCGTGCTCGGTGACAAGCTCGTCCGGGGATGTTTTGGTCTGAGGCTCACCAAAGGGTATCAGGTAGGGAACAACGCAAACGAGGAGAAGCAAAGCCAGTACCACGTAGGACAGTATCCGTAATGCGCGATGTCTGCGCCAGAAGCTTCTCATCACTACATTATACTACGTAATACTACGTAGGAAAGCTCATACTATTTGGTGATCACAGTTGCCGATCGGGGCCTAATGGACAGCCATTCGATTTGGGAAAGCATTCCCAGGCAGCAGTGTATGGGTGATTGGACAACACAGAACACGAATTGTCTCTGTCCCGCAGCATAGTGTATGATTTCGTCAATAGTGTGTCAGGGCGCCGGTCACGGCCCGAATTTGTAGTATCACAAGTAGAATCTTGATGTGTAACAGAAACAGACTGTCCAAGGCCGACAGAGGGTTGTTACTTGTTCTGGCAACCGTCCTGGCGATTGCCCTATTCCTGGGCATTCCGGGAAACTTGAGAAGCTACTCGGGCGAAACCGAAGAGCTGTATTTCTGTATGCTCCACACCAACGATATGCATTCTGAGCTCATACCGCATTCACCGGCAGTGGACTACCGCCCCGGAGAAGAAAACCCTGCTACAGGAGGGTTCGCTCGGCTGACTACAGCTGTGGATGGAATCCGGGAGGGAAAAAGGGAGGAAGGTGAACCGGTGCTCCTTCTTGACGCCGGCGATTTCCTGGGCGGTGCTCCTTTTGCCTGGCTGGCCCTCGATGGCTATGCCGCAGAGCTTACCATAATGCAGAAAATGGGATATGACGCCGTGACCATCGGCAACCATGAGTATGATTATGGCCCTGATGTCCTGGCGCAATATCTCTTGCAGGCAGGATACCCCGAGGCCCATGAGGAAACACTTGTACTGGCTTCCAACACAGAGGCGCCATCAGACCATCCGCTGGCTGCCCGGGGTCTGTACAGGAAAACCGGCATGTTTGAGCTGGAAAATGGCCTGAAAGTGGGAGTATTCGGCCTGATAGGTAAAGACGCCATTCTGTCAATGGGTGAAACGGAGGACATGCAGTTCCTGGACCAGCACGAGACAGCCCGCCAGATGGTAGATGAGCTAGGGGAGCAGGGTGCCGATGTCATCGTGGCCCTAAGTCACTCCGGCGTGGATGAAGACCGGGAACTGGCACGAAAGGTCCCGGGGATCGACATAATCGTAGGCGGCCACTGTCATACCGCACTGTTTGAGCCGGTCCTGCAGGGCAGCACCATCATTGTCCAGACTGGTTTCCTGGGGATGTACCTGGGGCAATTGGAACTGGCGTACAACCCCAACACCGGCGAGGTACGGATGCGCAACGAAGAAAACGGCCGCCCCTTTCTTATTCGCATAGACAGCAGCTTTGCCTGCGATCCAGAAATCGATGCCCTGGTTCGGGCATATGCCCTGGCCTTGAATACCTGCATTGAGGAAGTGACCGGCGGCGACTTCGATGATGTCATGAGTACAGTAGCCAGGTCTGATTTTGTCCTATCCAACCTTCCGCCCCTCACTGAAACTGCGCTGGGCAACTTCGTTACCGACGCCATGCGTTTTGTTGCCCAGGACTTTTCCGGCCAGAGAGTCGACGTAGCAGTTCAGGCTAACGGCAACATCCGGAATAGCATCTTCCCTGGCACTCTGGAACACTCTGCAGGAAACATCTCTCTCTACGATATTCTGGAAGCCACAGGTGTGGGACGCGGACTCGACGGCTACCCGGGTTGCCCGATTGCGTCCGTCTATCTCACCGGCGAAGAAGTGCGCCGAATGCTGGAAATAACCATACTGCTGCAGGAATTCATGGGAGATTCCTATTTTCTACAGTTCTCCGGCCTGCGGTACAGCTACAACCCCGCCAACGCAGTGCTGCTGACCGTGCCTTTCGTAGACCTGCCTATTCCCACGACCCGTGTGGTTACCGGGGCCGGGCTTTACACAGGGGATGGGATTCAACCTGTCAACGGCGAAGGGTACATCCCCTTGAAGCGTGGCGACGAGGAGTTCTACCACCTGGTTGGCGACGCCTATCTCCTGCTCTTCCTCCCCCTGGTGACAGACTTGCTGCCTCAGCTGGGGGTAGTCCCCAAAAACGCCGATGGAGAGCCGGTACCGCTCGACAGGATAGACGAACTGATAATACGTCATCCCGATGGAAGAGAGCTCAAAGTGTGGGAAGCGGTGCTGATTTACGCCGCAGCCCAGGCATCTGGAGCGGATGGAGTACCGCAGATTCCCGATTATTATAAGGATATTGCCGGGCGCATCACCAAAGTCTGGACCTTCCCTCTGGCGGGGTGGCTTCTTTTGATACTGGCAGCTGTTGTGGCTGGCATAATATGCCTGGTCCTCCGCAGGAGAAAGCGCAGGATTTCCGGGGATACCATACCAATCAGGCCTGCTACAAACTAGGTATTATTTCCCCAGAATACACCGGGAGCCCTGGCAACCACGCATAATGAAGCCACAGCATGGATACAAAGAAAACCGTTACCAGACCCTGGGTCGCGAGTGCCACCATTGTAAGAGATATGTTCACGATTGAGTTCGTCCTCAAGTGAAGGATGAGGTGTCCCCCGTGCTTGGCAATGAACTCGAGAAAGTGAGATAATACGGCCCAATATCTGAAATAGAAGGAGGTTGGGGCGATGTGCGAATTCTGCCATAAGCATGGAGAGGGCGAGAAATGGTACCTGAACGCGGAGAACTATTCTGAAGATTTATTAAGTGACTTGAAGCGGCGCAAGTTTATTGCCGATTTCTTTTCCCTGGCCGAAGAGAGTCCAGGACTCCTTGAGAGACTTGGGAAACTCCGAGTAATGCCGCGCTTTATCAAAAGCGCAATAGTGACTTACAGGGTAGGCAGGTGGAAGGAGCTACATTACGGGCAGGTCTTGCCCATTGAGGATGTGGAAAGAGTGTTCGGTCTGGTCAGCAATGTAGTACGGCTTCCCTGCTATTGCCGCCACATTAATCTCGGCACTGAACAGCGGTTTTGCTACGGGGTAAGCTTGGCACCACAAGAAGGAGAGATGTTCAAGATAATAAGGGAAATTGACATGGACTATTTGACCGGCCCGGACACTTCCGGCCTGGAAGAGCTGACGAAGGAAGAAGCCCTGGAAAATTTTCGGCAGTATGAAAAAGAAGGCCTCTGCCATACCGTCTGGACGTTTGTGACGCCATTCATCGGGGGGATTTGTAACTGTGACCGCTCTGATTGCGGCGCCATGCAGGCTACCTTAGCGAGGGGCGTTCCTTACATGTTCCGCGCCGAGTACGTGGCCGAGGTAAATCCGGAGCTTTGCAACGGCTGTCGGCAGTGTATGCGTGTCTGCCAGTTCGGGGCTATAGGATACAGCGCGGCCAATAAGAAGATCTTCATTGACCCCCTGCGGTGCTACGGCTGTGGTATCTGTCGCGCCAGCTGTACTAAGGACGCCATCGAGCTTCATGATCGCGCTACCGTCCCTGTGGCGGCTAACCTCTGGTAGTGTTCCAAAGCTATTAATCACGCGCGGGCGGGTCGGCAGGCACAGGCTCCGGGATGGGCTCGGTAACAGGGGCATTATCCCAGATGCCGCTGCGCTTTTGTAGCCGGTACTCGCGGTAAAGCCATAACCCGGCGACAATAGCACCGCCGGCGTCTGAAATCGGAAGAGACAGCCAGACGCCGTTCAGCCCCATGAAGCGCGACAGAATGAGCAGGGCAGGGAGGAGAAAACCCAGCTGACGTGCCAGGGAAAGAAAAATGGCTGTCCACCCCTTGGATAGTCCCTGGAAAGTGATGCTAAACATGATGGCCGGACCAACCAGAATAAGGGCTGCGATGAAAATGCGCATGCCCGGTACGGCAATAGCCAGCAACTCGGGGCTATTATTGAAGATAGCGATTACCTGTGGAGCGAAAATCTCGAGCAACGCAGTAGCAATAGCCAATACCACCACGGAAACGAGCGAGCCGTGTCTGACAGCCGCCCACAGGCGCCCCCAGAGGCGTGCCCCAAAACAGAAGCCAACAATCGGCAAAAGAGCGTGGGCAAGACCGATAATGGGGATAAAGGCGAGGTCGGCAACGCGTAATGCGATTCCCAGGGCCGCCAGTGCCACCGAACCAAAGCCTGCCACAATCTGGTTGAATATTAAGAATATGACGGCTTCCGTAAGGTCCATCAGCATTTCGGGCAGCCCCACACGGTATATCTGAGCTATGATGGACAGGTCAGGCTTGAGGTGATGCAGCTTCAATCGGTAAACAGCTTTGTTCCCCAACAGATAATAGCAACTAATTGCAGCAGCAAGTCCACCTGATATCGTCGTGGCGAGGGCAGCCCCGCCGATACCCATCTCCGGGAAGGGCCCCCAGCCGAAGATCAGGAATGGATCGAGGACAGCGTTGACTACAGCGCCGACAACGATGAAAATCATCGGCTTGATTACATCCCCGGCCGCATGGAAAACGTTACGTGTCATGAGCCGGAAGAGAATAAATGGTACTCCCCAGCCGAAGAAGACCAGGTACTCCGCCGTCATATCGATGATTTGAGGCGAGGCCCCGAGTAGAGCAGCCAATTGTCTGGCAAAGAAAACACTGG
>Ga0224495_10001058_pt1 | contig 20314 bp, 23 predicted proteins | sample SF_Jul11_sed_USG_FD_168128 | JGI IMG/M metagenome (GOLD analysis project Ga0224495, IMG submission 168128) | Sediment microbial communities from San Francisco Bay, California, United States - SF_Jul11_sed_USGS_4_1 | ecosystem: Environmental > Aquatic > Marine > Sediment | place: USA: California... | reverse complement strand
TCTCGAAAAGGTTCTGTTTGACGTCCGCCCCCAGGACACAGACCTTGGCCGCCCCCCGGACCTGGGCCTCGTCGAAGTAGGTCCCGAACTCGACCGGCCAGGCGCGGACCTCGGGGTAGCGGTCGCCCGTTCCCTGAATGGACGTGTTCCAGTTCTTGTTGCCGTAGACGACCTGGGTCCGCGTGCTGACGGAGGGTGATATCTCTTGGACCGCCGGGCATTGTTCTTGGATGGCTTTGGCGTCCTCCTCGGTCAGCGTGGTGATGGCGCCCCAGCCCGAATGGACCCCGCGGACATTGCGGCTCCCCGGCGAGACGAAGAGGAGGTTCGTGCCCATGGAGGCGAAGCGATCCTGGATCCCTTTCTTCGCTCCCTCGCCGATCGAAACCATGGCGATCACGGCGCCGACACCGATAATGATGCCCAAGATGGTCAGGAAGGACCGCATCTTATTGCGGCCCAAGGCGCGGAAGGCGATGCGGCTCGTGCGCAGGATATTCATCTTCGACTCTCTTTCAGGCCTGGTCGGAGCAGTCCGTCGTGCTCGCGCCGTGCTCGACCTGGACGATCTCCCCGTCCAGGAGATGAATCCGCTTATTGGCCCAGGCGGCGATGTCCGCTTCGTGGGTGACCATGATCATCGTGATGTGCTGCTTCTCATTGAGCCGCTTGAAAATCCTCATGATCTCGCAGCTCGTCTTGCTGTCGAGGTTGCCGGTCGGCTCGTCGGCCAGAATGAGGGCCGGGTTGGTGAGGAGCGAGCGGGCGATGGCCACCCTCTGCTGCTCTCCGCCCGAGAGCTGGTTGGTCTTGTGGCGGGCGCGGTTGCCGAGGCCGACGCTCTCCAGGGCGGCCAGCGCCCTGGCCTCGCGTTCCTTGTGCGGGACATTGGTATAGAGGAGGGGGAGCTCGGTATTCTCCAGAGCCGTCGTTCGGGAGAGCAGGTTGAAGCTCTGGAAGACAAACCCGATCTTCTTGTTCCGGACGGTGGCCAGGCGATCTTTATTGAATGTCGAGACCTCCTCGCCCTCGAAGAGGTAGCGGCCCGAATCAGGCTTGTCCAGGCAGCCCAGGATGTTCATCAGGGTGGATTTGCCCGACCCCGACGGTCCCATGATGGCCACGAAGTCGCCCTTCTCGATAGCGTACGTCACTCCCCGCAGCGCCTTGACCTGGGTTTCCCCGATCGTGTAGGTCTTGCTCAGGTCGTAGAGTTCGATAATCTTGCCGTTATCCATGCTCGTTCAATCCTCGAACGCGGGCCCCGCCTAGCGGCGGATGAACATCATTCCCCCGGGCGGTCCGCCTCTCCTCTCGGTCTGGCTTGTCGTCGAAGTGGACGTTGAATCACCGATGATGACCTGGTCCCCTTCCTTGAGTTCGCTGCGGACGATCTCGCTGTAGGTGTTGTCCGTGACCCCGGTCCGGAGGAAGATTATGCGGAGCTTGCCGGCCGCGTCCTGGACCCAGACGCGGGTCGGCTGGCGGCGCTGGCTGCTGCCCTGGCCGCCTTGCCCAAGGAAGGCCGCCGGCCGCTGTCCTTGTCCCTGGGCCTGGCCTCCGCCGCCCTGGGCTGGGGATTGAGAGACCGTCGCCTGAGGCTGGCCGGTAGCCGCCTGCTCAGGCCCGGCCGAAGGACCGCGTCCCTCGCCCGTCTGCCCGGCCTGCTGGCGCTGGGCCATCATCTGTTCCGCCACTTCCTTCATGATCTTTTCCATTTCGCCCTGCGGGAGGTTCGGGTTGTAGCGGAGGGCGGCGTTCGGGACGCGCAGGACGCCCTTCGCCTCCCCGACGATGATGGAGACGGTGGCCGTCATGCCCGGCCGGAGCTTCCGCTGCGGATTCTCCACGTTGACGATCGTCGTATACGTGACGACATTCTGGACGGTCTCCGGGGAAAAGCGGACCTGCTGGACGACGCCGGTGAAGTTTTCATCGGGGAAGGCCTCGACCGTGAAGCGGACCTTCTGTCCTTCCTTGACCTTGCCGATATCGGCCTCGTCGACGCTGCACTCGACCTTCATCTTGGTCAGGTCGGTCGCGACCTGAAAGAGCACGGGGGCCTGGAAGCTGGCCTGGACGGTCTGGCCGATGTTGACCTTGCGCGTGATGACCATCCCGTCCACGGGGGACCGGATGACGGCGTAGCTGAGGTCGATCTTGCTCAAGTCGAGGGTGCTCTTGGACTGGGCCAGACGCGCCTGGGCGGAGACGAGGTCGGCCTTGGCGCCCAGGTAGGCCGCTTCGGTGCCTTCCATCTCTTCCAGGGAGAGGAGATCCTTTTCGAACAGGGCCTTGGCCCGCTCGTAATTCTTCTCGCTGGTCTCCAAGGTGACCTTGGACCGGTCCAGCGAGGCCACGGAGCTCTGGTAATTCGCTTCATTCTGTTCGACCCTCATCCTCAAAGGTTCCTGGTCGAGTTCCGCGACGATCTGGCCTCTCGTCACCTGAGAATTGTAATCGGCGCCGAGTTTTTCAACCTTCCCCGAAACCTGGCTGCCGACGTCGACGATCTCGATGGGATTCAGGGTCCCGGTCGTCAGGACGATCGCCTCGACGTCGCCCCGGGCGATGGCCTCGGTGCGGTACTTGACAGCACCGTTGCGGCCGTTGCGGAAGACCGTCAGGCCCAGCACGGCGCCGATGACGATCACCGCTCCAATGGCGATCAATAGGATTTTTTTCTTCATCTCGGATCTCCTTTAGGTTCCCTTCCAGGGTCTCTTCCCGGATCTCTTTTCGGTTCGGGCCCGGGTTTTCTTCCCCGTTCTCTTCCGGGGTCTTTTCCGAGCTCGGGACGTTTATCCCTTTCTACGTCTCTCGAGTGGAGGTACTTTTCGATCATGGCTTCGAACTTCACACGTTGCTCGGCCGTCAGGATAGCGTCGATTTCGTTCTTGAGCTGGCCGCGCATTTCCTGGAGCCTGTCGCGCATGAGGCCGCGCAGGCTTTTGAGCCGCTCCTCGTTCTGGCGAAAGACCTCGCCGGTCCGCTCCCGCTGCTCGGCGCTCATCCCGACCTCCTTGGCCATGGTATCCAGGGAGGGAAAATGAGGTCGGTTTTGCCTCATCCGCTCGGCGCGGACGTGCTTGAGGTAACGCTCGCCGAAGTAGCCCCCGGCGACCCCGAGGGCGAAAACAACGATGAGCGTGATGATGATGAGGGCCTTATACTTCCCGATCATGGAAGCCTCCTCGCCGCCGGGCCCTCGAGGGAGGCGAAGATGAGCATCATGTTCCGGTCCTCGGGTTTGGCGGCGTCGAAGATCCGCGCCGTTTCCGTGAGCGGATTCCGGTTCTCGAGGAGCAGGGCCTCCGACTGCGTCAGCGTGGGTGTCTCGGAAGGGCCCATGGCGACCAAGCCGACGACGAAGAGGACGAGGCCCAAAAAGACGGGCACGGCCCTCAGGCACCACCGCTCGCAGACCAGGAACGGAACGAGCGCTTGTTCCTCGCGGAGGCGCGGCTGTAATCTGGCCAGGAATCCGGGCGCGGGCTCGACCTGATTGTCCTGCCGAATGAGGGCGACCAGGCCGCGGACCTCTTGAGCGGCCCGCCGGCAGCCGGAACAAGCGGCTAGATGCTCCTCGAGGGCCGCCGTTCTGGCCGGGTCGAGGCGCTCGTCGACCCATCGGTTGATCCACCGTTCGGCTCTTTTACACCGCATCATACCCTCCTTCTGGGGCGAGGTATGGCCCCAGCCGCAGGCGCAGCATTTTCCTGGCCCGGTGCAGCCGCGAATCCACCGTCCCGGGCGAGATCCTGAGGATCGCCGAGATCTTGTCATACGGCATCCCCTGGATGTCCCGGAGCGTCAGGATGACCCGGTACTTGTCCGGCAACCCCTGGAGGACCTTGAGGACCAGCCCCCGTCGCGCTTCCTCGGTGCGTTCCCTCTCCCGCGCGAGCGTTTCCTCCTCGCCGGCGTTCGCGATCTCGCGGACGTCATCGAGGGGCACTTCCTTGGCCCGGCCTTTCCGACGCAGGTAGTCCTTGATATGGTTGACCGCGACCCGGTAAAGCCAGGTCCCGAATTCCGAGTGGAAGCGGAATTTGGGCAGGGCCAGATAGGCCTTGAGAAAGACCTCCTGTGCCAAATCGTCCGCGACGTCACGGTTGCGAGTGAAACTTAAGGCCATGCTGTATACTCTCGCCTGGTAGGCCCGGACGAGAGAAGCGAAGGCGTCTTCGCTCCCCTCCTGGGCCAGCTTAACCAGTTCCCTTTCTTCCATCGAAAGACACAACCTGCGTCCTCCGACACTTACTTAGACGGAGGACCTGGAAAATTCTTCCCCCGGCCGGCGCGGGATCCTCGATACAAAACGAAGGCGGACGTCAGCCTGTTACAGGGCCGTCCGGCACCCCCGGGCCGGATAACGAAAGCACCGTCCCCTTGGGGGACAGTGCCGCAGATTCGTTTCGATCGCCGGGAGGTTCGCTTAGTTGGCCTTCCTCTTCGCTTTCCACTCCGAGGTACGTTCACCCATCTGGGTGGTGCCGGACATCGTATCGCCTTCGACTTTCCCCTTACTAATTATCGTGAACTCGCCCTGGGGGGTGCTCCTGGTCATACTCCACTCGATATCCTGGCCCTTGATGGTCCCTTTGCTGACGATCTCTTGACCATCCCGACCGATCGTCGTCACCGTCAGGTTCTCGCCGTCCTGCTTAAAGGTGATCGTCGACGTCATGGGGCCTCGTGGCGTATCCCGGGTCATTTCCCATTCACCGGTGACATCGATCTTGTCCTGAGCCATCAGCGTCAGGCCCGCCAAGGCGACAACGGCCAGGACGACGGTTGCGATTCTCTTGGTCATAGTATTCTCCTTTCCCAGTCTTCCATTTTAGACGCTCCGGCCGCTTTTTTCTTCCCCGCCGGCCTTCCGCCTGGCTTCCCAGGGGAAACTCCGAAGCCTCCCGACCTGGACCTGGCCGGACATCAGGTCTCCCTCCACCCGGCCGCGGTAGGTGAGGGTCCTTTCTCCCTGAGGGGTTGTCCTTTTGACCGACCACTCGATGTCCTGGCCTTTGATCGTCCCGGTCCCGGGGAATTCGTTGCCTCGAGGACCCGTCATGGTCACTTCGAGGGTTTCCCCCGTCCGCTTGAAGACGACCTTCCAGGTCACCTCGTTTTGCTGGGCCTGGGTCGTGAGCTCCCATTCGCCGTCGAGCCAGGCCTCCTGGCCGGCCGCCCCCTCGAGGGGGCCCGGGGCAACCAGGGCTAAGGCCAGAAAAACAGGAATAAAAAAGATATATCTGTTCAGCCGGATAGCCATTTCTTCCTCAGGTCTTTTAAATAGGGTCATTTTTTATTATAGCGGATTATTCGGGGAGAGATAAGTCCGGAACAAGGCGCACCTCGGTTCCCCGGCTTTGTTTACTTTCAGCCTTTTAGCGCCCCTCCGCGAGGGGGAGTCGCTCAGGATAGCTTGACCTTTTTCTGGTCGACACCGCCCCGGGTCGAAGAATAGACCACCTCGGCTTCAGCCAGCCCCTCTCCGGCGACCTTCACCTTCCACTTGACCGTGCGAAGCTCCTGCGAGCGGAGGGAGTCAACCTCCTGGCGCGCAGTCATGCCGGCGGCCAGCTCCGCGCCCTTCAGTCGGAGCTCGACCGTGTCCGGCCGGACGATCTTGACCCGCTTGGCCATCTCTAGCGCTGTGGGCAGGAAGCCTTCGTTCGTGACGACCGCGGTCACCTCGACAAACCCCGCCTCCCGGCGGACGGGCTTGACCTCGACCGAGACGAGCTTCCCCTGAGGCAGGGACTTGGCCAGGAGGAGGTTGAACAGGGCTTCTTTCTTCGCCCACTCCTCCAGCACTTCCGGCGGCGGATTCTGCCGGAAGAACTTCGGATTGAAGCCGCCGATTTCGACCTCGCCGAGCTGGGGGTGGTTGAACTTCGTCCAGGGCTTGAAGTACTTCCCGGGCAGGGTCTCGTCCAGCCAGCGCAGGCTTTCGAGCTCGGTGATGCGTCCGTCACCGTCATAGTCCATGCCCCGGCCGCCGTTCCAGAGTTCGTCGCCGTACCAGATCGCCCCGAACTGGAAGTAGCCGAAATCGGGAGAGTGTCCAAAGAGAGGAAAGCCGCGCTGTTCGCGGGGCCTTTCGCCCTCGCGTCTGAAGCCGCGGTCGAGGTTGGCGTACTCCCAATAGACGGCTCCGGCATAAGGATAGCCCGTAATTTTCTTCCCTTCCTGGTCGAAATGCTGATAGAGCTTCAGGTCCTCGGGGAACATGGATTCCTCGGAGCGCGACGTCGACGGCGGCCGCAGGTGCATAGGGACGGTCGTGTCCATGGTCTGGACGACCGAAACATTGGGATGTTGGAGGAGGAACGTGACCACGGCCCGCGTCTCGGTTTCGGACAAGGGATAGGCCCCCGCGCCGCCCTGCGTCCAGCCCCGGCCGGTCAGGTCGAGCCCCGGCTCGGGCCGCCAGTTCTCGGGGTAATTGCGGTGGAGGTCCAGGCCGCCGATCCCGTCCTCGTTGTAACGTCCGTCGCCGTCGTTGTCGACGCCCTCACTGAAGCCGCGGTAATTGCCCTTGCCTTGGCCGACTCGTTTCATAAGCCGGCCTGTCGGGTCGTCCGGGTCGACGACCATATCCCCCTTTCCGTCTTCGACTTTCTGCCGCATCTGGAGGAGGAATCCGTCGCCGTCGAGATCTTCGCCCGGGTCCTCGTCGAGGAGGCCGTCCCGGTCGCTGTCATGCGGCCGGACCGTGCTCCGGTTCGACTGCGCGGTCTGAAGATAGAGCTCGGAGCCGTCCGGGTTGTTCTTTACCCGGATATAGAGGGCCTTCGTGTCAACGAGCCGGGTAATCTCCGCGTCCCGCCCGTAGCTCGTCAGGACATGATGCGCAAACCAGAGCGCCGATTCGGCGCCCGTGACCTCCCCCGAGTGCCTGTTTCCCTCGAGGAACATCGCCGGCTTGGCCGTGTCTGGGCCGGTGGATATATTGGTGATCGTGATCTGCCAAATGTCGCGACCTTCGAAGCTCCGGCCGACGGAATACACCGCGACGAGGTTCGGATACTCTTTCTCCCACCGCCGCAGGAACTCGACGACTTCACCGTAGGTGTGGTAGTGGGCGAAGTCCATTTCTCCTTTGACCTTGGGTTCTATCGCGGCGTAGTTCGCGAGCGGGAAGAAACTCGCGCCGTGCCGCTCTCCACCGACGATGTGCACCTTGAGCGGACGTCCTTCTTGGGCCGCAGGCCGGCCTTCCTGCGCCGCCAGCCAGACCGTCGCCGCGGCCGCCGTGAATAACAGGCCCAACGACTTAATCCATTTCGTTTTCATCGGGACTCCTTTCTCGGTCGAAAGGAGCATATCGATATCGCGGGGACGAAGTCAACCCGCCGGGCTCCGAGGAGGCTCGGATGATGTCCTCGACGGGATTAATAAGGCTGTCGAAGAGGACGGGTGGCACGTCGTGGGGACCCCGCCCGCCCGGAGTCCGGCTCTTTTGGACGAGGACGGACGGGGAAACAACGGGACAGGTCCCGTCCGAGTCGACGGCCGCGTCCCCGCGAGGACATCATCCGAGCCCCTTCCGAGGCGTTTGTTCCCGGCAAGCCGGCTCCGCGAGAGGTGGAACCTTTTCAGGGCCTCGAGCGTATATCTTTATGCAAGAAGAGAGTGAGTATGGAGGAAACAATGAAACTCGGAAATAAAATCATTATCCTGCTCGTGGCCTTGCTGATCACCGTCGTCGGATTCGGCGTCATCGCCGATTACTCGGGGCGGGCGGTTTTGCAGACGGTGAAGACCCAGGGCTACGAGATCACCGTCATCTCCTGACCGGCTTCGAGACAGGCAAGTGGAGAAGCGATGAGCGGCCGACGTCCCCTCCGACGGTGGGGAAAGCTCCTGGACTGGCTGGTCAATAACGCGGTCCGGGCTCGGGCTGAGCTCGGTTCCGGCGGCTGGTCGGTCCGTTTCGCTCCATCCGCTATCCGGAGCGGCGGGTCCTTTGCGCGACGGAAGGTCCGCCGCTCCCTTTTTATTCCTCGCTGACGAGCGGCGAATATGCCCCGTCCTATGCTCTGCATAAGGCGGAGAGCCGCTCGAGAGGGTTCCAAGCGGGAGCCGCCCCCTTGGTCGCACACCGTCCCCTGATTTTCATGGGACGGTGGCGAAGGGGAGGCGGGGCGGCCGGGTCTTTCCGTTCCGGCGCCCGTTGGAAGGGGTCTTCCCCTCCAAGTTGACTCGCGCCGCGGCGACGGCGTTACGCCCTCTTGAGGAGGACGACGGCCCAGCAATCCAGAGCCCGGCCCTCGCCCACCTCGCCCAGACCTTCGGCCGACTTCGCCTTGATTCCCAGCGCACTGCGCTCGAGCCCCAAAACAGGGCAGAGGACATCCTTTATCCGCTCGACATGCGGCGCGACCCGGGGCTCCTCGACGACCGTCACCGTATCGACGTTCTCGACCTTCCAGCCGGCGGCCTTGACCCGGCCCATGACGTCGGCCAGGAAGCCGAGGCTCGAAGCGCCGCGGAACCGAGGGTCCGTATCCGGAAAAAGGCGGCCGATGTCGCCCTCCCCCAGGGCGCCGAGAAGGGCATCGACGAGGGCATGGATGAGCGCATCGCCGTCCGAATGGCCGACGGGGCCACGCTCTGCCGGGATCTCGACGCCGCCGAGCCGGAACGGCCAGCCCGCCGCCAGGCGATGCCGGTCGTAGCCGAAACCGACCTTAAACATCGACCAGGGCCTCCGCCATGAGAATGTCGATGGGGGTCGTGATCTTGATGTTCCGCAGTTCCCCCTCGATGACCCGGACGGTTCCCCCCGTCCGTTCGACGAGCCCCGCCTCATCCGTGCCGTAGAAGCGGTCGGCCCGGGCGGCTTCCAGGGCCGTCTTCAGGACGGGATATAGGAAGCCTTGCGGTGTTTGGGCCCTGACGAGATGGGCCCGGTCCACCGTCCGCACGACGCGCCCCTCCTCCGTCTCCTTCAGAGTATCCACGACCGGGATGACGGGGACCACCGCGCCGGCACGCTCCGTCTCGGCGATGACCCGGCTGATCAGTTCGACCCCGACCAAGGGACGGGCGCCGTCATGGACGAGGACCATTGTGGTCCGCGTCGGGTCGAGCAGCCGGAAGCCCTGCCACACCGAATCCTGGCGGCGCTCTCCGCCGCGGACGACACTGGTGATCTTATCATAGCGAGTCTCGTAGTGCTTGCGGTCGCTTTCGTCGGGCAGAACGAGGACGATCTGGCCGACCGCCGCATGGGCCTGGAAGCGCTCCAGCGTCCACTCCAGGACGGGCTTGCCCTTGAGGTAGGCGAATTGTTTGAGCTGGCCGAAGCGCTTGCTCGCTCCGCCGGCCACGATGAGAGCGGCAACGGATGTCATTGCGGCTCCTCGTTGTAGCGGCCGAAGATCATCTTGCCCACCGTCGTCTGGAGGACCGAGGTGACGGTGACGGGGATCGTCTGCCCGATCATCCGGCGGGAGTTGTCGACGACGACCATCGTCCCGTCGTCGAGGTAAGCGACACCCTGGTCCTTCTCTTTGCCCTCCTTGATGATGAAGACCTGCATGGACTCGCCGGGGAGGACGACCGGTTTGAGGGTGTTGGCGAGCTCGTTGATATTGAGGACCCGGAGGCCCTGGAGGCGGGCCACCTTGTTCAGGTTGTAGTCGTTGGTGATGATCTTGGCCTCGAGCCGCTTGGCGAACTCGATGAGCTTCGAGTCCGTGTCCCGGACCTCGGGGAAGTCCTGCTCCGAGATCGTGACCGCGACGTGGACCGATTTTCGGAGGAGGTCGAGGATATCCAGGCCCCGGCGCCCCCGCTGCCGTTTGAGCCCATCCGGAGAGTCGGCGATGAGCTGGAGCTCCTTGAGGATGAATTGCGGGACGACAAGGGGGCCTTCGATGAAGCCCGTTTCGCAGAGGTCGGAGATGCGGCCGTCGATAATGACGCTCGTGTCCAGGACCTTGGGGGTTCGGCCGTCGTGCCGCTCGCGGAAGAGACGGACCAGGCTGGCCGGGTTGAACCACTCCGCTTTGCGGGTGCCGATGAGGAGCCCGATGTAGGGCATGACGAGGAGGAAGAAGATCCGGATGAACTCGACCATGTCCGGGTCGCTGGCCAAGGACTTATAGATGGACCCCATCATCCATCCGAGCAGGATGCCGAGCAGGGTCCCCAGCGTGGCGCTCCAGATCGTTTTGAAGGACACCTGACGGAGGCGCGTCTCCAGGACCATGATGAGGAGGCCGAGACCCAGGGCGACCCCCGCGCCCGCTTCGCGGCCCAGCGTGAAAGGCGGGTGGAAGTAGCCGGCAATCCCCATGAGGGCGATGACGAGCAGCCGAAAAATCATTAGACCCATGAATCGTTTCCTTATTATTAATATATTGTTCCGGGCTTACAAGACATCCTGAAGAGCCTGCTTGACGTTCTGGACGCCCAGGCATTCGATGCGGGGGAGCTCGGCTTTGTCCAGCGCGGCCAGGTTCCCCGCCGGCAGGATGACCGTCTCGAAGCCGAGCGCCTGGGCCTCCCGCAGCCGCAGGAGGGCCTGGCCTACGGACCGGATCTCGCCGCTGAGCCCCACCTCGCCGAAAACGGCCAGCCCTTGGGGGAGGGGCCGGTTCTTGAGCGACGAGACGACGGCCAGCACCACGCCTAGGTCCGCCGCCGGCTCCTCGATGGACATCCCGCCGGCGACGTTGAGGTAGATGTCCTCTCCGGCGAAATGGAACCCGAGCTTCTTCTCAATGAGCGCCATCAGCATGGCCGTCCGGTAGTGGTCGAGGCCGATGGTCATCCGGCGGGGATTGCCGGCGAAGAGCGTCGAGGAGACCAGGGCTTGGACCTCCGCGAGCAAAGGGCGCGTGCCCTTGATGGTGCAGACGACGGCGCTGCCCGGTTCCCCCTTCGGCCGTTCCTTGAGGAAGAAGGCCGACGGGTTGGGAATGGGGAGGAGGCCGGAGGATTCCATTTCGAAAATGGCCAGTTCCGAGACGGGCCCGAAGCGGTTCTTGAGGGCGCGGAGGACGCGGTGGCTGTGGTCCCGTTCCCCCTCGAAGAGAAGGACGACGTCGACCATGTGCTCCAGGGACTTGGGGCCGGCCAGGGTGCCGTCCTTGGTGATGTGGCCGACGAGGAAGGCCGGGACTCCGCTGCGCTTGGCGAAACGAAAGACCTGGTTGGCGACCTCGCGGACCTGGCTGATCGTTCCCGGGCTCGATTGGAGCTTGCTCGAGAAGACGGTCTGGACCGAGTCGATGATGAAGGCCTGGGGACGCAGTTTTTCGGCTTGGGTCAAGATCCGTTCCAGGTTGGTTTCGGCCAGGAGGTAGAGCTTCCCGTCCCGGACGCCGAGTCGGTCGCCGCGAAGTTTGACCTGCTCGAGCGATTCCTCGCCCGACACGTAGAGGACGCTTTCGCCCGCCGCGGCCAGGTCGCGTGAAATCTGAAGAAGGAGTGTCGACTTGCCGATCCCCGGCTCACCGCCGATGAGGACGAGAGACCCGAGGACGACCCCGCCGCCCAGGACCTTGTTGAACTCCTCCATCTCGACCCGGACGCGCTGCCGGGGCGCATCTTTGATGTCCCGGTACAGAGTGGGCTCGGCCGGGGCGAAGGCGAACTCGGCGGCCGGGGCCTCGTCCTCGACCTCCTCGACGAAGGTGTCCCATCCGCCGCAGCCGGGGCAGCGTCCCAGCCATTTCGGGGACCGCGTCCCGCAGCTCTGGCAGGTAAAGGTCGTCTTGATCTTCATTCGACGCCCAGGCCGAGACCGAAGAAGATTTCGCTCTTGTGGGCCAGGGTGAAGTCGTTGACCCCCAGGACGAGGAAGACGTTGCGCAGCGGGTAGAGTCTCGCAAAGGCTCGGACGACGGGGCTCGATGCCCGTTCGAAGTCGAAACCTTCGAGGCTCAGGACGACCCGGTCGCGGAGGGCATAGACATCGACTCCGGCGCCGAAGGATGATTCGATGACTCCCGCCCGCGGCGCGACATTCGCCCAGCGCCATCCGCCCTGGGCCGTGTACAGGAAACGGTCCCGCCAGGGGTCATGGATGATCCGCCCGACGACGAGCGGGCCCCGCGTCGACCAGGCGGCGAGGGAGAAAGCGCTCTTCAGCCGCCCGCTCGAGGCGTAGTATTCGCCCCGGAAGTCCAGCGAGCCGCGCAGGGAGGCGACCGGTCCAGCGAGCCGCTTGATGTCGTCGACCGCCCCTTCGGCTTTGTCGTAGAGGCCGGGGTCGTTGACGAGCTTACCCAACGTGCCCTCTCCGCGCCGGACCTTGTCCAGGGTAGACCGCAGGTCCTCAAGCGAAGCATCTAGCTTTTCTAGGACCCGCTGAAGCCGCTCCAGGTTGTCTTTGATGCCGCTGCGGTTCTCGGCGACGAGGTCGCGCAGCTCCTTGGAGGCCTGGCCGACCGTCGCCGTGACCTCCTGGAGTTGACCATCCAGACCGCTGACCGCCCGGTCGGCGCCGTCGAGGACGCGGCCGAAGCGGCCTTTGTTCTCGGCCACCAGGCTGTTGAGTTCGGAGGCGAGTGAGGCCATGTTCTGAAGGCTTTGCTGGAGGCCGCCCTTCGTCTCTTCGCCGAGCATGCTCCGGAGCGTTTGGCTGAAGTCCTTGATCTCCTCTCCGATCGAGGTCAGCATGGGAGCGAGCTGGTCCAGTCCCATCGTCGCCGCGGCCAGGAGCTCGTCGCCCGGCTGATGGAACGTCGTTTCCTGGCTGGGCTGGATTTCCACGTACTTCTCCCCGAGCAGCCCCTGGGCGGCCTGGCTGGCCTTCGATCCGCGCGGGATCTGGTAGCGGGCGAAGATCCGCAGGGTGACGCGGGCTCGCCGGAGGTCGAGCTGGATGTCCCTAACATAGCCCACCTTGATCCCGACCATCCGGACCGCCGCGGACTTGTCGAGCCCGAGGACGGAATCGTAATGGACGACGAGCGGATAGCCGCCTGGCTGGAAAAACCGGGACAGGTTTCCGATGACGAAGACAAGGACGGCGAAGATGAGGAAGGCGCCCCCGATGAAGATGCCGATTCTGACTTCTCTGCGCATATGTTTTCTCTCAATAATCCGTGATCGGGCCCGTGGCCCGGCCGTGGATGAATTGCTGGACGACGCCGTTCGCGGAGGCCCTGATCTCCGCGGGCGTGCCGACCTCGACGATCCGTCCCTCGTACAGCATGGCGACGCGGTCCGCGAGCTTGAAGGTGCTGACCATATCGTGGGTGATGACGACCGAGGTGACCTCCATCTCCCGCTTCAACTGCAGGATGAGGTCGTTGATCGAGTCCGCCCGGATCGGGTCGATGCCCGTCGATGGCTCGTCGTAAAGGATGATCTCGGGCCGGTAGGCGATGGCCCGCGCCAGGCCAACCCTCTTCTTCATCCCGCCGCTCAGTTCCTGGGGCATGAGGTCTTCCACCCCCCGCAGCCCGACTCGCTCCAGACTCTCCGTGACGATCCGCCGAATCTCGTTCCGGTCATAGGCCGTGTAACGCTCCAGCCCGAAGGCCACGTTTTCGGCCACCGTCAAGGAATCGAACAGGGCCGCCCCCTGGAAGAGATATCCGAACCGGCGGGCGACTCCCAGACGGGCCTGGCGAGGCAGACAGGTGACCTCGCGGCCGTCGATATAGATCTCGCCGCGGTCGGGCGCCAGGAGCCCGATGAGGTGCTTGAGCAGGACGCTTTTTCCCGAGCCGCTCTGGCCGATGACGACCATGATCTCCCCGCGGGCGATTTCGAGGTTGACGCCCCGGAGGACGGCCTTGCCCCCGAAGTCTTTGTGCAGGCCGACGATGCGGATCACGCGTCCGTCCTAGTTCGGGAGCGCTTTGCTCAAGAAAAAGTTGAGAATGAGGATGATGATGCTGGCGATGACCACGGCCCGGGTGGTGGCCAGGCCCACGCCCTCGGCCCCGCCTTCGGCCCGCAGACCCTGCCAGCTGCCGATGATGGCGACGACGATGCCGAAGACCGAGGCCTTAATGAGCCCGATGCCGATGTCCCAGATCCGCGTATAAAAGAGTGTGTTCCGCAGATAGATGGCCCGGTTGACCCCCATCCCGAAGATGTTGTAGGCGAAGCCGCAGAACGTCCCGATGATATCGCCGTAGAGGGTCAACATGGGGAACATGATGAAGCTCGCCAGCATCCGGGGCGCGACGAGGTGCTTGATGGGGTCTGCGCCCAGGCTGGTCAGGGCGTCCACCTGCTCGGTGATCTTCATCGTCCCGATCTCGGCCGCCATGGACGACCCGACCCGGCCGGCGAGCATCAGCCCGACGAGGATCGGGATGAGCTCCTTGGCCAGGCCGACGGCGATGATGCTCCCGCTGTAGACCTCGGTCCCCGAGCCGACGTACTTGTGGAAGCCGATGTAGGCCTGGAGCCCGAAAACGAGTCCGCCGAAAGCGGCCGTCAGCGAGACGACGGGCAACGACCGGACGCCGATATCCTCGAGCTGTAGGACGAAGTTCCGTTTCTCGAACGGCCGCTGGAAGAGGGCCCGAAAGGTCCGTCCCGCGACGAGCCCGGCCTCGCCCACCTGGAAGAAGAAGGGCGAGATGACGGGAATGCGCGGCGTGCGGATCATCTCAGACCTCTTCGGGAGCGTACTTCTCCATCTCCGCGAAGAGGGCGTACTCCCGGAGGAAGGCCAGCCGGATGATGCCCGTCGGGCCGTTGCGCTGCTTGGCGATGTTAACCTCGGCGATGCCCTTGACCTCGAGATTCTCCGGGTCGTAGTACTCGGGCCGGTAGATGAAGATGACGACGTCCGCGTCCTGCTCGATGGCCCCGGATTCGCGGAGGTCCGAAAGCTGCGGCTTCGGTTCGCCCCGGCGGCCTTTCTCGGTCGCGCGGCTGAGCTGAGAGATGCCGACGACGGGGATCCGCAGCTCCTTGGCCAGCTCCTTGAGGGAGCGCGTGATGAAGGACATCTCCTGGTTGCGGTTCTCGAAGCGGCCGCCCGTGCGCATGAGCTGGATGTAATCGATGAAGACGACGTCGAGGTTGTGCTCCATCTTGAGCCGCCGGCACTTGGCTTTCATCTCCATGACCGTCAGAGCGGGCGACTCGTCGAGGAAGATCCGCGATTGGACCAGTTTTTCTCCGGCCAGCTTGAGCCGCTCGTATTCGCGGTCGCTGATGAAGCCGGTCCGGGTCCGCTTGATGTCGAGCTTGGCCTCGGCGCAGAGAAGGCGGATGACGATGGCCTCCTTGGCCATCTCCATGGAGAAAAACCCGACCGAGTGCTCGCTCTTCAGGCCGACGTGCTGGGAGATGTTGAGGGCCAGGGCCGTCTTGCCCATCGAGGGCCGGGCCGCGATGATGACGAGCTCTTGGGGATGGAATCCCGAGGTGAGCTGGTCGAGCGAGAGGTAGCCCGACGGAATCCCGGTGACGGCCTCCTTCCGCTCCTGGAGCCTCCTGATGAAGCCGAGCGTCGGGGAGGTCAACGAGCTGACGGAGACGAAGCCCGGCTTGATCCGCTGCTCGGCGACTTCAACGATGGCCGCCTGGGCCTCGTCGAGGAGCTCGTCGGCTTCCTCCTTCTGCTCGTAGGAAGCGTTGATGATCTTGGCCGAGGAGAGGATGAGCCGCCGGAGGAGGGCCTTCTCCTTGATGATCTGGGCGTAGTACTCGACGTTGAGGCTGTGCGGGACGCCGTCGAGCAGGGAGGCCACATAGGCCGTCCCCCCGACCTCCTCGAGAAGGCCCGCCCGCTCCAGGTCTTCCGTCAGGGCCAGGAGGTCGATCGTGACGCCCTTGTCGACCAGGGCGACCATCCGTTCGATGATCCGGCGATGGCCGTCCTTGTAAAAATCCTCGGGGGAGAGAATGGAGAGGATGGTGTTGAGGTTCTCGTTCTGGACGAGGACTCCCCCCAGGACCGTCCGCTCCGCCTCCAGGCTGTGGGGCGGGGTCTTCTTGAGGAACATCAGGTCCAGTTCCACGGCGACCTCCCGCTCCCCCCCGGGTCCCCGCCCGGGGTCCGCTTTAGTCCTTCGTCCCGGCGTCGGCGGCCGGTCCCTCAGCGATGGCCTCTTCGGCCCCGCTTTCATCCTTGGCCACGACGATCTTCACTTCGGCCCGGTCCTCATGGTGGACTTTGACCGGAACGCTGAAATGGCCGAGCCGCTTGATCGGTTCGTCCAGGATGATCTTTTTCCTGTCGATGTCGAAGCCCTTCTCCGCCAGGGCTTCTTTGATGTCCTGGGCGGAGACCGAGCCGAAGATCACGTCCCTTTCGCCCGAGCGGCGGGTGAAGACGAGCGTCACCTCGTTGAGCTTCCCGATGAGGCTCTGGAACGACTGCCGCTCCGCCTCGGTCTTTTTCTTGAGCGCCGCCCGCTCGATCTCGACGAGCTTCATATTGGAGGGCGTGACCTCCAGCGCCAGCTTCCGGGGGATGAGGTAGTTCCGGCCGTACCCGGGCGCGACGTTGACGATGTCCCCTCTCCGGCCGACCTTTTCGACGTCCTGCTTCAGGATGACCTTCATGGCGTCCCCCCTCAATCCTCGAGGTAGGGGAGGAGGGCCATCAGCCGGGCCCGCTTGATGGCCATGGACAGCTTCCGCTGATGGAAGGCGCACGTGCCGGTAATGCGCCGCGGCGAGATCTTTCCCCGGTCGGGGATGTATTTCTTGAGGATTTCGACGGCCTTATAGTCGATCGCGCGGATATTCCGCTGGCAGAAGCGGCAGAACTTCTTCTTCGGCGGGAAATATTTCCGGTAGGAACCTTTTTCGGGACGGTCTTCTCTCGGCATGTCACTTCTCCTCTCGGCTCTCGGCGGGCGGCGTTCCCGCGCCCTCGGCGGGGGCCTCGGCGCCGGCGGCCGCTTTTTTCTTCCGCCGGACGAGGTCGCGCGCGTCCCGCTTGACCGTGAGGTAGCGGATGATCGTATCGATCTGCTTGAAGCGGCGCTCCAGCTCCTGGGGGATGTCGCCGCCGCCTTCATAAGTGAAGAAGACGTAGACGCCTTCGTTCTGCCGCTTGATGGAGTAGGCGAGCCTTCGTTTGCCCCAGACGTCCTGCTTGATGAGCCGCCCCTTTTTCTGGGCGACCACCTCGGCCATCTGCTGGATGAGCTTTGTCGTCTCGTCTTCGGCGAGCTGGGGTGAAACGATGAACCCCGTCTCGTACTGTGACATCAGAACCTCCTTATGGCTCTAAAGCTCCTTCCCCGCGGGAAGGAACAAGGAGACTGCCTCCTATTGTATCCGAATCCCGGAAAAAAATCACCCCGCCGGGGTTTTCCGGTTGAAGGCCGTCATGGCCTTCTCGAGGCCGCCGGCCAGGATCATGTCCACTGCCTCGGCGGCGCGTGTCAGGCCCCGCTCCAGGACCTCGCGCTCTTCGCGGCGGAACCGCCTGAGGACGTAGGCCGCCGCGTCCCGGCCCTCGGGCAGGGGACCGATGCCGATCCGCAGCCGGGGGAACTTCGTCGTGCCGAGTTCCCGGACGATCGACTGCATCCCTTTGTGAGTGCCGGCGCTGCCCTGCGGGCGGACGCGAATCTCTCCCAAGGGGATGTCCAGGTCGTCATAGGCGACGAGCAACCGCTCCGGCGCCACCCGACGCGACGCGACGAGGGCCCGGACCGCCTGTCCGCTCAGGTTCATATAGGTCAAGGGCTGAGCCAGGAGAACCGGCTCGCCGCCGCAGCGGGCCTCGGCGACCCGGAGCCGGCCTTTTTTCTCCCGGAAGCCGGCGTCCCACGCGCGGGCCAGCCGTTCGATCAGCATGAAACCGGCATTATGCCGGCTCCGAGCATAGGCTTCGCCTGGATTCCCCAGCCCCACCACCAGCCACAACCCTTATTTCTCCTTCTTCTCCTTCTTCTCTTTCTTTTCCTCTTTGACCTTCTTTTCCTCTTTGACTTCCCCCTCTTCCTTTTCGGCCCGTTCCTTCTTGATGACCTCGGGTTCCTTGACCTCGGCCGCCTCCGCCGCCTCTTCCTCGGGCTTTTCGCCCGGGAACTCTTCTTCCTTATGCGGCAGGCTGATGAGCACGAGGACTTGGCTCGGGTCGCTCAGGATCCGAACGCCCCCGGGCACGGTGAGGTCCGCGACTTTGATGGACTGGTGGATGTGCAGGCCGCTGATGTCGGTCTCGATCCGTTCGGGGATGTCCTTGGGCAGGCACTCGACCTCGACCTCGCGCGCGACGAAGTCGATGAAGCCGCCCTCGGTCTTGACGCCGATCGGCTCCCCGTGGTGGACGATGGGCACGGCGATGCGGACGGCCTTGTCCATGGCAATCTGGATGAGGTCCGCATGGAGGATTTCGTCGGTTGTCGGGTCGACCTGGATGTCCTTGAACATGGCGTCCCGCAGTTCACGGCCGACGGCGACCTTGAAAATGGTGTTCTCGCGCGTCTCGGAGCGAAGGACCAGGACGATGTCTTTCTTGTGCAGAACCAGGGGGACGTTCTCGACGCCCTCGCCGTAGAGGATGGCCGGGATGAGATCCTTCCGGCGCAGGCGGCCGACGGCGTTCGTGCCGAACTCGGTCCGTGTTTCGCCCTTGATCGTGATGGTCATGGGTTCCTCCTTAGCTGAAGAGAGAGCTTACGGAGCTGCCCTCGTTGATGCGGCGAATGGCCTCGCCGAAGAGCTCCGCCACGGACACGACCTGGAGTTTGGCACAGGCCTCGGCTCGTTCCGCGAGCGGGATGGTGTTGGTGACGAAGAGAGTTTCGAGCGCGGACGCCTCGATCTTCTCCAGCGCCCGGCCGGAGAGGATCGGATGCGTACAGGCCGCGGAGATCCGGCGCGCGCCCTCGCGGGCCAGCGCCTCGACACCCAGGACGAGGGTTCCGGCCGTATCAACCATGTCGTCGAAGATGACGACATCCTGGTCGCGGACGTCGCCGATGACGTTGAAGACCTGGGCGACGTTGGGGGCCGGCCGCCGTTTATCGATGATGGCCAGCTTGGCGTCCAGCCGCTTGGCGAAGTGCCGGGCCCGGCCGACACCGCCCGCATCCGGCGACACGATGGTCAGGTCGGGCGTGTTGAGGGTCTCAATATAGCCGGCCAGGACGGGCACGGACGTCAGGTTGTCCACGGGGACGGAGAAGAAGCCCTGGATCTGCGGCGAATGGAGGTCCATCGTCAGGACCCGGTTGGCGCCCGCCTTCTCCAGGAGGTCGGCCATCAGCCGGGCCGAGATCGGGACGCGGGGCCGGTCCTTCCAATCCTGCCGGGCGTAGGCGAAGTAGGGGATGACGGCCGTGATGCGCCCCGCCGAGGCCCGCTTGCAGGCGTCGAGCATGAGGAAGAGCTGCATGAGGTGGAAATTCGCGTCGTGGCTGCCGCTTTGGATGACGAAAACGTCCTCGCCGCGGACGTTCTCGTCGATGTAGATATGGATCTCCCCGTCGGAGAAACGGTCCAAGACGCAGCGGCCCAGGTCGATCTTCAGATACTTGACGATCTCGGAGGCCAGGGCCATGTTCGACGAACCCGCGAAGATCTTCATCGACGCATCCTTTGCCGAAAATTCAAAACTGGGGCGGGAGGATTCGAACCTCCGGATGACGGAGCCAAAGTCCGTTGCCTTACCGCTTGGCTACACCCCAGCGCACAGACTCTCCCAGTACCGGTCCCTGGACAGGGTTTCGACGAGGATGGCCGGGCCGCGCGTTCGCACGGCGTCCAGGGCCACCTCGGCCCGTTCCCTGTCTTGGAAAAGGCCGTACACGGCCGAGCCCGAGCCGCTCACCAGAGAGAGCGTTGCCCCCCGGTCACGGAGAAGACTCTTGAGATCGGCGAGCTCGGGATAGGAACGGAAAATGACCGTCTCGAGCCCGTTTTCCAGCCGGCCAAAATCCTTATCCTGGGCCTCGAAAAACCGGACTATTTTACTGTCTCGACCCTCCGAAGTCAAGGCGGCGGGAAAGGCCCGATAGATGTCCGCGGTGAGGACCCGAAAAGGCGGTAGAGCCAGGACGACGGGGAGAAGCGGGAGGTCGGGCAGCGCTTCCACGACGTCCCCTCTCTCCCGCCCCAGACAGAGGCCGCCGGTGAGAAAATAGGGGACGTCAGCGCCCAGCTCCCGTCCGAGCTCGGCCAGGGCGGGGCGGTCAAAGCCCGTTCCCCAGAGGGCATTCAGCCCGTAAAGGGTCATGGCGGCGTCCGCGCTCCCTCCGCCCAGCCCCTTGCCGGAAGGGATCCGTTTCCGGACGTCGATCGCGGCGCCGGCCTCCGCGCCCGTGCGTTCCCGGAGCAGTCGGGCGGCTTTGTGGACCAGGTTGGACTCGTCCCAGGGGATCTCCGGGTCGTCGCCGCGGACGACGAGCTCGCC
>Ga0224495_10001057_pt1 | contig 20319 bp, 14 predicted proteins | sample SF_Jul11_sed_USG_FD_168128 | JGI IMG/M metagenome (GOLD analysis project Ga0224495, IMG submission 168128) | Sediment microbial communities from San Francisco Bay, California, United States - SF_Jul11_sed_USGS_4_1 | ecosystem: Environmental > Aquatic > Marine > Sediment | place: USA: California... | reverse complement strand
GCTGTATCAAACGAAAAAGCAAACGCAGAGAGCTTGCTCGGTTTTATCATTACAAGCGACATAAGCTATTGGCTCCACTAAGGGTTAAAGAACGAAAATGAAATTGGACAGTAAAACTAAAACGAATGGGTTAGCTGAGTTCAGTGGTTTCCAGAATAGTATTATACACGTCCACGGGATTGGCAATGTGAGCCGTGCAGGCCGACACGCAGCGGCCGCAGCCGACACAGGCAATCTGACCGCCGATTTTGCTCGGGACGTATTTACCCTTACGGTACAGGCGGTGACGGAAGCGGTCAGCGCGTTTTTTACGGAAGTTGTGGTCGCCGGCGACCGTGGCGAAGTTTTCCAGCAGACAACCGTCCCATGCACGGTAGCGGCAGCCGGACTTCAGATCCCACTCCACTTCATCCTGCACGTCGAAGCAGTAACAGGTCGGGCAGACCTGGTTGCAGGAACCGCAGGAATAGCACAAACGGGCCTTTTCTTCCCAGACCGGATGCTCATAGGCCTTTTCGAGCAGTTTGGGAAGGTATGACGGTTTGCACTCAAGTTCGTGCTTGTTCAGATCGGCAATATTCTTTTCCTGAACAGCTTTGCGTTTGTCCAGATCAGCATCTGTTGCCTCGGCAGCACCGTCCATCATAGCGACCAATGCCTGACCCTTATCGGTGGGCGCATCAACGACATAACTGTCGCCGATATCAGTCAGCAGGATATCGAATCCTTTATCACAGGTGGCGGTATTCATGGATGAGGCGAAAACATTCTCGCTGGGTGTTACAACATCACAAGCGACAATTGTGGTGTTTTTTCTTCGGTTCATATAATGCGTGTCATACTCACCCTGACTGAATAACTCATCCATCTGATTGATCGCAACCATGTCGTAGGGATGAACGCCCAGAAGTACTTTTCTTACGCCTTTTTCGACGGTCTGAGCTGCTCCGCCAACCTCAAACTGCAGTAACGTTTCTTTTTGCGGCAGCATGTATTTTTTCGGCGGCAGAATTGTAACATCGTAGTCCAGACGAAGATCATCCGCATCGATCAGTTCACCGAATGCGAATTTATCGCCTTTGGCCTGTACACCGACGACCTTCTGGTCGGAGCCGACCAGTGCGGATACAAATGCCTTAAACTGATCTTTTGTTACTGTACTTACACTCATGGTTTCCACTTCCTAATAACGTTGTTTGTGTTTATTTATTCTGTTTACATATAGTAAGGCAAAATACCGAGTTCCATCGCCAGATCAATAGTAATAACTTTAATCCGTTTCGGTACTTCCAAATAGCAGGGCGACAGGTTCAGGATGCCTTTGATGCGGCAGTTTACCAGCATGTCCACCACGGATTGGGCGGCCTCGCCCGGCACTGCCAAAATAGCCAGATGAATATCTCGGTCTTCGATTATACTGATTTTGGCAATATCTTCTATGGTGTTTTTGCCGATTATTGTGCCAATCTTGCTTTCGTCGTTGTCAAAGATCGCAGCGATATCAAACCCGAACATCTCAAACCCCGGATAAGCGGCGATTGCTGCTCCCAACCGACCCGCACCCACCAGAGCGGCTTTCTGGGTAACATCCAGTTTCAGGATGCCACGAATCTGTTTAGCGGTCGAAGCGACAGGGTATCCGACACCGCGTGTCCCAAATGCCCCAAAATAGGACAGATCCTTGCGAATCTGCGGGGGGTTCAGATGCAGCCGTTCCGCAAGCTCGCTGCTTGAAATTGTGTCCTGATTGGCGTTTTTCAGCATCGAAAACGCCCTCAGGTACATTGGCATCCGCCGTATTGTCTCATCCGGTATCTTATGATACTTCATAATTATTTGAAACATTTGCCCAAAAAGAGGCCTATTTCGTGTTTGCGTTCACATTCACAAGCTTTACTTTACCACCTCTCGTATTTACAGTCAAGGAAAAATGCCGTAATAAAGGGTTCTTTTATTGGCGGATCGGACTCAGTTGCACTTATGAGTTGAATCTGCCATTCGAAATAAGCGGTTGAAAGTCTTATAAAAACCCAATGACAGGGCAACAGGGGCGGACAGCAAAAAAACCTTGATTTCAGTATTAATATCGCAGAAAAAATTTAAAGCTTTTTGTGGTTGTGTGACGTATTACTAAATAGAGAGTGGGTAATAAATAGAAATTATGGCTCTTAATAAGTGACCCTAAAGGTCATCTTAGCGAAAACCGGGTCTGCTGAATCACAGAGGATGCGTGCATGGCAGATGGTAGTCGAGGCAGAGACGGAAAAAAGCTAAATCTTATACGAGAAGAGCCATTAATAAAAACGGGAGAGCATTGTTTTGCTCTCCCTTTTTTGTTGATTAAGGTTTGTCAGAAATCTTATCGGGATTAACCAAAACGTATAAAACAGGAAGAACGATCAGTTCAAGGATTAATGAGCTGATCATACCGCCAAATATGACAACGACAAGAGGCCTTTGGATCTCAGCTCCGGAACCGATCGCATAAAGCATCGGCAATAGTCCCAATAAGGTGGTCATGGTCGTCATGACCAAAGGTCGCACCCTTAAGAAACATGCTTTGTAAACGGCATCCAGAGTCTTTAGGCCCTTTTTACGCAACTGATCACAAAAACTAATCAGCACCAGCGCGTCTTCCACGGCTACACCTAAGACCGCGATGAAGCCAATCGTGGCTGCAACGCTTAAATGGATTCCGAAAATATACATAGCCGCAATGCCTCCAATGACTGCAAAGGGAAGATTCACCATGATCAGTATTGCACTGCGAAACGACCCCAGAGCACTAACCAACAAAACGAAAATCAACAGAAGGACGATGGGAACGACAATCGATAAGCGCTTCATCGCACGCTGCATATTTTCAAACTGGCCTCCCCAAACCAGGCGATAACCGCTGGGTAAATCCTGTTCGATTTCAGCTAACTTCTGCTGTGCCTCCAGGACAAAACCACCAACATCTCTACCTCGCACATTACATTCAACGATCAGTTTCCTTCGTGAATCTTCTCGCGTTATTCTTGCCGGAGCTTCTACCAGATCAACGCTTGCCACTTCTGACAGAGGAACACTATAGCCCAAAGGACTAGCGATTAAGATGTCCTCGAGGGTTTCCTGACCCTGCCGTACAGATTCAGGCAGTCGTACAACAATATCCACCGGCCATAAATTCTCATACAGCGTTGACGCAGATTTGCCCGCAACGGCCGCCTCGAGCATGCCGTTGATAGTGTCGGCATTAATCTTGTGGCGAGCCATGGCCCGGCGGTCCAGTTTTACTTCAAATTGCGAAAATCCACTGACCTGTTCAATCGCTACATCCCTGGCACCGGCGATATTCGAGAGAACAGGAGCAATGCGTTCAGCCGTGTGCAGCAGCGTATCGATATCATCGCCAAATATTTTTATCGCGATGTCTGATTTAATGCCGCTGATTAACTCGTTGACTCTCAGCGCAATAGGCTGTGAAAAAGCGGGGCGGATTCCGGGAAACGTTTTCAGTTCTTTCTCGATTCTTTCAATGAGCTCCGCTTTACCTGACACCGTTTTCCACTGATCGTAAGGTTTCAGCATGATCATGATGTCAGTTTGTTCCGGACCCATCGGATCTTCTGATATCTCTGCGCGTCCTGTTTTTGATACGATCGTCTCGATTTCGTCAGGGAAAAGATTTATCAGGTGATCTTCAATTTCATGCGCCTGCGCTACAGACCCGGCAAGACCGGCTGTCGGGAGTCTTACAATGTTGATGGCAATCGCACCCTCATCCAGCGGAGGCAGAAACTCCGTACCAATTCGACCGAACATAAAGATCGAAAATACCATCAGGACCGCCGCGACAGAAATTGTATACCATCGTCCCTTAAGGGCCAGTTTCAGTACGGGGATGTGAATGCCGTGGAAGAAACGTAATAAGGGGTTGGTGTCAACTTCTCGCTTGGCGCGTTTTGTTATTATTGAGGCCAGTACCGGGACCACTGTAAGTGAGACTACTAAAGAAGACACCAGGGCGAAACAAATGGTCAACGCCAACGGCTTAAACATCTTGCCTTCGAGCGACTGAAGCGTGAATAGCGGCACAAAAACCACGACGATGATAAAGACGGCGAAAATCACCGGCCGAACGATTTCACATACTGAAGAATAAGTAACTTCGGTTCGGCTTATGTCGTGCTGGGCTTTTTCGCTCATATGTCGGACGATATTCTCAGTGACTATGATTGCCGCATCGACCACCATACCGATTGCAATGACCAGCCCTCCGAGACTCATCAAATTGGCCGTGACATCCTGCCAGTCCATCAAAATGAAAGTTGCCGCCAGCGTTAACGGCAGCGACAAGGCCACGATCAATGCTGCGCGGATATCCCACAATAATAGAAATAATACCAAAATGACAAAAAATCCACCCTGAGCCAGCGCACGCGAGACCGTTCTAATACAAGACTGGATGAGGTCTGTTCGATCATAAAAGGGGTTTATCCTGACCCCGTCCGGAAGTGTTTTTTGGATTTCGGTAATTTCCCGTTTTACCCGGTCTACTACAAATTTAGAGTTTTCGCCTTTGAGCATAATGGCCATGCCGACGACAACCTGACCTCTGCCGGCTTTGCTGGCTCCACCGGTCTGAACCGCAGGTGCTATCTTGACCTCAGCCATATCCCGAATATATACGGGCGTTCCGTCTACTGATTTGACAACAATATGATTGATGTCATCGGTGTTTTTGAGGAGGGCTCTGGAAACAACATTGATCTGTTCAAAGTCCTTGACGATAAAGCCGGCAGCCGCATTACTGTTATTGGCGGAGACTGCTTCAAGAATGTCATTTAATTGAACGCCAAACTTGATCAGCTTAGTGGGGTCGACAATAATATGATATTGGCGTACGAATCCGCCCATCGTGTTAATTTCATTGATGCCGGGCAGCTTTTTTAATTCCGGGCTGACCAGCCAGTCCTGAATTGTTCGCAGGCCCATCATATCGTAGTCGCTGCGCAGGAGTTCACTATTGCACAACGAACATTGACCTGCTTCCGGCGACCAGGTCTGTTTGTGTTCCGGACAGTAGAAACCGGACTCAACCGTGTATTGGTATATCTCCCCTAATCCTGTTGAGGTCGGTCCCATTTTGGGCACGATGCCGTCGGGCAGGCTGTCCTGGGCAACGGACAATCGCTGAAAAACCAATTCCCTGGCAAAGTTTGTGTCAACATCATCTTCAAAAATCACAACGACCTGAGAGAGTCCGGATTGTGAAAGTGACCTTACGAGCCGCATATTCGGTAAGCCCGACATTTGAACTTCTATAGGAAAGGTAACCAACCGCTCAACTTCTTCGGAGCTAAAACCCTGGGCTTCAGCCAGAATCATAACCTGTACATTTGTGACATCAGGGAATGCGTCGATCGGCATATTGAACCATGCGAACAAACCCATCACCAGTACAATGGCCCCAAACAACAGCGTTAAGAGCCGTTGACGTAATATTAGGTGTAAAAATTTATCGAGCATTTATATCATCCTTAAACGGAAAAAAACCTGTTTGCCGTCAATGAGCGCAGCCGGCTCCCATCTTTTCTTTGAGCACTTCACTTTTGAACATAAATGCTCCGCCGGTGATGATCCTGTCCGCCTTGGAGACGCCCTTGAGGATCTCCACGAAACGGCCCTGGCTTTGTCCCGGGATTACATCGCGACGAATCCACAGATCATCTTTCAAGTGGCTGAAGACAAAACAATTTCCCTCATCTGACATGATAGCGTTACGGGGAACGGCGGTGATATGTCCTTCGCCTGGAACCATCACCGACACTTCAGCAAACATCCCGGGCCTCAGCTTGTTTTCCGGGTTTTTTACCTGTACCCGTATTTTCACCGTACGGGTGCGCTCATCCATCAAGTTGCCTACCAAATCCACTACGCCCTCAAATGCACTTTCCGCAAATGCATTGACCTGTACGACCGCATTCAGCGACTGACCTTTTTCAAAGGGTTGGTGCAGGGCCGCCAGGTCTTTTCCGTAAATATCACACCACACCCACAGATTCGAAAGATCAGTGATGACAAAGAGATTTTCTCTTGTCTCCACCATTTTTCCGACGGAAATATTCTGTGCTATAATTGTGCCGGCCTGTGGTGCCCGCAGTGTCAGGCTGGCAAACTCTCCATTTTCTTTCTCGTTCTTGATCCCTGCAATTTGTTCGGTTCCCAAGCCAAAGAGCCGCAACCGTCTGTCGGCCGCTGCGTAAGAGGCTTGGGCTGCTTTCAGCTCATTCAGTGCTTTCTGGTAATCGGCCTGGCTGGTAATTTGCTCTTCAAAAAGCTCTTTCTCTCGCTTGAAAGTGGCCTGTGTCAAATCGAGATTTGCCTGGACCTCAAGAAAATCGGCCTTAACCTGCCCCAAATCAGCCGAATGAATTACGGCCAGGACATCCCCTTTTTTTACCTTTTCGCCCAGCAATTTCGATACCCGCTCAACTCTTCCACTGGCCGTTGGAACCACATCAACGGTTCGTGTTCGATCAAGCTGTACCTGGCCTGTGAATTTGAGCACCGTCTTGCGTTCGATGTCTTCAACCAAACCTGTCTGAATGAGTGTATTAGCAACGGAATGGGTTATCTTAACGACCCCAACCTCATAGCGGCAACTGTCGCAGTCAATGATGGGGATGTGATGTTCACAGGTTACTTTTTCTAAATTTTCCGATAGGCCCTCACTGCATGATTCCGCACAATCATCATGTGCCGCATACGCATCCTCTTCTTTGTGATCACCGCCATAATCCGTATCCGATCCGCAGGCATGTCCCGCCTCCTGACAGTCAGCGTGGCCATTCGCAGATGACCGGTTTTTTTCTCGAATCATCATTCCAACCGCGAAAGCGGCAATAACGATAATAAGTACTAATACTCTTTTGTTATTCATGGCCTGTGCCTCGCTTTTCTATTAATTCAGTTGTTTCCAAAGTCTGCCCAATCAGCCGTTCCAATTCCGTCTTACGGATGTGACATTCGGCTAAAGCATTAACGTATTCGCCTTTTGTTGAAAAGAGGGTGCGCTGGGCGTCCAGCACATTTAAATAATCTATTTTGCCCTGCTCGTAGCCCTTTGTTGCCGCGTTGAACATGTCAATTGCTGCAGGAAGGACCTCGTTCTTTAGCGATGTCGCCTGATGGAACGAGTTTGCATATTCCCGGTAAGTCTGATTGAACTCGTTTTGCAATTTTAACCATGCTGCTTTTTTCTCCTCTCTTGATTTGGCCAGATTATAGACGGCCTCCTGTTTTGCCCCCTGGTTTCTGTCTGATAGGGGCAGAGGAATCGAAACACCAAAGACAAAAGCGTTATCATCGCTTTCATTAAATCGCCTGAGGCCCGCGCCAATTGTAATATCACCGATGGCCCTGGACTTTTCGAGGTCCAGTATTGCCCGGTTTTTCTTGATCTCGGATTCCCACCGGGTGTATTCAGGATTCAGTTTCAATCGGCCCGTCAGGTTTTCTAATGTCAGTAATGGCCCGATGTTCTCCATGTCTCCTGCGGCCCGCTCAAACAGCGGCTCATTCTGTCCCCAGAAAGAGGCCAACTGTTTTCGGGCATAGTCGAGATTTTGCCGGTCTTCATGATACGACATTTTTGTATTCGCCAGGGCAACAGCAGCCCTGTTTTTTTCAACCGGAGAGTCCTTTCCGGCGGTGACTTTTTTTTCCACAATCTGAAATGACTCATCTGAGAGTTTTAAAAGCTCACTCGACAACTGAAGTTTTTCCTGAGCTTTTAAGACTGAAATAAATGCCTTTGCGGCGTCGCTGAAAACGTCCAGTCGTTTATTCTGGTAGTCCAGATTCGCCAATTCCTTTTCAAACGACGCGACGTTTTTTCGTTTTTGAGACTTGTCTCCCAGTTCAATCAACTGGCTTAATTGAAGGGTTGTTTCCGCGCCATCAAAGCCGCTGAGTTCTCCGGTGCCGCCAACATTCTCCACTTCAACGCCAATCTCAGGATTGGGCCATAAGCCCGCTTGCAATTCCCGGGCCTGTGCGGCTCTGGTTTCAAGTGAAAAAATGTTGAGTTCCGGATTGTGAACCAAAGTAAGGGCCAATACATCCCCGAGCGTCAGGATGCCATTGGGTTCAGCTTTACTGGTGGCATCTTGGCTGCTTTTGTTTGTTGATTCACTCACAATTGGATCATGGAGATAATTGTTCTCACTGTACTCTGACGCAGGTGTGCTTTGGGAACCCGGTTGGGTACACCCCATGAGCAGAGCCAATAGTAAATAAGACATGTGGTCTTTTATGTATTTCATAAATAACACTCCCAATAAACACAGAGAGAAATTCTATACAAAGATTGCTTAATGATAAGACATTCTCAAAGGCGGACAAGACCTGGACGGTCTCTCAAAAATAATGAAAATCACGTTCGCAGAACGATTGTTCTCAATGGCTCATGGAAGCGGGATGGTTCACAGAGCCATATAATGGCCGCATGGGTTAAAGGGTGTGTAGTGCGGCTTGCGAGTTGCTTTAGAGGAGAGGGTGTAACCGCAATTTTATATGCTGACAGGAAAACATTTTTCTTGGTGGGAAGAAGGATGTCTAAAATCTCTATCGTATCCCTGCAGTGCTCATGTTTGCCAGATATGCCAACGAGACTTTCGGGTCGCATATCCAGAATTTCAATTCGACTCGTTTCCGGGCACTCACACTTGGTGTGGGTTGCAGGTCCCATGGCAATAGACCCGTCCAAGCCATGGCAGATAACCCTGAAAAAGCCACTGGTAGAGCTATAACACATCAGCCCTATCAGCAATATTGTTACTTTTTGTTTTAGCATAATTGTTTTAATTTAACTGTTTTACGGTTCAAAGTCAACAATGTTCATGTGTACCTCGTGCTTTTGCACGAGACGCTATTTTTATTCGATTATAAATTGTTCCTGCAGCACGACGGTTGCGACGTCGATGTCGGCCAATTTGTCATGTGAGATATATCAAAAAAAAACTTGCAAGATCTACTATAACTGAATTAAGATAAAATTCATGTCGTGAGGATATAACAACTTCGGGAACTCCAACGAGGTGTCACAGCGAATAACTTAGTTTGACATCAAGGACAAATGTATCGATGCCACGAGGGGTGCCGGAGTGCTTTGCGGAACACCGGCCAGAGATTTATCTTGCTTGGGTGCGAAGGTCTGCATTGTCGATTATAATACGGAGAATAAAAAATGTCGAAAGCGGATATCGCGGTGGTTGGTTTAGGGGTTATGGGGGAGAACCTCATTCTGAATATGGAAAGCAAGGGCTTTACCGTGGCCTGTTTTAACCGGACCGTTTCAAAGGTCGATGATTTTATGAATGGCCGGGCCCAGGGCAAAAACATCATTGGCTGCCACTCAGTTGAAGAAATGGTCGCCAACCTCAAGACGCCGCGCAAGGTCATGGTCATGGTCAAGGCCGGCAAGCCCGTCGACATGTTCATCGATCAGGTCCTGCCGCACCTGGAAGACGGCGACATCATCATCGACGGCGGCAACAGCCATTTCCCGGATACCGTCCGCCGGACCGAATACGTCGAAAGCAAGGGCAAACTCTACATCGGCACCGGTGTTTCCGGCGGCGAAGAAGGCGCCCTGCTCGGCCCCTCGATCATGCCGGGCGGATCGCCGAAGGCATGGGGGGCCGTCAAGCCGATCTTCCAGAAGATCTGTGCTCAAACGGATGCCGGCGAACCCTGCTGCGACTGGGTGGGTGAAAACGGTGCCGGCCACTTCGTCAAGATGGTTCATAACGGCATCGAGTACGGTGATATGCAGATGATCTGCGAGACCTACCAGATGATGACGCAGGGTCTGGCCCTGACGAATGAACAGATGCACGAGGTCTTCAAGGAATGGAACGAAGGCGAGTTGGATTCTTACCTGATCGAGATCACCCGCGACATCCTGGGCTACAAAGATGAAAACGGCGAAGAGGTCGTCGATGCAATCCTCGACACCGCCGGTCAGAAAGGCACCGGCAAGTGGACCGCTGTTTCAGCGCTCGATTGCGGCCAGCCGCTGACACTGGTGACCGAGGCGGTTTTTGCCCGCTGCCTGTCCGCCCTGAAGGATGAACGTGTCGCTGCGTCCAAGGTGCTGACCGGCCCGAAAAAGGCCTACGACGGCGACAAACAGCAAATGATCGACGACTTGCGCCAAGCCCTGTATGCCTCCAAGATCGTCAGCTATGCACAGGGCTACCAGCTCATGCGTGCGGCAGCTGAAGAATACAACTGGAACCTGAATAACGGCGGCATCGCCCTGATGTGGCGCGGCGGCTGTATTATTCGTTCGGTGTTCCTCGGCAAGATTAAAGACGCATTCGACAAGAATCCTGAATTGAGCAACCTGCTGCTGGACCCGTTCTTTACCGATGCGGTCGAAAAAGCACAGGAGGCGTGGCGACGCGTTGTTGTCGCGGCTGTTAAAGTGGGCGTTCCGATGCCGGCTATTAGTTCGGCACTGGCCTACTATGACGGTTATCGTGCAGAAAGACTGCCCGCGAACCTGCTGCAGGCCCAGCGCGACTACTTCGGCGCCCACACCTACGAACGTTTGGACAAGCCGCGCGGTAAGTTTTTCCATACGAACTGGACCGGCCGCGGCGGAACCACAGCCGCTTCAACGTATGTTGTATAATCTTAGAAAAGCCGGACAACCTGAAAGGTTGTCCGGCTTTTTAACGTTTACTACCACTTTCCAGAAAACCGTGACCTTGATCATGCTTGCCAGAGCAATGACCGCGAAACCGGCTGTCGTCGATCCCCCGGAACGTATTTGTGGGTTGTCTTATACCAGTTCTACTAAAAAACTGCGCTCCCTGCGCGGCTATGTCTCTATTTCAAACGCCTTCAGAGCCGTCCTCGCGCCCTAAAGGGTATTAGGAAATCTTTTCGACCAACGCATCCAGAACGTCTTTTGCGGCGACGTTGCGCCAGCCGTTTTGGACACGCCATTTCAGATCGTCATTGTCCTTGAGCCGACTTTCGATCTTGCGGCAGGCCAGAATGGCGGTGGCGTGATTTTTGCCGCCCATGGCTCGTCCGATTTCCGGATAAGACATCTTGGTAAACCGCCGGTTCAGGTACATGGCGAACGAACGAGCCAGACTGATGGTGCGGTCTTTTTTCGCCGAATGAATATCTGAAACACTTACACCGAAAAACTCCGCCGTTACCGAAACAATTTCGGAATTGTGAACGACCGGGTCCATCCGGGCGATATGGTCGGCCAGTACCTGCTGTGCAACAGCCACGGTCAAATTTTGGCTGCAAAGCGAACCAAAGGCCGCCAGTTTGACCAGCGCCCCTTCCAGTTCGCGAACATTGGTACTGATGTTCCCCGCGATGTATTCCATCACCTCCTGTGATATATTAAGCTTCATGCCTGCCGCTCGCTGGGTACAAATTCGAAGTCGTGTTTCAAAATCCGGTGCATCCACCCGCACCACCATGCCTGAAACAAAGCGATTGACTAATTTTTCACAAAGCTGGTTGATCTCCTTCGGATGTGCATCCGAGGCGAGAATTACCTGTTTTCCCGCAAGATCAATGGTATTAAAGGTATGCAGGAACTCTTCCTGCATCGCGTTTTTATTGGACAGAAAATGAATATCGTCAATCGCCAGAACGTCCAGATTACGAAGCCGCAGGCGAAACGCATCCAGTTTTCGCGTTTTCAGCGCAACGACATACTGATTGGCAAAATCCTCCGCAGACAGATACATCCACTTGGCCCCCGGCTTATTGAGATGGACCGCATTGCAGACCCCCTGCAGCAGATGGGTTTTGCCGACACCGTAGCCGCCGTGGATAAATAAGGGGTTGAAGGGGCTTTTTTCCTCAGAAATGAGTGATTTTGCAGCGTTATAGGCCAATTGATTTTTCTGGCCGACAACGAATGTATCCAGCGTCAGTTTGAGGGGGTTTTCATGCCGGGAACGTTCCGACGGGGTACGAACCCGCCGTAATGAATTGACCGTTCGCTTTGTTTTCTGGTGCTCCATAATCGGTTTAGAAGCGGGCCTGGACAGTTTGCTGTCGATTTGAAAACGAAGCGAGGGGGTGTATCCAAAAACGTTCTGAACCGCCTCTTCAATCGTCGAGGAAAAATGCCCTTGTATCCAATTGCAAACGAAAGGGTTTGCGGCGGCAATCTCAAAATGGTCCTCATTCATTGCCAACCGGGTCGCTTTTTTGAACCAGACTTCGTATTGAGTAGTTCCAATTTTTTCAGCAATACGCTGGTAAACCGCGTTAAGTTCATCCGTGAAAACTGCCTGCATACCTCACTTCTCCCATTCCTCATCAGGAAGCTGCCAATATTATTTTTGTCAAACGTCTAATGCCAAGCTGAGCCGATATTAGTACCTTCGAAGAAGTGTTGCAACCCCCTTTTTTGAAAATACTTTTCCACATGAAAAAGGTCTGCGTGAATGCTTGACTTAGGCGCAAAAAAAAAATACTTTTAACAGAGTCTTAACACTTCAAATGGCGTTTGTGGATAACCTGTGGGCGCGGTTTGAAAACGTTTTGTTTGGGTCATATAATGATTGATGTATCAACAGTAATAATTGCCAAATGGTTGTCGTGTGAAAGTTTCAGGGGTTCTGTGAAAACTTGCCGATTATCACCAAGCCCGCTGCTCTAAAAATCCTTTTTGGCGGGCAAGCGAATCTTTTTGATTACCGTGTGCGGAGAAAGGTGCGCTTTGGAACTGTTAAAGTGGGTAATATATTTGTCAATAGAATCTTCCCTCGCCGTCTAAAAAGCGTTTTATGACCGACGGCTTTTGTTTCCCCTCAGCCATTGAGAAAAACCATCGACTTTTTCAGGTGTCGGATAGCGTCATTGAGCATCATGTAAAGACAGGGCACAAGCACCAACGTCACCAGAGTTGAAAACAGAATCCCGTATCCGAGCGAAATCGCCATGGGAATCATAAACCGTGCCTGACGGGAGGTTTCAAAGATCATCGGGGCCAACCCGCCGAAGGTGGTCAGTGTCGTCAGCATAATCGGACGAAAGCGGCGAATGCCGGCCTGATGGATGGCCTCGAACGCCGATACCCCGGTTCCCCGGCGAATTTGGTTGGCGTAATCGATCAGAATCAGCGAATCATTGACAACAACGCCGGACAATGCCACAATCCCCATAAAGCTCATCATGCTCAGCGAATAGCCCATGAGCATATGCCCGATCACGGCTCCGATAATGCCGAACGGAATGGCAACCATCACGATGATCGGCTGGAAATAGCTCTTAAAAGGAATCGCCAGCATGGCATAGATTCCCAGCATCGCAAAAACAAACCCCATCAGCAAGCTTTGTATCCCTTCGCTTAAATCCGCCTGTCGACCTTCCCACCGGTAAGACAGGCCCGGATAATCTTTGGCCAGTTGAGGCAAAATATCTTCTTCCAGCGTCGTCTTGACCTGAGTGGTATCGTCAATCGGCTCGACATTGGCCGTTACGGTGACCGTTCGGCGTCCGTTTCTTCGCTGGATACTGGTATACGAGCGGCCCCGCTCAACTGTTGCCACCTGCATCAGGGGCACGTCTTTTCCGGAAGGGGTCCGAATCAGAAGCTGTTCGATGTCATATTCGCTGTTTCGCTGGGCTTTGGGCAGTTTCACGCGAACCCGGATTTCGCTGCGCCCCCGCTGCTGGCGGAGGGCTTCGGCACCATAAAACGAGTTTCTCACTTGCCGGGCAATTTCCTGTCCGGTCAGCCCGAGACTTTGGCCTTCCGGCTTGATTTTGAAATTCAACTGTTCTTTGCCAGGTGTGTAACCGTCGTCGATATCCTTGACGTTGGAAAAATCGCTCAGCAAGTCCGCTAATTTTTCACTGGCCTTGTCGAGTACATTAATATCACGATGGCTCAATTCAATGGTCAGCGCCGCGCCGGAACCGGGTCCTCCGCGGTCCGATTCAAAACGCAGGGACTCCAGACCGGGAATCTGACCCACTTTGTCACGCCACAGAGCGGTGATTTCGGTAGTGCTGATTGGACGCACTTCCGGATCGGTCAGATAGATACGGACTTCTGCGGCATTTTCTTCGATGCTGGTATAGACCCCCTTGCTCAATTTGTCGCCGCCGTTTTCAGAAACAACCTCGTTGGCTTTTTCCAGCAAATAGCTGTTAACTTTTTCAACCTTCTGCATGGAACTGCCAAAAGGAAGTGTCGCGGTAACGATGGTGTAATCCGATTCCACACGCGGCATAAGAATCATTCCGACCCGTCCGCTCATAACATAGCTTAATATGATGATAAAAACAGCGATTCCAAGAGAAACGGTAATCTTTCGATACTTGATACACCGGTCCAGGAAAGGTGCAAAAACATTTTCGATGAATCGTTCGAATTTTACACTGAACGCCTGCTGGCGGTCATGAAGAAATACGGCCAGCCAGTTTTTGCTTTTTCGACGGGCATGGGCAAGATGGGACGGAAGAATCAACAGCGATTCGACCCAGGAAATAGTAAACACGGTAATCACAACTGCCGGAATAACCATCCAGATCTTGCCCATATAGCCCGGCACGAAACACAATGGTATAAAGGCGATAATGTTTGTGAGAATGCTGAAATTGACAGGGTTGGCAACGTCCCGTGCACCTTGAATCGCCGCCTCAACATAGTCCATCCCCCGCCGGCGATAATCATACACATTTTCGCCGACGACAATCGCGTCATCGACAACAATGCCCAGTGCGATAATGAACGCGAACATGGAAATCATGTTGATCGTAACATCCATCGCCGGCAAAAACAGAAAGGCCCCTAAAAAAGAGACGGGAATTCCCATTGTTACCCACAGGGCCAGTTTGAACTCCAGGAAGAATCCCAATAACAGTAAAACCAGTGTCAATCCACAGGCAGCGTTTTTCAGCAGCAGCGTCAGTCGTTGGCGATAAATATCAGAACGGTCGCGGTTGATGGTCCAATGGACACCGGGAGGCAATTGCGTTTCGATTTCCTGCATGGCCTGACGCGCAGCAGCGGAGACCCCTGTCGGAGTTTCGGCTCCGATGCGGAAAACCTCGATGCCGATGGCCCTGAAACCATTAAAAAAAGCCGCCTCATCGGTATCTGCGAAATCATCTTTGACCTGAGCAATGTCTTCGAGATACAGGATGGAGCCGTCTGCGGATGTCACCACCGGGATTCGTGCGAATTCTTTTGCCCAGTCCCTGCGGTCCTTGACCCGCAGCAGAACATCGCCGGCGGCCGTCTCAATGTACCCGCCCGGAATCTCCACTGATGTGGCCCTGATTTTTTGGGCCACATCCTGCAGCATCAATCCGTAGGTCCGCAGCGTTTCCTGATCGATCAGCACCTGCACTTCGTAATTCCGGGCGCCGTCCAGTTCCACCTGGCTGATACCGGAATACTGGAGTAAGTTGTCCCGGACCTGCTCGGCCAGATCACGCAGAATCCATTCGGAAACATCCCCGTACAGTTCAATTTGAAGTACCTCATGTCGATGCACCGCCATGCTCACTTCCGGCTCTTCGGCGTCTATAGGAAACGTGGTGATCCGATCGATTTCCTGTTTGATGTCCTGATAAACTTTCTGTTGGTTCGCGCCTTCGAGCAGTTCAGCCGTAACCATCCCCGATCCTTCGGAGGCGGTTGCTGTAACCTCTTTGACGCCTTCAAGTCCTCGAATCGCCTCTTCGACCGAAAGGATGATCCCCTGTTCCACTTCTTCCGGACTCGATCCCGGATAGGGCACGCGAACCGTTACGATATCCATGTCAAATTCGGGAAACACTTCTTTTTTGATGGTAAACGCAAGAATGGTCCCGCCGATCAAAAAAATAAACATCATCAGGTTCGGCGTCACCCGGTTATGCACCATCCACGCGATAAGCCCTTTGGACTCTTGCGGTGTTTGAATCATGTCATTCATTCCTGCGTCTCCGTGCCCGGGGTATTCGGATTCTCTTGCGCCAATTCCGAACCGACCGACAAGTCGTCCAGACGCAGCGGCATCCCATCCACCGGCGCGGAAATATCCGTGGTGACAATCCGATCACCCGGATGAAGTCCGTTTGAAAGGTACACCGTCTCCTTATCTCGAAACACCACATTAACCGGCAGAATTTTCAGACGGTCGTCTTCATCCATGATCCAGATATTATCGCCGTCATGCAGATAATCACGATTTATCGGGAAGACATTCGGAAGTGCTTTGCCTTCAATTTCAACACGCACATACGAACCGGCCAACACACGCGGCAAATCCGGCGAATTGCTTTCCAGCGACAGCGGATCCTTCACGGAAACCAGTACCTGGGCCAATCGCCCTTCCGTTTCGAGTTGTCCGAGCAACCGAATCACTTCTCCCTGTTTGTAAGTATCCGGCGGCCATGCCGAATCAAAAATCTTTGCAGACGAACCCTGCTGATGATTATTTTTGGGAATCGTAATCCAAGGGAGCTGGTCGACAAAAACCTTTGCTTCTATCCAGTATTCATCGGTTCCCATAATTTTCAGTAAGGGGCTGGACATTGAGACCTGTGCACCGACATCGACAAACTTATCCTGAATCACGGCATTAAAGGGCGCTTTAACCGTACACCGCTCGACATCCAGTTGGGCGCTGGCCAAAGTGGCCTCGGCGGCCTCCAAGGCTGCCTTGGCCTCTTCCAAATGCGGCTTTCGGAGAATCAATTCCTGGTCCTGCTCCTGAACAATATCGTCCAGCATTTTATATTCCTGCTGAGCCACCAGTTGACTGCCCTGCTCCGTTTTTAAGTTCAGTTCGGCCCTGGCAAGCTCGCTTTGACGCTGTTTAACCACGGTTTCATAATCACGTGCGTCAATACGGATCAGGGTTTGTCCTTCCTGAATGATGCCGCCGGGGATCACCAGTGGACTGACAAAAACAACCCTGCCGGAAACCTCCGGGCTGAGTGTAATTTCCTTGGCCGGAATCACGGATCCCATCGCCGAGACAAAGGTTTGGTGAGAGGTCTGTGCAGCGGGTTGGACGGTTACAAGCCGAGCCTGCAGCGGCGGCTTTTGGCGTTTGGCTTTCGGACGGGTGTCGATCTGGTATTTAGCGAACGCAAGGGCAAGAATGACAATTATCGCCGAAATAGCCCAGATGATGATTGATTTTAAAGGCGGCCGCTTGATGTCGCCGATTTGAGGCGCATCCTGCGAAGACGTCGTTTCAGTGATTTTCTCTGCGTTCATTATGGCTCTTTTCCGTCAAAAAGTGATTGGTTTATCAGTTCCGCGGTTTCCGGCCGCTGCAGGGGCCAGCCGCCCGCGATAGAACGGCACAAATCAATACGGCGATCAATCAGAATACGCCGGGCGGTCAGTTCCCGCTGTTCCAAGCCCTGCATACTGACCAGCGCCGTCAGTACCCGAAGATAGTCCAACTGACCTTTTAGATAATACTCATACGTCCGCTCATAAACATTGTGCGCCAGGGCGAGCTGTTTTTGCAAACTTTCGATATACATTCGCTGATGCGATTCCTGAGTTATGGCATCTTCAGTCTCCTGTAATGCATCCAGAACCGATTGGCTGTAAGTATTCAGTTTTTCCGAGAGGACGGCCCGTGTGCGCTGCACTTCGGCTTTGCGAAGACCCGCATCGAACAAAGGCCCTGTTAAATTGGCCGCCAGATTTCCCAGCCAGTCGTCAAAAAGGTCGCTGACGTTTTCGCCGGATGTTTCGGCAGAGGCGGACAAACTGATGACGGGGTACTGGGTCGCGATAGCGTATGCCAGCCGCTGATCAGCCGCCTGAACGGTCCTGTAGGCACTGACAACATCCGGGCGTCGCTGAATGACCATCGCGGGCACATCAATCTGCGGCAGCCCGCCCAAGGGTACCAATTCGATTGTCGCGTCGAACCACCAAAGTCCGGGGATTTTTCCTGTCAAAATCGAAAGCTGATGCTGAAGTACCGCCGCCGTTTCCTGTACCTGAATCAACTGACTCCGGCTGGATTGGATCAACTGTTCCTGGCTGAAGACATCCGCGGCGCCAACCTGCCCCTGTCGAAACTGAACCTTGATAACCTCAAGAATTTTTTGATTGGTCTCGATCTGACTGCTGATGACCCGTTCCTGCTCTTTGGATTCGGCCAGTTGGTACCATGTTTTGGCAATCGCGGCCGAAAGTGTCATGGCGGCAGCATCGACGTTTTCCTGAGCCGCCCGGGCATCCAGGACCGCTGCCTCGTGTGAAGACTTAACCCGGCCCCACAGGTCTACTTCATACGCGGCGGCCGCACCCGCGAAATAATCCGTTGTATAGGTTGTTGTTCCGGAGGTCTCGCGTCGCGTTCGTTCGGCACCTGCCGAATACGTCGCAGAGGGCAGCATTGCCGCACCGGCCTTAATGGCCGTTTGCTCGGCCTGGGTCAGCCGGTCCCATGCGGAACGAATGGTGAAATTGTTGACCATGGCTTCTTCAATGACCACATTGAGCTGCGGGTCATTGAACGATTGCCACCATTTTTCCGGCATCGGCTCGGTGCCCCGTGACGAAAACTCTTGCGGCATCTCAAAAAGCGGTTGAACGGATTGCGAACGAGACGAACTGCATCCATTCGCTATCAGCATGACATAGAGACACGCAATGGTTGTTAACAGGTAACCCGGTTTTGATGTTCGTATCAATCGTGGCATATTATGCTCTCTGGGGTGTCTGAACGGTTGTCTCTTTAACGGCGGCAATGCCTGCTAATGAAAAAAGGGTAATGTGTTCGCTTAACATATCAACCAGCCGGTTTTTCTCAAGTTCACGTAATTGCGGCGGCAATTTCCCCCGTCTGAAACCAAATCCCATGCATTGGTGGATCACACTCATCGCACAAAAAATGAGAGTTTCTTCGCAAACAGAGTTGCCCAGCAATTGCTGTACAATCGACATCATCCTTTTTCGCATTGGATCAATCGCATCCCGCTTAATATGATCAATCGTTTCGGTGGGATTGGCCATCTCCATCAGCAGAATTTGCCCGGCGTACCCCAACTCACCGGAGTCCAGCATTCGGTGGAGAAGCGATTTGATAAATGCCTTCAGCCGATCTTCCGCAGCGGTGTCCGGCAGCAAGCCCATATCCGGGGGGTACTTTTCAATGGCATTTTGAAAAGCCGCTTTCCAGACCTCTGCATAAAGCTCTTCTTTTGAGCCGAAGTAATAGTTCACCGATGCAGTGTTGGATTTGGCGGTTTGGCAGATATCCACAACTGTGGTTTTGTCGTATCCTTTTCGGGCAAAAACCTTCGTGGCTGCTTCTAAAAGCTGGGCTTTTCGATCCAGACCGTCTTTTCTTTTTCCCATGTGACGAAAAATCCTACAGATACCCAATTAAATTAAACGCTTATTTAAAATAATAGTTTAAGATAATTCGCAAAGGCAGTCAATGAAAAAATGGTAAATTCGAAAAAAGAGGGGTTAAAGGTGGTGGCGTTTTAGCCACCGATGGCGAAAGGCGTTGCGAATACGCTCTGAAAACCGCAGGCCCATCTTTTGTGTATTGGGATGAAAATCCTTCTTATACAATTCGGCTTCAGAATCAGGTCGCGGGCTTTTGCCGAAAAGAGTTAACAGCAAACCCGCCCACAAACCAAGCCGTTTTTGTTTTGGAATGTGCTTGAGTTTCATCGTACGATTGCCCGATTGGTCGCTTCCATTAGTGCTTCGCCATGGAAATGCTCTATGGACGATGCCGGCCAGAGGTTCTTTCGTTCGAGGATTTTGGCCGCGACGTCATAATAACGCTCTACGGCGCCCGTGCCGCCTTCGACTTGTCCTGCAGTCCGGTAATTGCCATCGAGCAGCCAGCGGCTGAATGCATCGTCAAACTCGGCCGGATAGATCAGGGCTGTCACAAATGATTCGCCGGCATTGGCCAGATGCACCTTGCACCGGCTTGGCGGCAGTTGTTCATCGGCCCAGGCGAGCAGCCATTGATAGTCGTCCTGTGCCGTAGCTTCATCGGCAGCGTAAAAGAACATCCCGGCCTCCAGTCCGAATGTCTGCCGCGGCACGCCTTTCAGTTCCATCGTGCCGTCCGGGTTGGCGCGGTGGACTTTGTACACCTGCACATCGGCAAACCGTTCACTTTCCAACAATTCAGCCACCTCCTCGGCGGTAAAGCCGACGCCGCAATGATCGCCGAAATCAACCACATACAGCCCCGTATATTTGTCCGCGTTTTTCACTTCGGGAAGCTTCATAGCTATCTCCATAAAGGAAACCGCGGATTACGCAGATTATCGCGGATTAAT